>Ga0310694_10003255_pt1 | contig 16025 bp, 20 predicted proteins | sample 174DNAGHGhighgp2_FD_203884 | JGI IMG/M metagenome (GOLD analysis project Ga0310694, IMG submission 203884) | Sheep rumen microbial communities from Palmerston North, Manawatu-Wanganui, New Zealand - 1742 DNA GHGhigh gp2 (v2) (version 2) | ecosystem: Host-associated > Mammals > Digestive system... | reverse complement strand
CGTTCATCAAGCCCGCCGAGAACGGGACGCTCACCGTCGTCGGAACGCCGGAGGCCGTGAACCTGCCGAGTGGCTGGAAGATTTCCGCCTCGTCCAGCGGCGCGAAGGTCCAGAAGGTCGGTTTCACGATCTACGTGAGGTGATGCCCGGTTTGGCGGTCACGCGGGACGCATGACCCTATCAGACGAAGATTTCCCGAAATGCGGAATTGACAAAAAAAAGAGGCTTCGGGCATAAGTGTGGGGCGGATTTAGCTCGGGAAAGGCATTCTTGAGGTGAAAAGCGTTGTGAACAGAGCCGTCGATCAGGTTGTGAACAGCCGCAGGCTGTTTGCAACCTGTCGGCGGGTATGTTTGCAACGCGGAGCTTGGAACAGACGTGCGCAGAGTTGTGAACGTGCGCCCGGACGGCCAGCGCGTTTCAAGGCGCTGCCCGGCCTGCCATTCTAGGCGGCTTCCGGGTTCCGGCTGGTCTGGTTCAAGTTCCGAGAGGACGCGCTTTCTGTTCGCGGCCTTCGCCCTGACGGTTACGGGCGCAGAGTCGTATTTTCTGCTTGCACAGACGGCGGAGCTTTTGCTACACTTTTGGACGGGCGCGGAGATACAGGCCGTGTTGAAGGGCGCGGAGACGTTGGAGGGGCCGTGGGAGGATGTGCCGGAGGGAGGCTCGCCGGGACAGCTCGCCCCACCATTGACGGCTCGCCCCACCATGCGGTTCTTCAAGGTGGTGGTGGAGTTGCCGTAGGGGTGCGCGCCTCCCTTCGGCAGAACTTGCACAGCCTGTTTCCGTCGTAGAGGCAGTGCGCGCAGATGTGGCGCCTCTCACACTCCATCTTGAACATGCACCTGTTCGTGACGCGGTAGGCCGCGCCCTTGTCGGACTCGACCGCGCGGGCCTTGATCTCGCGCGTGATCGTAGTGACGGGGCGCGACAGCGTCTTCGCGATCGCGTACACCGTCCTGCCGGTCCTGAGCATCGACTCGATTACGATACGCTCCTCGTCCGTCATTCTTGGTTTCTTCATGTATTTTCCGAAGAAACACTTTTTGCGAGATGTCAACACATTGAGCGAAAATTATGGTATAATACGCTCATATTCGTATGGCAGATAAGGCTCATTATTCGGCTGTCGAGCGGTTTTTGGCGGCAATAGGATATCCTGATCGGATGTCCAGTGCCGCTGTTCCCTTCACTCTCCGTGTTGACGGCGCGGAGATTTTTGCCGAAGAATTGTCCGGAAGGCTCGTGCTTTCCTGTGTGCTGTCAGACGACGAAAGCATTCTGCCGACGCTTGCCGCATACGCGGCCGGGCGCATGTTGAAGGAAGATGCAACGCTGGCGTACGGAACCGTCGGGAGCGCGGCAGACCATCCGGCCGACGGCCAGCCGGGCAATCGGGTGTTCCTCTGGCAGGACGTGGCTGCGGATGCAGGCGCGAGCGCACTTCGGAGGTTGTTCGAGTCGTTTCTCGATTCCTGCGACTGGTGGCGAATGCGGGTCGATGCGCTGCGTGGCGGAGATGAAGCGGTGACGAACCAGGATACAATGGTGATACTGCCATGAAGAAAAGTGTAAAAGGAGAGAGCGGTATGAAGAATGGAGGCATGAGACGGGAGACTGGAGGCGCAATGGTTCTTCGCGTCCCGCGTCTCGTGTCTATAGTCGTTTGCGCGCTTGGCATGGCGTTTTCCCAGCTCTCCGCCGCGCCGATTCCGTGGAAGCTGTCTAAATACACGCTCGTCGCGCGCGACATGAATCTTCGCACGGCGCTTGATACGTTCGCCGTCGCAGAGGGGCTTTCCGTAGTCATGTCCGATTCCGTCTCGGGCGTCTTTTCCGGTGATTTCAAGGACGTCGCCCCCATTGACTTCCTCAACAAGATCGCGACTACCCACAATCTCATCTGGTACTACGATGGTGCGGCGCTCTATCTTTACGGTGCTGGCGAAATCGCCACCATGCTCATCGACCTCCAGTACATGAAGGCGGATGAGGTGAGGGCGATGCTCGTGGAACTCGGCGTGGAAGACGCCAGGTTCCCGCTCAAGACTGCCTCAAACGACGAACTGGTCATGGTGTCTGGCCCGCCGCGTTACGTTGCGCTCGTCTCGGAGATGATCGCAAAGGCGGACAGACTCCGCGAGAAGCGCGCGTTCACCGAAGTCGAGGCGCGGATGTTCCCGCTGAAGTACACATGGGCGGACGACGTGAGCTTCAAGGCGAACAGCCCCGAAACGACGATGACGATTCGCGGCGTAGCGAGGCTTCTTGAGGAAATAATGAACGGTTCCTCAACCGCCCAGGCGCGCGAGGCCGGGATGACGAATGAAACGTCCGCCGTTGAAGCGCAGCTGAATGCCGGGTTCCGTCCGCTGATACGGGCCGAAAACCGCCTGAACGCGGTGGTCGTGCGTGACGTCACGTCGCGCATGGGGATGTACGAAAAGCTCATCAAGCAACTGGACGTGCCCCAGAAGCTTGTGGAGATCGACGTCACTGTGGTGGAACTTTCCAGGAAGGACGCGCTCGACTGGCAGCTCTCGCTCGCGTATTCGACGCGGCACGGACATTCCGACATCGGCGCGGGGCAGAACGCGGCCAACTTGTTCAGCCCCGAGGCCCTTGCGGGCAAGGGCCTCGCCGGTGCGCTCACCCACATCCACTCGGCCTACACGCTGGCAACGTCATTGACGGCGCTCCGCGACAAGGGCAAGGCGCGTTCGATTTCGCGCACTTCGCTTCTGACCGTGAACAACCTTGCGGCGGAGATGACCGACATCCAGAGCTACCACGCGAAAGTGGTCGGCACGGAGGTCGCCACGTTGGAGTCGGTGTCGGCCGGGACGAAGCTGGAGGTCAAGCCGCGCATCCTTCCGTCCAACAGCACGAACGTTCCAAACCAGGTGTGGTTGTCGCTTGAGCTCGACGACGGCGGATTTGAGTCAATTACAGTTGAGGCGATGCCGATGACGCGTTCCTCGACGCTGCAGACCCAGACCGCAGTGTTTGAGGACGAGTCGATCATGCTCGCCGGCTATCTGCGCGACATCGAGGAGAGTGCCGGATGGGGCATCCCATGGCTTCGCGACATCCCGTGGATCGGCTGGCTTTTCGGAGGTGCCTCGACGCGCAAGGAGACCGTTCAGAGAATGTTCATCTTCACGCCGCATGTTGTTGACCTCGATCAGGAAATGCTCGCTCGCCTCCAGGCTACGCGCCTCAGGGACATTACCGAACCGGAGAAGATGGAGGATGACGCCGAGGCGACCGATGACGAGCGCAAGAAGCGCGATCTTGAGCGCAAGGACGCCAGAGCGCGCCGCAGCGAAAAGACCGAGGACCAGCTTCGTCGCCGCGAGGCCGAGTTGAAGCACGGACGTGAACTGCGCAGCATCGAGCGCGAGCGCGTACACGACAAGTTGGATGCCGACAAGCGCGAATGGAAGCGCACCGAGAAAGCGGAGCGCGAACGGCTTAAGGCGGAACGCGAGGCTGCGGACGCCGTGATGATGAAACAGAAGGAGAAGGAACAGAAGGAGGAGAAGAAGTCGGGATGGCTTTGGTGGTGACAATCGCCAACGGCTTTGCCGGAGTGGACGCCGGGCTGTGGCTCATGGGCCATGGCCAGCCGGCGGCTTTCTTCGGTTCCGCCGTGCGCCGCCGCAGGAAGGGCTGGTGCGTGCGCGACCGATCGTTGATCGACCTCGTCGAGACGACCGGCGCGGCGAAGTGCGCCGACTCCTCGCGTCCGTTCCTGACGCACATCCCGTGCGCGGCGCCCGTCTTCGCCGTTTCGGGCAAAGTGCTCGTTGCGCCTGCGGGCGCTCGGAAGGGCGCCTCTGCGGTGAAGACCGTTCCGATGAGCATGAGGCATGCGCTCTGCGCGACGGAATTCGGGAGCGAGTGGGTCGTAATGGCAACTCTGTCGCGGACGGACCGGATTGCGCTGGCGGACGGCGAGACGCTTTCTGTGCGCCCCGATGCAGTCGTCGCATGGACTGGGAAACGGCCGACTGGGTTCTGTCCGAAACTGTCGATCTGGGACGTGTTGCTGCCCCGCGGTCCGCGTGACCTTATGTTCACTTTCTACGGTCCCGGCGTCGTTTGGATTGAGGGTACGTCGCGTCCGGCGCAAGCTGGAGCGCGTCAATTGCAGAGGAGGATTGCATAGTGGCGTTTGACGCGGCACAGATTCTCCGGCAGACGTATGCGGCTGGCGCGGAGGCGATGCAGATGCGCGAGTTGGCCGAGGCCGCGCGCCCCGCCGCTCCCACCGTCGAGCGCGGCACGATGATGGGCGTGCAGTTTACCGTGGAGAGCGACCCGATGGCCGAGCTGATGGATTCGATGGAGGAGCTGTCGTTCCAGTTCGAGGAGAAGACCGCGAAGAAACTGTCCGAACGGAAGATGGGTTCCATGCAGGGGTTGCGTTCGTCATTCATCCGGGCGATGGAGGCGTGGCAGGCGATGATGCCCGACATGCCGGGGCGGGAGCAGCTTGCAAAGCTCATCCAGAACTTCCGCCAGTTGATGCGTTCCGGTGAGCAGGCGACGGTCTCCGGCCTCATGCGCGAAGTCGCGCGTGAATCGACCGACCCCAGCCACCAGTTCGCGATGCTGGACCTTCTGGAGCAGATGCTTGGCGAGGGCGAGACGGAACTTCGCGATCTCGTGCGTCAGGCGAAGGCTCAGTTGATGGCGGAGAAGGGGGCGGACGTCAAGGCGGGCCTCAACCTCGCCGAAGAGGTGAACGCCCGTGCCACGACCCCGCAGGAGATGCGCGAGCTGCGCGACCTCTACCGCAGCGAGGTCGTCGGTTTTACGAAGCCCCAGGAATGTTTCCGCTCTCTCATAGCGGCGCGCGGTGCCGAGGGCCTCAAAGACGCAATCGACTTCCTCATAGCCGGTTGCGGCGCGGACTTGAAGTCGTCATCTCCGTCAATGGAGGCCGTGGCCCTTGGGCGCATCCTCACCGACCTGCAGTGCGTACAGGTGCTGCAGACCGTGCTCGACGCGCTGACCGCGCTTGGGAAGCGCATGGGCAAGCAATTCGGCGAGACGTGTCTGCTGGACGGCGAGGGGTTGACGGAGCGCGTCCTCGACCTGACGGAGCAGTCGTTCGTCGCCGCGCCGGCGATTTCGCATTTGATAGGCGACTGCGGGATGAAGGCGCTTCTTGCCCGAATGGACTTCGCCCGCGAGCTTACGTCGTTGTTCCGAAAGCTGTCGCCGCGCCTTTTCGCGCGCGAGGGCGACCGCCAGCGGCTTGTTGACGCTGCGCAGGAGCACCTTGACGAGCTGATTTCAGAAGAAAACGAGGCAGAGGGAGGCGCGGCATGACGGCACCGGGATGGATGAACGCCGCAATTGGCGACTTTGGCCGTGCGTCTGGGCTGGCGGGACTTTCCCTGAACGACCGTGGCGCGGCAGCCCTCCGCTTCGAGACAGGGGTGGCGCTGCGGCTTGAATACACGGGTTCGGAGCTCGTGATGGCGATGACGGTTCCCGCTGCGGTTGACTTGAAGAGGCTTCTCGCCATATCGCATCCGAAAGCGCGGTATGGGTTCAGGATACGTACCGGAGTGTTCCCCAAGACGCAGGAGGGCGTGTTGGCGATAAGGCTTGCCGAGCGCGACGTGACGTTGCCGCAGCTGAACGCGGCATTTGGCGTGCTCTGGCGGCTCGCCGGGGAGATTGGAGGCGCAAGATGAGCCTGAGCGTTTCAAGAACCACCGAGCCATTGCGCTTCGACGTGGGAATAGGCAGCGCCGGGTACGCCGACGTCATCAACTCCCCCGGAGCGGGCGAGGCGCAGAAAGCGCTTCTTCCGGGGACGACAACCGTCTCGCAGGCGGTGGACGAGCTCTTTCCGTCAGACAGGAGCGTGGACGGCGAAGTCATGCGCGCGCTCGTGGCCGGGAATCCGGCTTCGCTGCGTACGCCAAGCGGCTTTTCCGAGGCCGCCCGGCGGACGGCCGGTTCGCTTAGGAACCGCCGTACGTCCGCATCCGACAGAGCTGCCCGCGAAATCGAGAACCTGCTTGCGGATGCCGACCTCTTTGAGCATTACAGGATGGCCCTTTTGGAGACGTGACGACGATGAAACTGATTAACTTCTCCAATGCCTTTTCGCGATTCGGCGACCTCGTGCTCGCCTTCCTGGTGGTCTGCATCATCGGACTTCTCATCATTCCGCTTCCCACGCCGATGGTGGACCTCCTCATCTCCATCAACCTGATGATCTCGACGGTGATGCTGATGCTCTCGCTCTACCTGCCGCGCGCGCTTGCGTTCTCCACGTTCCCGTCGATGCTGCTCTTCACGACCCTCTACCGCCTCGCGCTGAACGTGACGACGACGCGTCTGATCCTTCTAAAGGCCAACGCCGGCGAAATCATCTACACGTTCGGCAACTTCGTGGTGGGCGGCAACTTCATCGTCGGCGCCGTCATCTTCCTCATCATCACCATCGTGCAGTTCGTCGTGATCGCAAAGGGCGCGGAGCGTGTCTCGGAAGTGGCCGCGCGCTTCACGCTGGACGCCATGCCCGGCAAGCAGATGTCCATCGACGCCGACATGCGCGCCGGCGCGATCGACCAGGACACGGCGAAGCTGCGGCGCAACGAGCTCGCGAAGGAATCGCAGCTGTACGGCGCGATGGACGGCGCCATGAAGTTCGTGAAGGGCGACGCGATCGCCGGCCTCATAATGACCGCCATCAACATCGTGGGCGGCATCTGCGTTGGCGTGTTCATGAATGGCAAGGAGGTCGGCTGGGCCGTCACGAAGTACGGCATCCTCACGATCGGCGACGGACTCGTCTCGCAGATCCCCGCGCTTCTCGTGTCGATTACGTCCGGCGTGATCGTCACGCGCGTTGGCGACGTTGACAACAAGCCTCTCGGCCAGGACATCATCGACCAGTTCTTCGCGCAGCCGAAGGCAATTCTCCTCGGTGCGGTGATGCTTGTAGCAATCGGCCTGATCCCTGGATTCCCGAAGATTCAGATATTCGGGCTTGCGGTGTTTGTGGCGCTCGTAGGCTGGAGCCTCAAGGCGAAGGCGAAGATCGCCGCCGCGCGCGCCGCTAGGGCCGAGGATCCGCTTGCCGCAGCAGCGCCGTCGGAGGGGGCTGCTCCGCGTCCGAAGAAGAAGGAAGGGGACGACTTCTCGATGGTGACGCCGCTCATGGTGGACATCGACGCCGACATCCGCGGGGCGCTTTCCTACGAAGCCCTCAACGAGCAGATCATGTCAGTCCGCCGTGCCCTATACCACGACCTTGGCGTTCCGTTCCCCGGCATCAACCTTTCGCTCAATCCCGCATTGCACGATGGCAAGTACCGTATCCTCGTGAACGAGGTTCCCGTTTCGGAAGGTGCGCTGCGCAAAGGTTTCGTGTTCGCACTGGAGGATCCCGAGAACCTCGCCGCCACGGGCATCGCCTACGAGACGGGCAAGGCGTTCCTTTCGGGGCACGAGACTTGCTGGGTGAAGGAGGAGGAGAAAAGCCGCCTTGACGAGAGCGGCATCCGCTCCCTGGACAACGGCGGCGTGCTCACCTACCATCTTTCCAGCGTCCTCCGCCGCTATTCGCACGAGTTCCTGTCGCTTCAGGAAACGCGCATTCTCTTCGACCACATGGAGAAGGAAGCGCCGGAGCTCGTAAAGGAAGTGCAGCGCGTTCTTCCGCTCCAGAAGATCACGGACGTCCTGCAGCGTCTCGTGCAGGAGGGGATTTCCGTGCGCGACTTGAAGCGCATCACGCAGACGCTCATCGAATGGGGACAGAAGGAGAAGGATTCCGTACTGCTCGTGGAGTACGTCCGCGCTGCGCTCTCGCGCTACATTTCATACAAGTTCTCCGGCGGACAGAACATCGTGGCGGCGTATCTGCTTGATCCTTCCCTTGAGGAGAAGATCAGGAAGTCCGTGCGCCAGACGTCCGGCGGCAGCTACCTCGCCATGGATCCTGCGACGGTGCGGTCGATTCTCGCCGTCGTGAAGCGCACCATTGGCGATCTTGCGAAGATACCGCAGAAACCAGTCATCATCGTCTCTGTGGACATTCGCCGCTACTTCCGCAAGATGATTGACAAGGACTACTACGAACTCCCCGTTCTCTCGTTCCAGGAATTGAGCGCGGAAATCAACATTCAGCCGCTCGGGAGGCTTAAGCTGTGAATTTCATTCTGAAGATAGTAGAAGGCCCTAACAAGGGCGCGGAAATCGCGCTTGTCGAAGGCGTTGCGGTTACGCTCGGGAAGGGCGATGACTGCGACATCGTGCTTGCCGATTCCACGCTTCCGGGCGAGCCTTTGACAATCGAGGCGTCGGAGTCAGGCGTGACCGTCGGCGGTGAAGCGCTTGAACCGCTTAACGTGATGACGGTTGGCGCCACGTCGTTTGCCGTTGGGCCGGCAGATTCACCGTGGGGCGAGCTGGTGTGGCCGAAGCCGGAGACTCCGGAAAATCCGGAGGTTCAGGAAAAAACGAAAAAGCCGGAATCTCCGGAGAAAACGGAAAAGCCGGCAGCTCCGGAAACCCCGGCAGAGCAGCCGAAGAAAAAGCGTCGCGGCGGTTGTCTTGGATGCCTTGCGGTGATGGTTTTGCTGTTGCTTGTGCTCGCAGCACTGGCGTGGTTTTTCAGGGACGATCCTCGAATGGAAGAGGTGAAAAACAGGTTGGTTGATTTTTACAGCAAGACAATTACGAGATTTTCAGGCGGTAATGGTTCTGATGGCAACGGCGAATCCGCTGCCGTTCCCGTGGTTAACCTTGCCTCGATTGCCGAGAAATACGGACTCGTCCTCAGGGAGGACGGCGATGTGGCGAAGATTTCCGGCAACCTCAAGACGCGTCGCGAACGGCTTTCCGCCACTGCGGAGGCGTATGCCGTGCGGCCGGGGGTGGAGCTCGACCTGTCTGACGACGAGTCGTTCCGCACGGCGGCAGAAGACGCGCTCTTTACCTTGTCGGAGGGTGCCCTCAAGGTGGCGACGGCGACAAACCGCATCCTTTCAATCGTCGGTTCGTCCAAGTCGCCAATGGCGTTGAAAAAGACGCTGGTTGCACTGAACGCCGACCTTACGAAACTTGACAATGTCGATGTGTCAGGCGTGGTGTTCGGCGGCGTGATGGTGTCTGAGAATGATGTGACGGATGAGGGGAGCGATGCGGGACAGGCTCCTTCACGCGTTTCACGACGTGCGGCAAAGAAGAGTGCGCCGTCTTTCCCTGTCTGCGGAATCCTGACGACGCCCTACCCCTGCATCGTCTTGCGCGACGGACGCCGTTTGATGGAAGGTGCCGCAATAGGCGACAGCGTCATAGCTGAAATCGGGGCTGATTCCATAACGCTCACTAACTCGACCGGGAGGTTCACATGGAAACCTTGAATGAACCAGTGAAGCTGATGGAAATCGAAAAGGAGCTGGCGGGGCCGAAGAAGCTGGATGCTCTCGCCCGCTACGATGCTGTTTTGGCTCGGCTCGACCGTCGGATCGAGGAGGCGTTGAAGGGTGGCCTGCCTCCTGAGGAGTATCCGAAAGTGGAGGCGTTGAGGGAAGCCAACGTCTTGGCAAGAAAGATTTTGCGTCTGACCGTCCGGGTGGACGGGGAGGCGCGGAAAGCGTAGCCCCAAGGGCGACGTTCAACAACAAAAACAAAAAAGGAAAGCAAAATGGCAGTAACATCACCACTCGCTAATGTAAGCAACGATATCCCATGCCCCAACATCAATGGTGTCGAAACGCACTTCACGCGTACTACGAACATCACGGGCGGGGAATTCATCCACACGGATTCCGTCTATAATGCGCTCTTCAATGCCGCATCCGCGATGGAACGTCGTTTGACGGAGTCTCTTGAAAATTATCAGGCACATCCTGACGTACAGGCGAATCTCCAGCAGCTGCAGTACGTCCTGCAGCAGTGGAACCTCGCGCTCACCACGATGACGAACATCAACAAGAACATGGGCGACGCGCTCAACTCGATCGCCTCCAACTTCCGTTGATGTTTGACCTCGAGAGTGAAGAGGCGAAACTGCTGTTGAACGTCGCCCTGATGGCGACTGGACAGAACCGCTTCCAGTCCGCCGCGAGGATTCTCGTGGCACTGGAGCGGTTTCGCCCGGAGGAGGCGTCCGTCGCCGTGGCGAACGCCATCCTCTTCATCAGCATGATGGATTTTCAGGGGGCGGTGGACTACATCGACCGCGATGCCCTGCCCCGATTTCCATCTTCCGCCATGCTTAAGGCGTTCAAGGGCATGGCTCTAATACGGATGAACCGCAACGCCGAGGCGAGGATTCCGCTTGAGGAAGCGGCGTCCGACACTGCCGATCCGGCGGCGGCACAACTGGCAAAGGACTTGATGAAATGACAGAAGCGATGATAGTAGAGGCCGTTCGTGCGGCCCAAACCAGTACGGTGACCGACCCGACGATGGCCGGGGGCGTCAACGCGCCGTCGGCCGTTGCCGACCCCTCTGCCGTTGCGAAGTTTCAAGCGGCAATGGGCGTGAACGGGGTTGACGATCCCGCGGCCATTGATCCAATTCCCTTCGCAAGCGAGGCAAGCGCCGTATGGCGTTCCGCGCAGGCGAACAACCAGGGCATGCTGCACCGCATACGCGCGCTGTCGCAGCTCGCCGGCATGCACGGACCTTCGGCTCCGGAGATGATCGAACTGCAATACGAGGTGATGAACCTCGCGTTCCAGCAGGAAGTGGTGACGAAAGTGGCCGACAAGTCTTCCAACGCGATACAGACGCTGATCAAGAACCAATAATTTGTTGTTAGTGGCTAGTAATCAGTGGGCATGAGGTTTGTTGGTGAAAGGAGAAGTACAATGAGTGTGATCATGAGATTAAGGTTCCCTTTGGCGGCGATATGCATGGCTGTCCTTCTGGTCGGCTGCGACAAGGAGGCGACTCTCCATTCCGGATTGGCGGAACGTCAGGCCAACCTTGTGATGGCCGCGCTGCTGGATGCTGGAATCGACTGCCACAAGTCGCCGGGCGAAGAAGGCACGTGGAACGTGACGGTTGCGGAGTCCCGCTTTGCAGAGGCCGTCAATCTTCTGGAACGCAAGGGGCTTCCGCGAAACGACCATGTGGGAATCGGCGAGGTGTTCAAGAAGACCGGCATGATCTCCTCGCCGAGCGAAGAGCGCATCCGCTTCATGGACGCGCTTGCCCAGGACCTCGCAAAGACGATTTCGGGAATAGACGGTGTGGTGGATGCGCGTGTTCACGTGGTGTTGCCGGAAAACGACCCGTTTGCGCGCCATGTGCTTCCGTCGTCCGCAGCGGTCGCCATCCGTTCGCGCTGGGACGCCGACATCACCGACATCGTTCCGTCGATTAAGGGACTTGTCAAGAACTCCATCGAGGGGCTCTCCGCAGAGAAGATCATGGTGACGATTTTCCGCGATCCGCCTCCGAAGAAGTAGGTCTTAATTTGAAAGACAGAGATGGACGAGGAAGAAAGACAGTTTCTGCTGACAGCCGTTTGGCTTTTCATGCGGCACGGGCGCCGAGAGAGGGCTCGCGCCGTATGCGAGGCGCTGTGCGAGGCCGATCCCCGCGACGGCGTTGCGGCGGTTGCGTTTGCGGAACTGCTTCTTTCCGATGGTGAGGCGCTGCGAGCGACCGACGTCCTGCACCAGGCCGACATGCCACCCGAGCTCGCCCATGCCGGAGCTGTTCTTGAAACTCGCGCACTGCGTCTTTCGGGACGCGTGGCAGAGGCGAAATCGCGGTGGTCGCGCTATCTTGAATCGCGGAAAGGAGCAGCACGCCAGTGGATAGCGTAATCTCCATTGAAGCAGCCCGCACACTTGTCGCGGATGCCGCGCTTTGGCCGCGCCTGCGTGATTTTCTCTGGGACTTCGCCCCGCAGGTGCATTCCAGCTGGATGGACGATGTAGCTGGAATCTCACAATTGCCCGCAATATCTGGCAGTGCGCGCACGAAGGCGTATATTCTTTCCGTGCTCGGCGTTGAGCCGTGTTTCCATGATTTCCCCAAGGGCGATTGGAGTCGGCTAGCGCTCCTGGACGGTGAGACGCTGTTCGGAATCGTGAAGTGGCTTGGTGCCCTTGCCTGCGCTGAATCAATGCGCAGGGTTACGGACGGCGCGACGGTACGCGCACTTAAGGCAGCGTTGCCGGGCGTGTATCCCGAGGTCTTCAGCTACACTGCGTATTTTCAGAGATTTGATTTGGCTGCAAGGAACGTAAAGGACGCGAAAAAGCCTGATGAGGTTTTGTCCATGGGATTTGAACTGCTTTCCTCGTTGCTTGGCGAATGTCCCGCACCGCTTGTCAAGCGTTTCAAGCTGAAGTTTCCAAAGAAACTTAGCGATCTTTACGTTCCTTGTGACGAGAAAAAAGAACGGGCATCTGCGGGGGATGCCGTTAAAAAGCTTCTCAAACTCAAGTTTCCGGAGGCGTATTCGCTATGTTGCTGATTAACAAACCAGATTTTACGCTTGTTTCCGATCGCCGTCTGGTAAAGGCGGCGGATGTCGCGACGGTTCGTACGGCCGAGGAGGTCATTGCAGCGGCCGAGGCCGATGCCGCGCGTATTCGTGAAGAAGCCAAGGCCGCGTTCGAGGAAGAGAAGAAGCGCGGCTACGAAAAGGGACTTAAGGACGGAAAACTTGAAATCGCGATGCAGAAACTTGAGCAGCTCGACCAGTCGGTCGCGTTCATGGAGTCCGTAGAGGTCAAGATGGCCGACGTTGTGATGAAGGCGCTCAAATCCTGCGTGATGGAGATCGGCGACAAGGAGATGGTCGTCAACATCGTCCGCAAGACGATGAACGCCGTCATCCGCACGCAGCGCCACGTGACGCTGAAGGTCGCGCCGGAAATGGTGGCGGTTGTCAAGGAGCGCGTTGGCGCCCTGCGCATTGAGTACCCTACGGTCGAGACGTTTGACGTAGTCGAGGATCCGCGTCTGAAGGGTCCCGCCTGCATCCTTGAGACCGAGGCAGGCGTGGCAGATGCTTCGGTTGATACGCAGCTCGCCGCCATTGAACGTTCGCTGGCCCGTCATCTGTCAGGGAAGGCCGGACAATTCGGAGACACTGGGAAAGGCGCTGGTGCATGACAACGCCGTTCGACTACATTCCGGCCGTTCTTGACCGAGCCGTGGAGGACGCCCAGCCCATCGACGTGAAGGGCAAGGTCGTCCAGGTAGTCGGCACTATCATCAAGGCGTCAGTTCCGGGCGTCAAGGTCGGTGAGGTCTGCATTCTGCGAAATCCCTGGGAGGGGCACGAGGTTCAGGCCGAGGTGGTTGGATTCACGAAGGATGCTGCGCTTCTTACCGCGCTCGGCCCGATGATCGGGATTTCCGCCGAGACCGAAGTAATCCCGACGCGACGCGTACAGATGGTGCCCGTTGGCGAGAACCTCCTTGGACGGGTGCTTGACGGCCTTGGCAATCCGATGGATGCCGACACGAAAGGTCCGCTCCGTCCCGACGACTACTATCCCGTTTATGCTCCCCCGCCTTCGCCGCTGGAGCGTACCATCATATCGAAGCCTATTTCGCTCGGCATACGTGCCATTGACGGATTGCTCACATGCGGAGAAGGCCAGAGAATGGGCATTTTCGCGGCTGCCGGTGGTGGAAAGTCCACGCTGCTCGCGTCTATAATCCGCAACACCGAGGCCGAGGTCACGGTGCTTGCGCTCATAGGCGAGCGCGGACGCGAAGTGCGCGAGTTCATAGAAAAAGACCTTGGCCCTGAAGGACTCAAGAAGGCCGTCATCGTCATATCGACGTCCGACCGTCCTTCGATGGAACGTCTCAAGGCCGCATACGTCGCAACGTCCATCGCGGAATCGTTCCGAGACAAGGGGAAGAAGGTCCTTCTTCTCATGGATTCCGTCACGCGCTTCGGTCGCGCCCAGCGCGAAATCGGCCTTGCCGCCGGCGAGCCGCCAACGCGTCGCGGATTTCCGCCGAGCGTGTTCTCCGAGTTGCCCAAGCTCATGGAGCGCGCAGGCAATTCGTCCAAAGGGTCAATTACGGCGTTGTACACGGTTCTCGTGGAGGGTGACGACATGACGGAGCCGATCGCGGACGAGACTCGTTCCATCCTCGACGGGCACATCATTCTCTCGCGTAAGCTTGCGCAGAAAAACCACTATCCTGCGATCGACATCCTCGCCTCTGTTTCCCGATGCCAGTCTGCCATCATCCCCAAGGACCACAAGGCCGCCGCCGCGAAGTTGCGTACGCTCCTCGCCAAATACGCGGAGGTCGAATTGCTCCTGAAGATAGGCGAGTACAAGAAGGGAACCGATCCCGAGGCGGACGAGGCGATTCAGAAAAACGGCGCGGTCAACGCCTATCTCCGTCAGGGGCTGGATGAACGGCCGACATACGAAGAATCCATCGCGAAGTTGAAGGAGGCTGTGTCGTAATGGCATACGCCCTCCAACCGCTTTTGAGCATCCGTGCGATGCGCGAGGACCGCGCGGCCGGGGAACTTGTCGCGGCGAAGCGCGCGCTTGCATCTGCCGAGGAGAGTCTGGCGGCACGCCGCCGGGAGCTGTCCGCATACGAAGAAACGAAGGAAGCGCGTCGTGACCGCATATATGACGCAATCATCGGTCGTGAAGTCAGCCGTGATCAGATTGACCTGGCCAACGAGGGCGTGGCGAGAATCGACGAAGAAGGGGCGCTTAAAGCCGACAACGTGAAGCGGGCCGAGGGCGAGGTCAGGGAAAAGACAGCCGCAGCCGATGCCGCAAGAGCCAATCTTAACCTTGCAACAAAGGAACGAATGAAGATAGACGAACACAAGTCTGTATGGCTTGCGGAGGACGCCAAGGCGCAGGAGGCGCGTGCCGAGGGCGAACTTGAAGATTTTACGGTGAGGAAGGATGAAATATGATGACAGAATACATATCCTTTGACATTGGTTCATCTCCATCAGTGAGTCTTAGGCTCGTTTCCGAAGAGGGGCTTGCACCGCTTTCTATGCCGTCGAATGGTTCTGCCGAAAGATTCCGGCAGTTCATGGGAAGTGACGTTAGGCAGATTGTTGCAAACATGCGCTCGGCTATTGAGATGCCGGACGTTGTGCGGCCCGTGGTTGAAGGGTGCGTGGTTGTGGACGAAGTTGCAGTTGTTCAACCTCGCGATGCTGTCAGGGTTGATGTTCCGCCGGCAGCCGTAGATGGCGCGGTAACGCAGCCCCTGCCGAGTGGAACGCCAGTTTCTGTGGAAGCGCAGCCGGTGGCCGTTGAATCTCGGCCAACGGTCGAAGCGCGCCCAGATGTAGAGCGCCCAGTCGCCGATGCAAAGCCCATCACCGTAACTACGCCTGTCGTTGAAGTGCCGCCAGTCGTGGACGGCGCGACAACGCCGCCCCAGCCAAGTGTAGCGTCAGTTTCCGTGGAGGCGCAGCCGGTAGCCGTCGACTCTCGGCCAACAGTCGAATTGCGCCCGGAGGTAGAGCGCCCAGTTGCCGATGCAAAGCCCATCACCGTAGCTACGCCTGTCGTTGAAGCTCTGCCAGCCGTTGACGGCGTGGTAACGCCGCCCCAGCCAGGTGTAGCGCCAGTCTCCGTGGAGGCGCAGCCGGTTGTCGTTGAATCGCGCCCCGTGGTAGAAGGTCGTGTGGTTGTGGACGAAGAAGTAGTAGTTGCTCAACCTCGCGATGCTGTTAGGGTTGATGTTCCGCCGCCAGCCGTAGATGGTGTGGCAACGCAGCCCCTGCCGCGTGTAGCGCCAGTTTCCGTGGAAGCGCAGCCGGTGGTCGTTGAATCTCGGCCAACGGTTGAGTTGCGCCCGGAGGTAGAGCGTTCAGTCGCCGATGCAAAGCCCATCACCGTAGCTACGCCTGTCGTTGAAGTGCCGCCAGCCGTGGACGGCGCGGTAACGCAGCCCCTGCCGAGTGTAGCGCCGGTTTCCGTGGAAGCGCAGCCGGTGGTCGTTGAATCTCGGACAGTAGTCGAAGCGCGCCCGGAGGTAGAGCGTCCAGTCGCCGATGCAAAGCC
>Ga0310694_10003253_pt1 | contig 16027 bp, 10 predicted proteins | sample 174DNAGHGhighgp2_FD_203884 | JGI IMG/M metagenome (GOLD analysis project Ga0310694, IMG submission 203884) | Sheep rumen microbial communities from Palmerston North, Manawatu-Wanganui, New Zealand - 1742 DNA GHGhigh gp2 (v2) (version 2) | ecosystem: Host-associated > Mammals > Digestive system... | reverse complement strand
CACAACATGCTGGCGGCGATGATGGGCGTCTACTTTATGGTAGTTAACGGATCGTTCCAGCGCCGGGGACAGGGATTCCGGATCTTTTACCTGGCACCGTTCGTATTCATGGAACTGATCGTGATCACGAATCCGCTGTTCCACTTCCTGTATACTTACAATGATGATTATACGGTCACGAGGGGGCCGGGCGGTACGCTGACCTATGCGATTTCCGCGCTTTATATCATTGTGGCGGTAGTGAATCTCTGCATGTACTGGTATACGGTGCCGCGTGCCAGATGGAAAGCATTGCTCTTTTTTACCGGTATCGTCGTGGTTGGTGTGTTGATCCAGTTTATCAATCCGCTGATCAAGAGTGAACTGGTGGCGGAATCGATCTCGTTCCTGGGGATCATGCTCGCGGTCGAGAACGAAGATGACCGGAGAGATATGCTGCTTGGCGTATATAACCGGAATGCACTCCGGGATGATCTGAATTCCATTTTTAAACTGCAGCAGAAGGCCGGCGTGATCGGGCTTCGTGTGGTTAACTATGATATCCTGATGCGGCTTCTGGGGCATTCCGGCGTGGATGCGGTCATCCGTCCCGTTTCGGATTATCTGAAAACACTGTTCCCGTGGTACCGGATCTATCGTGTGACACCGACGGATTTCGTGATCCTGCTGGATCATGATCAGGAGGAAGTCATACGGCTTTCCGAAGAGATCTATGTTCATTTTGCGGAAGGTGTGCATGTGCAGAATATCGATACACCGATCCGTGTCCTGATGCTGCGGGCGATGATCCCCGAGGAACTGCACGGACAGGATGATGTACTTCAGATGGCGGACGGACCGATTCCGGAAGTGGAAGGACACGGGATTCTTTCCGGGAAGCATATCGCCTGCTTTGCACGCAGTACGGAACTCGAAAATGCGATCTCGCGAGGGATCGTCGGGAAGCACTTTGAAGTGTATTACCAGCCGGTGCACCGGCTGGAAAACATGAAGCTCTACGGAGTCAAAGCGCTTGCCCGTCTTCATGACAAGGAGCTCGGAGACCTGATGCCGGGAGAGTTCATTCCGCTTGCCGAGCGCAACGGTATGATACAGCAGATCGGTGAGATGATCCTGGAAGAGGTATGCGACTTTATCGCAAGCGGGGAGCCGACGAAACTCGGGATCCACTGTGTGAACGTGAATCTTTCGTTTGTGCAGTGCATGCAGCCGGACTTTGCGGACCGCGTCATCCGGCTGGTCGACCGTTACGGTGTTCGTTCGGATATGATCAACTTTGAGATCACCAAGCCGGTGAATAAAACCGACTTCACGGTACTGGACCGCGTGATCCGGGATCTGAAGAAACGCGGATTCCTCTTCTCGATGGAGGACTACGGATCGGGTTATTCGAATATTGACAGCATCTTTACACTGGACTTTGATGTCGTTAAGATCGACAAATCGATCCTTTGGAGTGCGGCGCAGAGTGAGAACGGGCGGATCATCCTCTCAAGCAGTATCCGCCTCGTCAAAGAACTCGGGCGAAAGATCCTGGTCGAAGGGGTGGAAAACGTGGAACAGATCAATGTCCTGGAGGACTTTGAAGTGGATTATCTGCAGGGGTACTATTTCTCCCAGCCGGTAAGAAGGCAGGAGCTTAGCTCACTCGTGGAAAGGTAGAATATGACATATCCGTACTGGTTTCCACAACTGAATGAAGCAGGGGTACAGATCGGAGCGTTCCTGCTCTGTATGTCGATCTTTTCCTTTACCATCATGGCGAAGCGGACGGACCGCATGCAAAACCGGGTGTTTATGGGACTGGCCGGGATCGTCATGCTCAACTGTCTGATCGAGACCGTGGAGATCCTGCTTTCCGCAGATCTTACCGTGGACGGTGCGGTGGGCGCACTGACGATCCTGCATGTTTTTTACGCGATGACCCATGTGTGTCTCGGACCTCTCTTCTACTATTACATGCTGTATACGACGGGCGCGATCGCAAAACACAGACGTTCCAACGAACGCCTCCGCATCCTGCATCTGATCCCGCTCTTTATTGCGGAAGTACTGCTTTTATTCAATCCGTTTGAACGGATGCCGGGAGCCGTCGAAGGGGAAACGGTGATGCATGCCCAGTGGGATCTGCTGGTCATCTATATCACGATCCTGCTGTACTTTGTCATGGTGCTGATCACGCTTTCCGGAAACTGGCCGATGCTCTCGCCGAAGAGGAAGTCTGCGCTCGGATATCTGTTCGGGTTGGTGTTTATCGGTATTCTGACCCATCTGCTCGGAGCGGAGGTGAAGTTCGAACTCTTTGCCGAAGCACTGGCGCTGATGGGAGTCATGATCACTGTCGAGAACGAAGATGAACGCATGGATATGTCGACCAAGGTTTATAACCGTACGGCGATCCGTGCGGATCTGCAGGCGTTTCTCATGCAGAACCGCGGCTTCCACGTGATCTGTGTGCGGATCACGAATGCGGACGTGATCCAGCGTCTGCTCGGAACGCCGGATGCGGACGCGGTGGTCACGCTCGTGGCCGGGTATCTCTGTACCGTGCACCCGCGTTACTATGTATACCGTACGACGCCGACCTCCTTTATGATGGTGGTTCCTTCCGATATGGAAGGGACGGCGGAGCTTGCACAGCAGATCGAGGAACGTTTCGGCTCCGGTTTCCAGTACCAGGATACCGAACTGCTCCTGCAGGCGATCGTAATGCTCGCAAGGATCCCCGAAGATTTCAGCACGGCGGATGATATCCTGCTGATGGGAGACGGGCCCGTGCCGGTCGCGGAAAAGAAGCGGATCTTCTCAGGAAAGGATCTGGATTTCCTGATCCGCAGAGCTGAGGTGGAAAGTGCGCTTCACCGCGGATTTAATGAGCATAGTTTTGATGTCTATTACCAGCCGATCTACCGGACGAACGGGATGGCGATCTATTCGGCGGAGGCATTGCTCCGCCTTCGTGACAGCAGGATCGGAAATATCACGCCCGATGAGTTTATCCCGGTGGCGGAACAGAACGGGATGATCGACCGGATCGGTGACTATGTACTGGAGGAAGTCTGTATCTTCCTTTCCAGCGGGATCCCTTCCGAAATGGGACTGGAATGCATCAGCGTCAACCTTTCGGTACTGCAGTGCATGCAGCCGGATTTCATCGAGCGGGCGTTGGAGATCACGAGGAAGAATAACGTTGAGCCCAAACGGATCAATTTCGAGATCACCGAATCCGTGGCTTCCAGCGACTATGCTTCCCTGGCCGGGGTGATCCGGCGGATGAAAGAGCACGGATTCTGCTTTTCGCTGGACCGTTACGGCATCGGTTATTCCGATATGAAATCAGTCTTTGCGCTGGACTTTAATGTGGTAAAGATTGACAAGGCGATCTTGTGGGATGCGGAACACGGCGGCAACGGCCGTATCATTCTGGAAAACAGCGTTCGTATGCTCAAAGAGATGAAACTGGGCATCATTGCGGAAGGTGTCGAGACCCAGGAGCAGATCGAACTCCTTGAGGAAATCGGTGTCGATTATCTGCAGGGATATTATTTCTCCCAGCCGGTATCGAAGAGCGAGCTGCTGGGTATCCTGCGCGTAACGGAACTCGCCCGGATGGAGGAGCAGCGTGCTCATGCGGCCAGCGAAGCGAAATCCGATTTCCTTGCCAATATGAGCCATGAGATCCGTACCCCGATCAACGCACTGCTCGGGATGGACGAGATGATCCTTCGAGAGAGCAAGGATCCGAAGATCCTGGAATATGCCCAGAACATCGAAGGTGCCGGGCGTACGCTGCTTTCGCTGATCAATGATATCCTGGATTTCTCCAAGATCGAATCCGGCAGCATGGAGATCGATGAGGCGGAGTATTCCTTAAGCGCCGTGATCAATGATGTGGTCAACATGATCCAGATCAAGGCATCCCAGAAAAACCTGGACTTTAACATTCATGTGGATTCCCAGCTGCCCGAGCACCTTTACGGGGATGAGATGCGCAACCGTCAGATCATGGTCAACATCCTGAATAATGCCGTGAAATATACGAAAGAGGGAAGTGTTTCACTGAACGTGACCGGGGAGATCCGGAAAAAAGACCAGCTGGTACTGAAAGTGGAGATCTCGGATACCGGCATCGGGATACGGAAGGAAGACATCGGAAAACTGTTTAAAAAGTTCCAGCGTCTGGATGAGGAGCAGAACCGGAAGATCGAGGGAACGGGGCTCGGCCTCGCGATCACATATAATCTGCTTCAGATCATGCGCGGAGAGATCGATGTGAGATCCGAATACGGAAAAGGTTCCACCTTTACGGTATATCTTCCGCAGCATATCATCAGCCGGGAAGCCATCGGTGATTTCCGGTGGAAGTATCAGATGAATGCCAGAAAGCGGCAGGAGTATCATGAGAGTTTCCGCGCACCGGATGCCCGGATCCTCGTGGTCGACGATATGGAGGTCAACCATACGGTCGTGATCGAGCTGCTGAAGCAGACGCAGCTGAAGATCGATACGGCGATCAGCGGTAAGGAGTGTCTTGAAAAAGTCCGTCAGACGCGTTATGATCTGATATTACTTGATTTCCGTATGCCAGAAATGGACGGGATCGAAACGCTGAAGCGGCTTCGCGCGCTGCCGGATGCCTATGTGCGCGGACTTCCGGTGATCGCTCTGACGGCAGATGCGGTCGCTGGCGCGAGAGAACGTTTCCTGAACGAAGGCTTCGATGATTATATGATGAAGCCGGTAGACGGACGAAGGCTGGAAGAGATGCTGATCCGTTACCTGCCACAGGACAAGATCGTGATGACGGAGCCGGGAGAAGAGGATGATCTCCTGCCCCTTCCCGCAGAAAAAGAGGAGGGAGACCCGGAATGGCTCTCCGAGCTCGGGGATATCGATCCGTCGATCGGCATACAGAACTGCGGGACGGTAGACGGCTACGAGAGCGTCCTGAAGATCTATTATGAAAATATCCTTACCAAGGCCTCCGAGATCGAGGGGTATTTTGAGAAGGCAGACTGGCCGAACTACACGATCCTCGTGCATGCGTTAAAGAGCTCTTCGCGTATCATCGGAGCGAAAGAACTTTCCGAGCATGCTGCCGCACTCGAAGCAGCCGGAAATGCCGGCGACGAGGAAAAGATCCGGAACGAGACAGCGGATCTCCTGAAGAAGTACCGCTCGTATGCGGACATCCTTTCATCGGCACTCGGACTCGGACCAGACGAAGAAAAGGATGAGGACGAGCTGGAAGAGATCTCCGATGCCATGTACCGGGATGCCGTAAATACGATGAAAGATTTTGCAAAAATGTATGATTATGATAATATAGTATTTGTGATCGATTCCCTGAAAGACTACCGGCTTCCGATCGGAGGGAGAGAAAAGCTGAAAGAAGTCAGGGCCGGGGTAGAGTCTTTCGCATGGGAAAAGGTCGTGGAGAAACTGGAGGAGATGTGAGATGGCTAAAAATCGTGTACTGCTGATCCGCAAGGACGACACTTTTCTCGTCAATACGATCAAGACCAACATGGAGAAGAACGGATACGACTATGTCGAGTCGGAGATCTCCGTGAGGGAGTTGTCCAAAAGGAAGGACGATGCGACACTCCTGCTGCTCTATGCCGATGATACCATCGGAGAGGAGCGCGAGACGCTGGTCTATCTGAAGGACCTGTGTCTGGAGGACGGAAAGGAACTGATCGTGATCGGTGCGAACAATGAGTTTGCTACGATCGAGAATATCATTCCTCCCGAACTGATCGAAGAAAAGGTTTCACGTCCGCTGGATATGAACCATCTGATGGAAAAGATCGGGGATATGCTGGATGAAGAGGCGAGAGAACAGCGCAAAAAGATGATCCTCATCGTGGATGACGATCCGACCTATCTGAAAACGGTCAAAGAGTGGCTGAAGGGCGAGTACCGTGTCGCGATGGCCAACAGCGGGATGCAGGCGATCACCTGGCTGGCGATCAATAAAGCGGATCTGATCCTTCTGGATTATGAGATGCCGACGATCAAAGGATCCAAGGTCATGGAGATGCTCCGCAGTGAGTCGACCTCGTCTTCGATCCCCATTATGTTCCTGACGGGAAAGAGCGACAAGGAGAGTATCATGGAGGTGCTTTCGTTAAAGCCCACCGGGTATCTCCTGAAGACGATCGACAAAAAGCAGCTTCTGGAGACCCTTGCGAAGTTCTTCGTGGAACAGAAGTACAAAAAATAAAAACGGCCTCCGGGACCGGAGGCTTGACAAAACAGAACAGATGTTCTAAAATACAACACATGATGGCAGATGTAGTACCGCCTTGCGGGATGATCATCTACATTGTGTGTTTTTTGTTTGCGTTATGTTAAGTTGTATGTTATAGTAGATAGCCGCAGGGCGAAAAGAGAAAAAGCTGGAGGAAGTATGGCGGAAGAACTTAAAAAAGACAGTTACGGAGCGGAGAACATCGTTGTCCTGGAGGGACTGGAAGCGGTGCGTATGCGCCCCGGGATGTATATCGGAAGTGTATCGACCAAAGGACTGAATCATCTGATCTACGAGATCGTGGACAACTCGGTCGACGAACATCTGGCCGGGCACTGCTCCAGGATTCTGGTCACGCTGGAGGCGGACGGATCCGCGACGATCGAAGATGACGGGCGAGGCATGCCCGTGGAGATGCATGCCAAAGGGATGAGCGCGGAGCGTCTGGTCTTTACCACGCTGCACGCGGGCGGTAAGTTTGATGACAGCGCCTACAAGACGAGCGGAGGTCTGCACGGTGTCGGCTCCTCGGTCGTGAATGCTCTTTCGGCTCATCTGAAGGTAACGATCAAGCGTAACGGTCATATCTATGAAGATGAATATGAACGCGGGAATCCGATCACAAAGCTGAAAGGCGGACTGCTTCCGGAGGTCGGAAATACGAGACAGACCGGAACGAAGGTCAATTTCACGCCGGACGATACGATCTTTGAAAAGACGCGGTTTAAGGCGGAGGATGTCAAGAGCCGCCTCCATGAAACGGCCTATCTGAATCCGGAACTGACGATCATCTTTAAGGATCTGCGCGGAGAGACGCCGGAGGAGGTGGAGTTCCACGAACCGGAAGGGATCCGCGGTTTCGTCAAAGCGCTGAACAAAGGAAAAGATGCGATCCATGATGTCGTATACTATAAAGGCGATCAGGATGACATCGAGGTGGAGGTCGCATTCCAGTATGTGAATGAGTTCCACGAGATCGTACTGGGCTTCTGTAACAATATCTACAATGCAGAGGGCGGTACGCATATCACGGGATTCAAGACCCAGTTCACCACGGTCATCAACAGCTATGCGAGACAGCTCGGGATCCTGAAGGACAAGGATGCCAACTTTACCGGACCGGATGTCAGAAACGGGATGACGGCGGTCGTTTCCATTAAGCATAAGGATCCGAGATTCGAAGGCCAGACCAAGACGAAGCTGGATAACCAGGATGCGGCCAAAGCGGTCGGCAAGGTGACGGGGGACCAGACCGTACACTATTTTGACCGTAACCTCGAGGTCTTAAAGTCGGTCATCGGCTGCGCCGAAAAAGCAGCAAAGATTCGAAAGACCGAGGAGAAGGCGCGGACCAATCTGCTGACGAAACAGAAGTTTTCCTTTGACTCCAACGGGAAGCTGGCCAACTGCGGATCCCGGGATGCATCCAAATGCGAGATCTTTATCGTCGAGGGTGATTCCGCGGGCGGCAGCGCAAAGACCGCCAGGAACCGGGAGTTTCAGGCGATCCTTCCGATCCGGGGTAAGACTCTGAACGTGGAGAAGGCTTCCATCGACAAGATCCTTGCCAATGCTGAGATCAAGACGATGATCAATGCCTTCGGCTGCGGATTTTCGGAAGGCTACGGAAATGATTTTGACATCACGAAACTGCGTTATGACAAGATCATCATCATGGCCGATGCCGACGTGGACGGAGCGCACATCTGCACGCTGCTGCTGACGCTTTTCTACCGCTACATGCCGGATCTGATCACGGAGGGGCATGTGTATATCGCGATGCCGCCGCTGTATAAGGCGATCCCTTCCGGCAAGGGGGCAAAGGAAGAGTATCTGTATGATGATGCGGAGCTTGCAAAGTACCGGAAGACGCATAAGGGAAGCTTTACGCTGCAGCGGTACAAAGGTCTCGGCGAGATGGATGCCGAGCAGCTCTGGGAGACGACTCTGGATCCCGAACGCAGGCTTTTGAAACGCGTGGATATCGAAGATCCGATCCTGGCATCGGATACGACCGAACTGCTCATGGGGTCGGATGTACCGCCGAGGCGGGCATTCATTCATGAGAATGCGACGGACGCGATGTTAGACATATAATTTCGGACGAAAAGCGGACATTAAGGGAGATATATCATGGTACAGCAGGACAGGATCCTAAAAACGGAATATTCCGATGTGATGCAGAAAAGCTACATCGATTATGCGATGAGCGTCATCGTGGCGCGTGCGCTGCCGGATGTGCGTGACGGCTTAAAACCCGTACAGCGCCGCACGCTTTACGACATGTATGAGCTGGGGGTGCGTTATGACCGTCCGCACCGCAAGAGCGCCCGTATCGTCGGCGATACCATGGGTAAATACCATCCGCACGGGGATTCCTCGATCTATGATGCACTGGTCGTGATGACGCAGGATTTCAAGAAGGGAGCACCCTTAGTCGACGGACATGGCAACTTCGGCAATATCGAAGGAGACGGCGCCGCGGCAATGCGATATACGGAAGCAAGACTTGCCCGTATCGCGCAGGAGGGGCTGCTGGCCGATCTGGATAAAGACGTCGTGGACTTCATGCCGAACTTTGATGAGACGGAAAAGGAACCGTCGGTGCTGCCGGCACGTTTTCCGAATCTGCTGGTCAACGGCTCCGAGGGGATCGCGGTCGGTATGGCAACGAATATCCCGCCGCACAATATCGGAGAGGTCATTGATGCGACCAAGGCGTATATCCGGGCTTATGTCGCCAATAAGGATATTTCCACCGAGGCGCTTATGAAATATGTCAAGGGACCGGATTTCCCGACCGGCGGGATCGTCATCAACCAGGACGAACTGACGGAGATCTATGCGACCGGTACCGGGAAAGTAAAGATCCGGGGAAAAGTTGAGGTCGAGCAGGCGAAGGGCGGACATCTGCTCCTGGTGATCACGGAGATCCCTTATACGATGATCGGCGCCGGCATCTCGAAGTTCCTGCAGGATGTGGCATCCCTTTCGGAAACGAAGAAGACGACGGATATCGTCGATATCTCGAACCAGTCCTCGAAGGAAGGGATCCGTATCGTGATCGAACTGAAAAAAGATACGGACGTTGAGAACTTCAAGAATATGCTCTACAAGAAAACGAAACTTGAGAGCACTTTCGGCGTCAACATGCTGGCGATCGCAAACGGACGTCCCGAAACCATGGGGCTGAAGGACATCATCGCGCATAATGTCGCGTTCCAGTTTGAGGTGAACCGGAGGAAATACACCAACCTCCTGAATAAGGAACGTGAGAAAAAAGAAGTCCAGGAGGGACTGATCAAAGCCTGCAACGTGATCGACCTGATCATCGAGATCCTGCGCGGATCCAGGGACCGGGCAATGGCAAAAGCCTGTTTCGTCGACGGGGTGACCGAGGGGATCAACTTTAAGACCAAAGAATCCAAGATCATGGCGGAGATGCTGCATTTTACCGAGCGTCAGGCAGATGCGATCCTGGAGCTGCGTTTGTATCGCCTGATCGGTCTCGAGATCGAAGCATTGAAAAAGGAATACGAGGAGACGACCGCGAATATCTATCGTTACGAGGATATCCTGGACCGCAGGGATTCCATGGCGAACGTCATCATGGAAGATCTGGATGCGATCAAGAAACTTTACGGCAGAGAGCGCCGCACGGCGATCGAAAATGCCGAGGAAGCGGTCTATGAAGAGAAGAAGATCGAGGAGATGGACGTCATCTTCCTGATGGACCGTTTCGGTTACTGCAAGACAATCGACGCACCGACCCTGGAGCGTAACCGCGAAGCCATCGAGCAGGAGAGCGCCTATATCGTGGAGTGTAAAAATACGGGCAAACTCTGTGCGTTTACCAACAAAGGAAACCTCCATACCTTTAAGGTTTCGGATCTGCCCTACGGGCGCTTCCGCGACAAGGGAATCCCGGTGGACAATGTCAGCAACTACAATTCGCAGGAAGAGGATATCATCTTTATCGCGAGCCAGTCGGAACTGAACCTTTATCGTCTGGTCTTCGTAACGAAAACGGCGATGATCAAGTATGTCAGCGGCGGGGAGTTCGATGTATCAAAGCGTACCGTTGCGGCTACAAAACTGGCCGATGACGATGAAGTGGTATCGGTGGCAATCCTCTATGACCAGTCGTATGTCGTGCTGGGGACGCACAAGGGCTACATCCTGAAAATGGATGCGCTTGAGATCCCCGAAAAGAAAAAGGCTGCCATCGGCGTGCGCGGTATGAAGCTGGAAAAAGAAGATTACATCGAAGCGGTATATTACGGCAACGGGTATTCCGAGAAACAGATCGTGGATTTTCATGATAAAAAACTGGATCTCGTACTCATCCGTCCGCAGAAACGTGATGCAAAGGGAACGAAGATCAAGTGAGCGGGGAAAGCATTATGGGAAATCATGATGTTTTCATCAGTTATTCCTCAAAGAATAAGAATGTAGCGGATGCCATCGTCGGGGATTTTGAACAGCACGGGATCAAGTGCTGGTATGCCCCGCGGGATATCCTGCCCGGACAGAAGTGGGTCGCTGCGATCAGGGAGGGGCTGAATGCCTCTTCTGTTTTTATTCTGATCTATACTGAGGAGTCCAATGCTTCCAGGCAGGTCATGAACGAAGTGGCACTTGCTTTTAATGCGGGTAAGACGATCGTACCGTTCCGTCTGACGGAAGGGGAGATGAACGATGAACTGGAATATTACCTGAGCAGAGTGCACTGGCTGGATGCGCTGACCAAGCCGCTGCATAAAAATATCGAGGCGCTCAGGGAATACGTCGAAGTGATCCTCCGGAAAGTGCCGGAGGAAGATGCGCAGAAGCTGTCGTATCATGCACATGCGACCGTTTCAACGAAAAAAGCGGGCAGCCGGCTGCCGTGGATCCTCGGAGCTGCCGCTCTTGTATTGGCAGTGGGCATTATCGCATTTCTGCTCGGCAGAGGAAACGCTAAAAACGCGGGGACATCCTCTGAGGTAACGGATAATGAGGACATGCCTATATCGGGAAGCAGTACAAGTGCAGACGTGACCGGCCCGGCAGAGCCTGACATTACAGATGAAGACAGCGGCATACAAGCGGGCGGTGCAGAAGACGGCGGCGGAAAAGATGCCTCCTTGGGGAAGGGCGGAGAGATCTTCTGCGAAAAGATCGGTGCGTATTTTACTTCCGTCGAATACCCGCAGCTGACCAGTTTCGGTTCGGTGTATCACCGGACGGAAGTTTCTTCTATCACATTTTATTCCGAGCTGCCCGATGAGGAAGAGACCGGGCTGGATGTTTCCACAGCTGCGGACAGAAGTGTCCTTGCATGGTATGATGAGAATTCGGGTGGAACTTATGATCTGAAGATCGCGGCAGATGGTATTATCCGCTTTCCTGCAGATTGCACCGGGATGTTCCTGGGATATGACAACGCAGTATCCGTTGATTTCAACGATGCCGTGGATCTGTCTGCGGTAGAGAGTGCGGCGGGGATGTTTGCGTGGTGCAGCGCCCTCCGGTCGCTGGATGTCTCAGGTTTTAAAGATGCGGCGCCGACGGACTTCGGGTATTTCCTGTTCGAGTGCAATGCACTCTCGGAGATCAAAGGTTTGGAAATGCTCAACACATCGCAGGCACTTAAGATGGACTCCATGTTTTCGGGGTGTGAGAGTCTGAAGGCAGTCGATGTAAGCGGTTTCGATACGTCGAACTGTGAAGTGATGTCCTGCATGTTTGACCGCTGCCATTCGCTGGAAACACTGGATGTGAGCGGCTTTGATACTTCGAAATGCACACGGATGGGTGCGATGTTCATGGATCTGTCTTCGCTGAAAACACCTCTTGATCTGTCGGGCTTTGATACCTCGCATGTGACAACGATGGTGTATATGTTTAAAGGCTATCCCCTGGATACGCTTGACCTTAGCGGGTTTGATACCTCCGATGTCACTGCGATGTCGGGGATGTTTGAGAACGTGACGAATATGCCGGAACTGGATCTTTCTTCTTTTGATTTTTCTCAAGTAGAGGATGCAAGGTACATGTTTCAGGACAGCAGGGATATGAAGGTCTGTGTCGATCAGGAGCAGCCCGGATGGGATGCGTTTTCACAGTTGTTCGGACTGCTGGATAATTCGGAAAATATCAGCTTTGTACAAAAAGTGCGGTAGGCACTCCTGTAGGAAATGTGATAAACTGAGAGCTGAGGGATCGGATTTTACGTAGAGCGAAGGAGAAAAGATATGCGGGTCATAGCGGGTACGGCGAGGAGCCTTTTACTGAAAACGCCGCAGGGCGCAAATACGCGACCGACGACGGACCGGATCAAAGAGACGTTGTTTAACGTGATCCAGACGGAAGTGCCGGGGGCGGTCTTTGCGGATCTTTTCGCAGGCAGCGGGGGGATCGGGATCGAGGCGCTGTCGCGCGGTGCGAAAAAAGCATATTTTTTCGAAACGGAGAAAGAAGCGGTCGCCTGCATCGAGGCGAATCTGAAACATACACATATGACGGACCGCAGTGTGGTCTTAAAGCAGGACGCGGTGTCGGCGCTGACTTACGGGATCCGGGAGAAGGTCGACGTGGTCTTTGCGGATCCGCCTTACGGGCAGGGATTCGATGAACAGCTGCTCCGCTCGGCCGCATCGTCAAAGGTCGTGACGGAAGATACCCTGATCATCATCGAGGAACAGAAAGAACGCGATTTTTCCTTTGCCGGAGCGCTGGGATTTGAGATCGTAAAAGAGAAGGTTTATAAATCAAACAAACACGTATTCTTAAGAAGGAGCACGTAAGGAAGCGCCTTTTTTGACTTCTTTGGGAGAATGTCTTATAATGCTTTATGGTGAGCGGGCCGGGGTTCGGCCTCAACGGAAAAGAGGAGAGACTTGTCATGAAGCATGCGGTATATCCCGGCAGTTTTGACCCGATGACGTTCGGACACCTCGATGTGATCGAACGGGCGGCGAAGATGTTTGATACTTTGACGGTGAGTGTCCTGGACAATCAGTCAAAGTCGCCGTTGTTTTCTGTAGAGGAACGTGTTAAAATACTTCGGGAAGCGACTGCGCATCTGAGCAATGTACAGGTGGATTCTTTTTCCGGTCTTCTGATCGATTATTGTAAGGAAAAAGGACTGCATGTGGCGATCCGGGGCTTACGTGCCGTGACGGATTTTGAGTATGAATTGCAGATCGCGCAGACCAACCGGATGCTTTCCGGCGGAGATGTGGACACGGTATTTCTGACTACCAGTCTGGAATATGCATACCTCAGTTCCTCCGCGGTCAAAGAGATCGCGCTGTTTGGCGGGGACATTTCCAAATGCGTACCGGCATTTCTGGTCGATAAGATCAATCAAAAATATAAGGAAATGCGAAAGTAACGAGAGGGGATCAAAGAATGCAACATACTGATTCTGCAATCGAGGAAACCATACGACAGATCGAGCGGCTGATCGACGAGAGCAAGCCGGCGGGTTTTCTGCACCGCGCAGACATCATCATCAACCGTGAGATGCTCGAGGGTCTGATCCGCGAACTGCGGGAGAATATCCCGGAAGAGGTGGAGCGTTACCGTCTGGTCATTTCCAACACCGAAGCGATCGAGAGAGAAGCACGGGCCAATGCGGATGAACTGCTCGCAAAAGTGCAGGCGCAGACGGACGAAATGCTTTCGGAAAACGAGATCATGGTACGTGCGCAGAAGCAGGCGGACGAGATCATACAGGATGCTTTAAACGAGGCGAATGAGATCCGAGCTCAGGCGCAGTATGAAGCGGACCAGTACACGACGGAAGCGGTCAACTATCTGAATAAGAATCTTTATGCGATCCAGTCGATGATCGATTCCTGCGTCAACGAGACGACCCGTACGGTGAATAAGTTCCTTGATTCGCTTGGGGAGACGGGAGCGACGATCCAGGATAATATCAATGAACTGAACGGAGCGGCTCCCGAGCCGCAGCCGCTGAATCTCGAAGAGGAAGGCGACGGGGAAGTGCAGTGAGCACGATCAAAGGCAGTTTCGGGTACCTGAAAAAACAGAGAAAAAAGGCGGCATGGATCACCGTGCTGCTTTTTCTTATGTCGGCGATCGTTTTTGTTCTCGGCATTTATACCAGGGGCGTGCAACTGTCCGGGCTGACTGCGAGCGAAGCCCTGCGGCAGGATCCGTTAACGATCTTTCGCCTCGGAGACAAGAAAAACTGGCTGACGATCGTATCCGCGATCGGCGTTCTGCCGGCGGCGCGTTATCTCGTTAATCTGGTACTGCTGTTTAAGGCCGTAAAGACATCCTGCCCGGAAGCTCTGCACGAGAGATGCGAGACGGAACGAGGAAACGTAACTGTGTTATATGATCTGTATCTGACCGGATATCAGACATCCTATCCTCTTTACTGTGCGTATGCGGGGCATAAGGAACTGCTGGGGCTGCTTGCGGAAGGACGGAGTGATTCCGAGGAGGCTGAGAAACATATCCGGGAGATGCTGGCAAAGGACGGACAGAAGGGTGTGACCGTAAAGATCTTTACGGAGGAAGATAAGTTTCTGACACGGCTGAAGGGAGAAGCGTCCAGGAGTGCTTCCGATGACGATGATGCGGAAAACGGATTGACGGAAAGTCTCCGGCTGCTGACACAGATCTCGTTATGATACAGATCACGATCGAACAAAAAGACGCGGGGCAGCGTCTGGACAAGTTTCTGAGGAAGCACCTGCCGCAGGCGGGAGGCTCCTTTTTGTATAAGATGCTCCGTAAGAAAAACATCGTGCTGAACGGGAATAAGGCGGAAGGGAAAGAGCTGCTTGCGGAGAAAGATGCGATCGGGTTCTTTTTTTCGGAGGAGACTTATGCGAAGTTCCGTGGGATTGCCACGGCAGGGAAGGATGTGCCGGAACTTGGTTCCGGGGATACGCGTCAGACCAGGCCGGTGGCTGATCCTGCAAAGTCGCAGCGGGGAGACCGTGCAAGACGGGCTTACGAAGAATGGCCGGAGCTGCGTGTCCTCTATGAAAACGAGCATCTGCTTTTTATCGACAAGCCTGCAGGGATCTTAAGCCAGTCCGATGCGACGGGGACGCTTTCCCTGAATGACTGGGTGTACGGATATGCGCTTTCGAAGGGACTGGTGAAGGAAAATGATAACTACATCCCCTCGATCGCAAACCGTCTCGACCGGAATACCTCCGGTATCGTCATGGCGGCGCTGACCTACGCGGGAAGCCGTTTCCTGTCCGAGATGATCAGGGGGCACCGGCTTCGAAAATACTACGAGGCGGTCGCAGAAGGACGGGTTGAGAAGGATGGGGAGCTGCAGGGCTATCTGGTCAAAGATACGAAAACGAATAAAGTGCGTGTTGTCGCGGCGGATGACAGACCTGCGGATTCCGGGGATATGATCCATACGCGTTATCGTATTCTGTCATATGAGAAGGGCTATACGAAGCTTGAGGTCGAGCTGATCACCGGGAAATCCCATCAGATCCGGGCGCATTTTTCTTCCATCGGACATCCGATCGCCGGAGATCTGAAATACGGAGGGCACCCGTATCACGGACAGCATGTTCAGCAGCTTCGCGCCGTCCGCGTCGAGTTTCCCGAACTGGAAGATGACCCGTTTGGGATGAGCGGGCACTGCATAACGGCGGAGGGCTTTGCTGATATTTGACATTCCCTACCGGGGTGGTATAATAGGTTCATTCCGTGCACTGCAAGTCGCAGGCATAATCATGAATGAGGAGGAAAAGGGGAATGAAAAAAGGTATTACAGCAATTGCA
>Ga0310694_10003252_pt1 | contig 16027 bp, 18 predicted proteins | sample 174DNAGHGhighgp2_FD_203884 | JGI IMG/M metagenome (GOLD analysis project Ga0310694, IMG submission 203884) | Sheep rumen microbial communities from Palmerston North, Manawatu-Wanganui, New Zealand - 1742 DNA GHGhigh gp2 (v2) (version 2) | ecosystem: Host-associated > Mammals > Digestive system... | reverse complement strand
TTAGAAAAAAAATGGGTAAAAATGTCGCAAACATCGTTCACCATGAAATTCTAGAGAACTGTAGAATACCTTATAATATAGAAACAAAATTAAGTACAGACGATGAAATCTCGAAATACGACTATCTTACAAGCATAGGGTTTCTGTGTCATGACACATTATGGCACGTATGCGCAAGCATGATGACAGAGAGTTTTGACAATGAGGAAAATGCTCATGCAATGAGTAAAAAACAATTGGCTTTTTGCAGATCTAAAATACAATGGCTTCTTAATCATGAAACATGCAAGAATTATGTTTCTATGAAAAAAATGCCTTTGGATATGATATCCAAACTTAAACAGCTATACGATGAAAGAAATTGGAACATTGAAATTCTATCTGACATAGAAATGCTGATGAGGAATTCTGGATGTAAATATGTACAAGAATGTGATCAAAACGAAGTGTTTTGGAGACAATTCAAACCAGGGCTTTATGGTGAGCTGCCTTTCAAGGTAAATTTCTTTCGCTCAAGAGTTCCAACCCTTGATCCTGAATAGTGTCAAACTTCACCACCATCAGAAAGTTTTGTAACAACAGACATACAAATAAACAAAATATCATATAAACAACATTGGATTATGGCAAAAATAATAACCATCAACAGAAATGATGACCTGTTTCCTGAATCCTTTAGGGCAATCGGTGAAGATTGTCCAGAAAGAATCTACGCAATGGGAAACCTTGAACTACTCAAAAGTGAACACATGGTTGCTATCATCGGCAGCAGGAAGGCAACAAGAGCCGGTAACAGCAAGGCTTACGAACTTGGATTGAAATATGCCAAGAATGGCTATGTTGTAGTGAGTGGACTTGCCCTTGGCTGTGATGCCGCTGCACATAGAGGTTGTATGGCCGGAGATGCAGGCACTATTGCCATCGTGGCCACAGGGCTTGACAGAGTACATCCCCACGAAAACATTCCACTTCAGGAAGAAATTCTAAGAAACGGAGGGCTGGTACTCTCAGAACAACCCATAGGAACCAAAGCCAATCCGACAAGATTGGTTGCCCGGAACCGTCTGCAAGCTGCCCTTTCTGAGGAAGTCGTTGTGGCAGAGTGTCCTGTCCACAGCGGAACAATGCACACTGTACGCTTCGCTCAAAAATACGGCAAGAAAGTCAAAGCTGCAAACCTTCCATACGACAAGGAAGAAAACTCTGGTAACAAATACATCATTTCTTCAGGTATAGGAGCTGGCATATAAAAAATTTGTGTAAATGCATACACAATGATAGGCATACTTTCATTGCTCTTTTTTAATATGTCATTTACGAAACATCCCAGTATTTTAACAATAATCAATCTGGCGTACTTGTTGAACTTGAATCCTGATAAAAAAGGGGGAATATAATATGAACTGGGAAACAACAGAATTGTCATTAATAAACATCAACTTTTCAAGCAAGGCGGAAGGTAAATACCTTATCTCCTTGCAGGATACATTCATCAATAATCTATCACCATTCGACCTTGAAGCCAGTTGTGATTTCAAAGATGCAACGAAATACGACTATTTGCTCATTTGTCGTAACAATGTCCTCGAGTGGACTGATGAAAACGTGATCCAGATTGAAAGAATCCTCATGGAAATTGACGGACAGCTAAAGCGGCATGGAATGGCTATTCCCTTCATTGACAACATCAATCTAGTTAAAACGACTTCAAAAGAAGAAGGTGGGGCAATGGCGTACACGAGGGGAAACACCATCTATATGGCGGATTACATAATGAACAAAACAGAAGTGAAAATAAAAGAAATTCTCACGCATGAGTTGTTCCATATTCTTACTCGTTCTTCATTTACTTTCAAACAGGAGATGTACAACATTATCCACTTTACGTCCTTGGACAAAACTTGTGACCTGACAACCTTGAACCAGCGATGCCGTTTCGTTTCTAATCCAGATGTCGGCAATTCATGTAGTTACATTGAACTGAAAGACATCAATGGTAAAGAACATAGACTCATGATGACAACTTTGGCACGTTGCAACTATCATGGGGGATCCTTATTCAAATACATTCTGCCTTATTTCATAGAATTAGATTCCGAGTACAATGTCATGACATACGGGGAAAACCTTCCAGTCAGAGAGTGTATATACGGAGAATATTACAGAGAGTTCATCAAGAAAGTCGGCCAGAACACTGGTTATATGGTCAACCCGGAAGAAATCCTTGCAGAGAATTTTCGTATGGCAGTTTTAGGCGAGATTGATGAAGTACCAGATCCTGAGATTATAAACAACATCCGAAAGAGTATGATTAAAGACAATTTCAAATAAGAGAACTAATGATATACAATAAGATAGTCCTCAATGTACCACACTCCAGCATTGAAGGCGTTTTTGATAAACAATTTTGCGGTTGGGAAAAGAACGAGAGATTTGAGGAGGATTGTGTTCTTAAATGGACAGATTGGTACACAAACATCATCTTTGAACCCAAATGTAAACTGAAAGAATGTATTGATATGCATATTTTCCCTCTCTCACGTTTCATTATTGATGCAGAAAGACTGGAACATGATCCACTGGAAACAAAGGGACAAGGTATTCTATATACTGACTTCGAGGGCTTTCATCGTGAAATCGCCCCTGAAGTCCGCGATTATCTGATGAACATATATCATAAATACATACAGCAAATCAGAAATAGCATAACGGATAATACACTCCTTGTCGATTGTCATTCTTTTCCTCCTGAACTCTCAGATGTAGATGTCTGTCTCGGTTTTAACGAAGATTGGTCGAAGCCAGAGCAGCAAACTATAGATATAATAATCAGGAAATTTTACGATGCCGGCTACAAGGTTGGTGTCAATAATCCATATAGCAACTCACTCTCCCCAACTTGTGATCACTCCTATCATTCTCTAATGATAGAAGTGAACAAACGCATCTATATTGGCTCTAATCATCTCCTTCTTCCAGACGCAGACAAATTGAGAAAAATAATCAATGAGCTCTATGCTATTTTGCTCCATCAATAAGAATCTATCCGTTCCGTCAAAAAATCCTCTCATTATTATGATCCAAGATGGATAAGACATAGTTACTTTATTACCCCTATGATGTCAAAGTATATATAAATTCAAACAGAATCATCCTCCACTTGGCATCCAGGATAACCGACCTCAAATCTGCGTTTAATGTCGAAGTATATGCAATCTATGCCAAATGGATTATCATCAAAACAAAGACAATCTATACCATCACAAAATTTTTGTTCAGTCATTCTAAGAAAACAATATGGAAACTTACGTCCGATATATTCATACTCCTGATGAACGTCTATGATGCAAAGAGCAGTCTTAGGGGACTTTCCATCCCCAGTACTGTCTATTGTTTTCATCAGAAGACGTTCCTGTGGCGTATCGATTACATAATCATCTTCCATCTCGTTAACCATGTCTTCTTCGATTGGCTCATCAAAACATGGATCTTCTTCCAAATCTAAATTAAGAGCGTCATCTCTCCAATAATCCATGAATAAAGAATCCTCCAGATTTCCTTCTGCATAGTCTTTGGTGAATGTAAAACCATACAGCAATGCTCTGAGGGTTTCTACATCCAGTTCCAGTTTCCCACCCTTCCATGCCATAATGACATCCTTGTCATAAGAGTCCTTGTACTGGCTGAAGTCAACCCTAGTGAAAGAATTGTTCATTTCCATCGTCTGTTTATAAGATAAAACAATAAAATCAAAAATATATCAATTAATCTCTTCGCTCAGTATAAAAGCATTTATGCTTTGGTCGGTAATAACCAAATATTGTTTGTTGTGCAGACAGTCACAATAGGTAATTGAAGTCTGGTCGTTTATTGTGATATGATCGATGTTGTCCACTCTTGAATGCCCAACAAACTGATGGTATCCTTCCAATGGGTTACTGATAGTATCACGCCTGTCCGCCCAAAAGATTCCACCATAATCAAAGTCTCCACCACGTCTGTAACCTACCTGGGACATAGCTGCAAACTGTTTTTTTGTCGGGTGATTCAATTGGTATGCAACAGATTTTTCCCCACTAAGCTGGCCAACAAAATCATCGCGGAACCATTGGTCGTTGACCCCAGCATGGGTAAATAACATAGTGCCACACTGCCATGAATACAGGAATAGGTCATGATAATCAGTTAAAATATGATTCATCTGGGAAACAATGCTCTCGTCATAACGTGTGCTGATAACGAAATCTGCCGAGGTGTAATGCATGTCATGATTGCCGAGGAGCAGGACGACATCGTCTGGACGTTTCTTCTTGAACTGTATTATTGAATGGAAATTCTTTATCAATTCAATTGGCTTAATGTCTTCATAAGGATCGCAATAATCTCCAAGGAAGACAAACATGCTGTCCTTGTGGACTTTGACTATGTCTTTCCAACAGGTTAGACCATGAACATCACCAATCACAACTATGGGTTTCGTATTTGTTTTGTTATTCATAAGCAAAGACGTTTCAATTTGATTGTTCAGTCATATTTGGGTTTCAGCTCTCCTGCAAGATACTTTTCGTACTGTTCAATGAGAAGGTTCTTCCTTCTTGTTGAAATGGGAAGGGAGGGATTCATTGTCGCTATTGTAGGCGAATGATCTATATCTCCAAAGTCATAAGGAATCACCTCGTATGTATCAAGGTGGTTCCCAAACTGATATCCAAGACTATGGTCAGATACGTCGTAATCCGAATGGGTGGACAGGTATGCCTCAATCTTCGTTGACATTTCCTCAATAGTGGGAGGTGCTTTGACAACGATGGCCAAGTTGACAACGTTGTCACTCCAATAGTCATTGCCAGGATAGCCGAATACCTCCACGATGTCACCAGGCTTGAATCGGATTTCCTCTGGCTTGCGTCCATGGAACATACGCTTTTTGCCCAGGTAATGTCCCAGTTCCATCTCACCACCTGGATATGGTGGTTCCCACTGCGTGATATTGGAATAGTCGTTTATACCCCAAAGTGTTCCATCAGGAAGATAGATGCGCTCTGAAAAGCTATCAGCCCTCAAATGCTCAGACACCTGTATTCCAACCGGTATTTCAACAACAACATTGGCATAGGTATCATTTGAATGATAGGACGAGTAATCCTTAATGTATTCCTCAGCCTCTGTCAAATTATTAAAATATATTGACAGATGCGAATCTAACTTGAACTCCGGCCAATGACACTTTTTGATGTTACAATACTTATAGTTGTACCGCGTAACCTTAAATATGCTCTGTATATGTAAATCTGTAGCTTCGTTCATATTAGAAATCTCCTTGGTAGATAAGGTTATTTAGTCAATTCCCCAAGCACTTAAAATGGCAAAGTGTTCTTTGTCGTCATGGTAAAGATGACACTTAGATAGTTCCCAAAAGAGTCCGGCCACCAGTTTTGGCTCTGACATGGTCACATCCTTATCAATTTCTATTTCCATGCCAAGCAGTTCGTTGATATACATATATCTTCCTAATACACACCAGTTACCGTCATTCCGATCCCTGATAGTACAAATCATGTCAATGTCTGGAGACGTTCCCTCCCATCGATCAACAATCTTTATATGGTTGTCACTCTTTTCAGGCTCAACCGCCTGAAGTCGATGGTAAAGTTCGGAATACTCCTTTATGAGTTCATCACGATTGTCTTTAAGAAATGTCATGTGTGGGACTATTTCCTCAAAGGTATTATTATGTAATAAATCGGAATAGGTCATTCCCCTTTCTTTACGAATATCAGTATTTCTCCTGTTTCATTGCCTTGGCCAAACATATTACTATCGACTAATTTGTAACCCTTTGCTTTATATTCCATGACTGTGGGATTGTCATCGTAATTACCTGGTGAGCCTTTGCTTACAACAGCTACAGCATCTTTTCCGTAAGTTTCCCATGCACCAATCTGGTTCATGCACCTCACGCCCTCTATCAATTTTGCATCCATATTCTGCTAGTCTTTCTTTTCTGCCATTTTAATGATTGCCTCAGGAATAGCCACCTCGTATGCTATATTATCAAGTTCCAGTCCGGCATTCATATGATTATAGAAGAAATCTTTCACCTCATTGTCATCAAGTCCAGAAACGTAATCGTCCAGCCAGTCATTGAAGGCATCAATTTTGTCTTCTTCCAAAGAATACTCATCGAGCTCGCCATCCTCCATATAGTCTTCTTCATCATACTCGAAAGTGAAACCGCAGTTTTCTGTACAATAGGCCATCAGTTCATCTGTTTCATATTCAAAGTAGCCGCTATGATACCCTTCCCAAAGCCAATGCAACTCTTCTGCATCATATGCCATATCATAATACGCATCACGTAGTTTTTTATATATGTCTGGATACAATTCTTCGAGTCTGAGTTCTTCAATATCAGTTGTCCCCTCCTTACGGATAAGTTCGACAATTATTACCACTTCCTCGTCAGAGAGTTCGACATATCCTTCACTTTCAACATTCACTGCACCCGAGTGCGAGATACCAAGACAGGTATCATTTTCAATACTGTATAAAGCCATTTTCTTATAAGTTATATAGGTTAAAGTAATTATTACTTGCGCTGCATGTGTCCAAAAGCACACTGGCTGCATTTGAATCCGGAACCATAGCGTCCAGTATGTTTTCCTAAACATGATGGACATATGCGATAGCCGCACTTGTCACAAACATACCAGTTCCAGGTATCAGGTAGTGACTGACCACAACATTGACAAGGTATCCAAGCCATAATATAGATAATTTGAGTAATTTATTCAATATTTCTTTCTAAATGTGGTGCAAAGTTAGCTGTTTCTTTTGTGACAATAAACTCTAATATACGTATAATAACCCAGAATGGATAAAAGTCCCCAAAATTGACTTGCTCTCCATCTTTCCAATGGAACATTGTTTTATACGTATATGCGCTTTCTACGACTCTTCATTAATGTGTAATTTTGCACCATCAAATAAATAAGTAATAATGAATAGGTTAGACTTTGGCAACAAGGAACTTTTAAATAAGTACTACTATGAGAAGTACGTTTTTGACATCAGCAACTATTTTGTTGTTAATGGATGGAAGCCGTTTAATTACAAAAAGGATTTCAAAATTCAAGGAGACATTATTTTGGAAGAACCTGATGAAAATGGTTACTTCATAATGAAAAGCAGATACGCAACGAATGAAGAACTCTGCGTTCTCATTCAGACCTACGACTATCCTTCATTGTATAAAGGGCGACTTGTGTAAGACATGTATATTAAGGGTGGTGAGTTGGTTCATCACCCTTAATACTTGATATTTGGCTGTTATACGTATATCCCACTTCTGAGTGTGAATAAGAAAGTATAATTTTGTGGCGTGAATAAAGACCTCTGATTATGAATAAGGGAAATAAGACATACAAAGAAGGAGACCTCGTAAAAATAAGGACAAATAAATGCAATGTCCACCTCATGGAGATGTTTGGCCACTGCCAGTTTATTCCTGACGAGATTTCGTACAGTGAGTATATTGCTCTTATAACAGCGGTGATAGAAAATGGTGCCTATTATTCTGTAACCATATTCGCTCCACATGGCGAATGCTATCATGTAATTAAAGAAGAGGATATTTGGGGGCCTTCAAGCGTTAATGACCTTCCAAAGGAAAAACGTGAGATGTCAAAATGGAGAAGTCCAATAGAGAGAATCTTGTACAACACATTTGAACAAGATCTGCTAAGCGGACTCTCTCTTAACACAAAGCGCATGACACTTGCAATTGCTGCTGTGAATCATCTACACTCCAAGGGAAAGATTAGGGTCGTTGAGTTGGCGCCAAGTCAGTCGTTCCTAAGAGAAGCCATCAACAAAAATCTTGATGTAGCTTTGGCGCAGTCCAACTTGTCTGCTAAACGTCAAAAAGAGTTAAAAGAAAGAAACAGCTTGCTCAATGGGCTAATTCACTTCATTTTGAAGAACACTACGAATATCACATTGGAGTTGACAAATCAGACAGGGAAGCATACGAAGAACCTAATGGCTTGGAGTATTATATTATAGCTGTAAACGAAGATGCCACAAAAGCTTTTGTCATGGGAACCAAAGATGAACAGAATGATTTCTTCAATTATATGGGACCCGATTTCAAGAACTTATACATAGAAGCAAACATCTTCTGCAACGATTGTAAAAAATAAGGATATGCCCAAAAGAAGATTATACTGTCCGCTGGTAAATAAATATTGCAGACACTCCGTAAAGGAAGGAGATAGCTCAATGTGCAGACTTTCAGAGAAACCTCTTTCCGAGTGTCACGAATGCGTTAGGGATGCAATCTATAAAGAAAAGCATAAGGTTGAAATATGGTTTTCCAAGGACGGATGGCAGAAGAAACATCTTTTTATGAGAGGAACATGCTTTGAAAAAGAAGATTTGAGAATAATATTTGATTATGGTGGTATAGCTATCTCCCAGAAACTGAATAATAATATTCGCATTAAAAATTCAGAGGAACTGAGAAACTTATTGCCACACTTATTCCCAGAATGGTTGTTAATAGAATTATCTAAAATAATAAAATATGAAAGCAAAAAATGATGCCATTTATGGAGCCATTGCAGGCGATGTTATTGGGTCTGCCTACGAGTTCAAAGGAGCACGCTATGAACCCATACAGTTATTTAAACAATGTTGCCAGTTTACCGACGACACTGTATTGACTGTCGCCGTTGCTGATTGGCTCACTCATGCCGAATGTAATTTGCAGGACATGCTAATTCAGTATGCCCGAAAGTATGCTTACGCTGGATATGGTCCGAGTTTTGCTAAGTGGGTCAGGCGTAAGAACCATCAGCCTTACAATAGTTGTGGAAACGGAAGTGCCATGCGTGTAAGTGCTGTCGGCTGTATTGCCAAAAGTTTGAAAGAAGCTCTGCAACTTGCGAAAGAAAGTGCGATACCGACACATAACCACCCAGAAGGTGTGAAGGGTGCACAGGTAACGGCTGCAGCAATTTATCTTGCCCGACAGGGAAAAGACAAGGAAGAGATAAAAGCAAGACTCAAGGAACTGTTCGACTATAATCTTGACAGATCATACGCAGAAGTCTGTCAGGATGTTTATGAGTTCCATGTTCTCTGCCAGACAACCGTACCTGAGGCACTCATATGTTTCTTTGAGAGCGAGAGCTATGAAGAATGTATCCGTATGGCAATGCTGACAAACAAGGATACTGACACAGCTGCATGTATCGCCGGGTCCGTTGCGGCAGCATATTATGGCATGCCAGAACATATCAAGAAGCGTCTGATGAACTTCCTCCCTGAAGATTTTATTCATATTGTTGAATCAATAAAAGATTGAATCAAACTGAATGGGTACTATAGCACAGGATGCCTCAGAAAGGCGCAACTATAAACAAAATGGATATAAGTATCTTCTAAACGACGAGGAAAAGACTGCATGGATAGTCAAAGGACCTCGTATAGGAAGATGTCACAGGTATCGCATACCCAACCATGTTATAGTAAACGGCGAACGCTATGACATAGAAAGAGTTGAAATAGATGCGTTCGAAAAAGCAAAAAGTCTAAGACATTTGATCGTTCCCGATAGTATCATATTCATTGATGAGTACAATTTCAGTTCATTACCAAACTTGAGAAGCATATACATTGGCAAAGGACTGAAGTATCTTTCATCTTGGATATTTGGCGACTGCCCAAAACTGACAACCTTTGAAATCAGCTTGGACAATCCGCACTTGTGCATTGAACATGGAACGGTCTATACAAAGGACGGCAAGCGTGCTGTCATGAGTCCTTTCAAACAAAGACATCTCGTCATAAAAGAAGGCGTTGAGGTTATAGAGAATGTGGCATTCTGGTGGAACGACAAACTTAAGGATGTTCATTTCCCGTCAACACTCAGGAAGATAGGCGACAACAGCCTTGCAGGATGCCCGAAGCTGCGTTCTGTCACCTTGCCCGAGGGAGTAGAAGAATGCGTGGTGCAGAGCTTTCAGGATAATGAAGGTTTGGAGGTCGCAGACCTGCCTTCAACGATGAAGAACTATGGCTGTGAAACTTTTAATAACTGCCCACAGCTAAATACTCTCATCATCCGCACCAACCATGTGCTGGAATTAAATACGTGGAGAAATGAACCTTTGGATTTGTCTTCCCATTGTACATTGAAAGTACCCAAAGAATTAGTTGAGGAATATAGACAACATCCTTTGTGGGGAAATTTCAGGAATATTATAGCAATTGATTAAAACAAAAACCATGGCACAATTTGAAGATCCATTTGCTGGCACACCTAAAGCAGCCATCAAGCGAGAATTAGGCGTGGACAATTCAACACCTTTGGAAAAAGCACGAAGAGGTGAAATCTTTGAATCTGATGGTCTTTACGGCATTAAAGATGAAGACGGCACTGTGACATATCCAGCTAAATACAGCTTTATCGGTAAGTGCATTGATCATGTTCTATTTCTGGAGCCATCAGGTAACTACGTTAAAATGACTGAAGGGTGCACAGAAAGCGGCTTCATGGCTGAAGATGAACGTCCTTTCGTTATAAACGGAAAAGCCGGAATCAAGAAAGACGGTAAAGTCATCATTCCTGCTGAATACGACTATATTAGGAGTAAATTCGGCGAAACTGTGTTCTATGCAGTGAAAAACGGACGTGAGATGTATATCAATGACGAAGGAAAAGAAGTTCTGACCAGAGTGCGCCGATTTGAAGGAGAAGATGCTCAGAGTTCACCTTTCTGGCTATGTTCTAATGAATTCGACTACATAACAGCTATGAACTATGTTGGAACTCCAATCGATGACAATCCTAATGTTGTCAAAATATACAATAATTGGATAGAATTGGAACGATACAGCAAAGAAGAAATAATGAAAATGCTGATTGACCCATCTGACGATCTATCGCTATCGGAGAAGAACTTGGAACTGCTCTGTAACGATTTCTCGTACGAATATAGCTTTTACTTTGCGAATGCAAAGGGCAAAAAACCACTGTCTTCATGCATGGAACAGTTTAAGAATATGCATGCATTCAGTAATTCATGGTACTATGTCATCAAATTGTGGCAAGCGCCAGGAGAACACGTTACCGCTAAAGAACTTCGGAATTTTGTCCATGAATTGCACAAGAACAGAGTCATCGGCAATCCTATTTTCGCAGTCGGGCATGACGAGCATCTAAAAACAGGAGAGGTCAAAATGCTGATGGTCACTCATTATCATGAACGTTGCTGGCCGGCGCAGTTCGAATATGATTGGGCAGAGAAACTAAGGACTCTTTCCATAGCTAGTCTCATGAGGGAAGCCCCTGCATTGCGAAAAGAAGTTGACGAATATGTTCTGGATGAATATAAAGAAGAGGTCTTCCAAGATCAATTATTGGATTGCATTAAGGATATGAAGTACTACTATGACGTAAGTTGGGAAGATGTCAGGAAAGCTTTAGATTACTTCCTAAGCATAGGTAGTCCTATTAAACGTGCTTTGATTTATTACGCGTACAATGCTCAACGGGCCAGCGGAAAAGCAGAGACAGAGTTCTATCTCCATGCAGCAATATGGGCTGTTGAGAATGGCGATGATGTGAATGCTTGTAGGAATGGGGCTTCTGTGCTTGATATTGTGGCAAACATCATGGAGAAATGTCTTAATGATACTACAATCACCCTATCTTCCACATTGTACGAGTTGTTGATAGCCCGAGGTGCAAAATCCTTCAAGGAAATAGATCAAGAATACAGAAACAACACCGACTATTTCAAGCAACTCGAATATATGAAGATTGATGGCACATCTGAAAAGTCGATGCCTGGATTAGGTAAAACAATTATTAAGACGTAGTGACAGCTATTATGTTATATGATTACAAGCAAGAAAATGAATATACAAGACAAGAAAAAAACTATTGAAGAGATATATCAAAGAAGATTGGAGATTCTCAGCAATCCAACTGCCTATACTCAGAAAATTACAGAGTTCAGCGCTGGAGGTTTGGGGGGATATGCATACGGCAAATACGTCAGTGTAGCAGAACTTGCCCATTGCTGGGAATTTGACGAATTCAAGTTCTTGTGCTCTGAATGTGGAGAGACAGCATATATCTACCAGTTTGCCGGCCATGTGAATGGCGGTGGTTATTGGGAACTGAATGCCTTCTGTCCTAAATGTCACAAACATCTGCATTTCAGCAGAAGAGATTCTAATCCAGTGAAGATTCACTGGTCGGCACTTAAAAGAATTGCAGACACCGTAAGCAAACAGATACAAGAGATTAAAGGGGAAGCTGATACAAACAATCAATGAAGGACAAAATGGAGAAAGAAATAATCATAAACATGACACCGTACAAAGGGAAGATTAAGTTGGACTATGTCCCTTGTATCAACTATGCCATGATTCTGAACGGCAAGAAGACGTTCAATAAGTTTGAACTTTGTTCGGATGCCGTCAGTAGCTCTTGGCATAACGTCATTGTAAGTATAGACGGAGAGATGGTTCAACCCTACCAGAGAAGCATTGTGGCACAAAACGTAGGCGAAGTCATCAACATAGATGATGCCGCGCTTATGCCTGTTGCCACAAAGCTGATGTCCTTATCGGAAGCCATTCAGTCCTCATTTGTTATCACAGTCACAATTGATGGTGAACAAGTTGTAAGACATGCCTTGCCGTTAACACTCATGGCATATGACCAATGGCATGGCATCAATGTCTCACCTGAGCTTATTATTTCTTTTGTAACCCCCAACCATCCACTTATTGCTCCCATATGTAAAAAAGCATCCAATCTGCTGGGAGAATATTGCATAAAGAACAGCCTGGATGACTACCAGTCGAAGAACACCGACTGGATTGTAAATCAGGTCGAAGCAGTATATGTTTCCATTCAACAACAAGATATTAACTACGCAACTTGTCCTGCAAGTTTTGAACAATACGGACAACGCATCCGCATGGTTGACAAGATACTGAAAGAGAAGATGGGTAACTGTATGGATTTGTCGTTGTTGATGTGCTCATGTCTTGAAAGCATCGGCATCAACACTTTCATTCTGTTGTTCAAGGGACACGCCATGATGGGATTCTGGTTAAAACCTTTGTCGCACAAAACAATGGTCAGCTATGACGTGAAGGCTCTAAGGAACAATCTTCAAAGAAAGGAACCTGACCTTGAAATCATTGATGCTACAGCTCTAACCAGAGGTGCGACACTTGAGTATGCTATCAAGGATGGACGTGAGTATCTCGAAAAGAACTCCAAAGATTTTCAATTGTTGATTGACATATTTGTCGCTAGAGCCACAGGGATACGTCCTTTGCCATATTCGATTCACACCGACAATGGGTTTTCCTTCACAGAACAAGCGCTTGTAGAGAGCTTAAATACACCGACTCATGATATTACATCATCTGAGATCCGTGGAACTATCTCTGCCAAAAAGTTGAAGAACAAACAGCAGCTTTGGGAACGAAAGCTTTTGGACTTGAGCCTCAGAAACAACTTACTCAATATGAAACTGGGGAAAAACATACTCCCCTTGAATAGACTACCCGTAGATGATATACTGTCCCATTTGAGAAATGGAATACTCACCAATGACTTAGATGTCAGGGATGTTGAGCAGTCCATCAAAGAGTTATCACGTTCTGCCCGACTATCCATAGAAGAGAATGGAGCAAATACCCTATTCCTTTCAATTGGCACATTACGCTGGTATGAAGAGGGTTCCTTCAAGCCTTATATATCTCCCATTCTTTTTCTTCCAGTTGAAATAGTAAGACAATCATCACACAAGTACGTCATCCGTGTCCGCGATGACGAACCTATTGTAAACATCACGCTGACAGAAATGCTTCGGCAAAGCTTTGAGGTAGAACTTCCGTACATCAATGTAATCCCAGAACAGGAGGATGATATGATAGATTGGCAGAGAGCCTTTGACATCATTCGAAAAGGCATAGAGACCATCAACAGGAAACGAAAGGATGTTCTGTGGGAGATTACCGACGACTGTCATCTTGGCATCTTCTCGTTTACAAAGTTCGTGATGTGGAATGATATCCACCACAATGCAAACATATTGGCTTGTCATCCTCTTCTACAAAGTCTTATTGAGGGGCGTTCCATGATAAACGAACCATCCGACGAAACGTCAGCACGCAATTTGGATTTCAGTAGTAAACCAGCTGATTACGCATTACCTCTAGATGTGGATTCGTCCCAATTAGAAGCAATAGTTGAGTCAGGTAAAGGTCATTCCTTTGTTTTGTATGGTCCTCCAGGAACCGGCAAGTCACAGACTATCACCAACATGATTGCCAATGCTCTCTATCAAAATAAACGCGTGTTGTTTGTTTCCGAAAAGAAGGCGGCCTTGGAGGTTGTTCAAGAACGCTTGAACAAAATCGGGCTTGCACCCTATTGTCTGGAACTCCATTCCAATAAAGTGGACAAAAAATCGTTCCTTACCCAAATGGAGTCATCCATAAACAACATTGAAAAACAGGCCGATGACACCTTCAACAGCAAGTCGGAAGAACTTTACAACCTCCGTCGCGAGCTGATGGTCTATATCGAAAGGCTCCATATGACGCGTCAACAAGGGCTGTCACTCTACGAATATATCAATCGTTATCTAGATGTTGAAGGTGCTGTTATGCCTTTGACTTATAACGACATCAGTCATCTCAATATCGACAAGGTAAACAAAATATATGACCAACTGACAACACTTGACAAAGTAATAAGCATCATAGGCGAACACCCATCGCGACATCCTTTGCTTGGACTCTATCCTTTGGAAAACACTGCCGAAAACCAGCACAAAATAACGAATATTTTGAGGACGATGTCAGCAGTCATTGCATCCTCAAAGAAAAAAGAAAATAGTCCATGGAATCGATGGTTCAAGAAGCGCACTTCATTGCAGATTCTGAGAAAGAGCAAGAGTTGGGAGGAATTGACAAAGGTCGCTATGATTGACGAAAGCAGTATGGACAGTCTTGACAATCTATCTTCATCTGTGGAAAAATGGAACCAAAATATAGATAAACTACGTCTCTGGTACCATTACAGCCTGTCAGTTCTAAAGATAAAAGACTATGATGCGGACATCGTGATGCAGTACTACCTGCAGGGACATAGTGGGAAAGAAACAGCCGATGCTTTCCGTCGGGGATACTACATGCGAATGGCCATGAACATCATCGATGAAGACGAAACGATGCGCAGCTTCAACGGCATGCTCTTCGATGATGTCATCCTGCAATATCGCAAATATAGCAAGCTATTCCAAGAACTCACGCAAAAGGAACTTGTCCATCGCCTGTCAACAAGAGTTGCTATTATTGAGAAAGGTGGAAAGGTTATGAAAGAAGAGATGACTATTCTGCGAAAGAGAATCACCAACCACGGACGAGGCACTAGCGTACGACGCGTCATCGACCAAACACGCCACATCATGCCCATTCTCTGTCCGTGCATGCTGATGAGCCCCCTCTCTGTAGCACAATATCTGCAAATGAAAAATGATCTATTCGACATTGTCATCTTCGACGAAGCCAGCCAAATGCCAACAAGTGAAGCTGTGGGAGCTATCGCCAGAGGCAAGGCTGTTATAGTTGTAGGCGACCCAATGCAGATGCCGCCTACAAGTTTCTTCATGACCAACAACACTAATGAAGATGACATTGACATAGATGACATGGAGTCAATTCTTGAGGACTGCATATCATTATCTTTACCGAACAGATATCTCAGTTGGCACTATCGTTCAAAACACGAAAGCCTGATTTCATTTAGCAACAAGAACTTCTACGACGGAAAACTCATTACGTTCCCATCGATTGACGATCAGCAGAAACGAATTACCCTCCAGTATGTGGATGGATATTACGACTTCGGCAAAAGTCGTAGTAACAAGTCAGAGGCAAAAGCTATCGTCACAGAAGTGCTTAACCGACTCCGCAAACAACTGCCGAC
>Ga0310694_10003251_pt1 | contig 16029 bp, 9 predicted proteins | sample 174DNAGHGhighgp2_FD_203884 | JGI IMG/M metagenome (GOLD analysis project Ga0310694, IMG submission 203884) | Sheep rumen microbial communities from Palmerston North, Manawatu-Wanganui, New Zealand - 1742 DNA GHGhigh gp2 (v2) (version 2) | ecosystem: Host-associated > Mammals > Digestive system >... | reverse complement strand
GCAACTTCACTTCCTTGATGACCTTGACCTCCGTCTCTCCGTATTTAGGCATCTTGAGCAGACGGTAGCTGAACTTGCAATCCTTCAGGTTGATGAAGTTGTAGCAGTTCTGAATGGTAAAGGCACTGCTGTCAAAATACAACACCTGTACAGGGCTCCACACCTCGCGAATGGTATAGAACGAGCCTTCCTTCTCCATGTGTGGGCCTACGATACCATCAGCACCAAAGTTACCCATGCAGTCTACGATGTTGTTCATATCCGTACGAACCACACCCTGGTCCATCAAGTCCCACAGGAAACCACCAGCACAACGTGGATTCGACATCATCAACTTCCAATAGTCCTTCAAGCCTGCACCATGTCCTCCATCATACAGTCCATGCAGGAATTCAGTAGGCATGAAGATTTCCTTCTGACGCATATACTCTGCTGTCTCGCCCCATGAGCGATAGTGCTTGGTCTCGAAACCATTGCGGTTTGCCCACGGATACAATACCACGCGCTGCTGAGGGTCCAACTTAGTGAATACGGGTTCCAGTTCGTAGTTGAATCCTCCCTCATTGCCATTGCTCCAGAAGATAATCGACGGATGGTTCACATCGCGCATCACCATCTCCTCCACAATCTTCGAACCCGTAATGGTTTCATGAGCCCAGTGCCAACCTGGTTGTTCGCACTCTACATAAAGACCCAGCGAGTCGCAGGCATCCAGGAATTCTGGATCTGCAGGATAGTGACTCAGACGGACGGCATTCATATTCATCGACTTGATGAGCAATACGTCTTCTATGTTCTTCTGCTTCGACAGCGTGCGACCCGTCTCTGGACGGAACGAGTGACGATTGGCACCCTTGAAGATGACTTTCTTGCCATTGATAAACACACCGTCTTCCTTGTCGCCATTATAGGTGTGACGATATTCGATGGTGCGGAAACCAAACTTCTGGCGCTCCACATGCAGCGTCTTGCCCTCAGCGTTTTTCAACGTAAAGACAGCCGTATACAGGTTAGGCTCCTCAGCATTCCAAAGCTTGGGGTTCTTCACTGCGAAGTCCACCTTGGCACCATCGCTGGCAACGGTGAAGGCAGGGCTGGTAGCAATCGCTTTGCCTTTTGCGTCCACAATGTTGACGGTTACAGAACCATTAGGCAGGGCGCGGTTCAGGAAGACATCAGCCATGAATTGTCCGTCGCCCTTGGCATTGATAGCCACACGCTCAATGTTCTGAGCAGGTTTGCTGATAATGAAGACAGGACGCCAGATGCCACCGAAGTTCCAGTAGTCGGCTCTGCGCTCAGCCAGGTTCACCTGCGGATTGGTGCTCTCTTTCAGCACTTCCACCTCCAAGCGGTTCTTCTTGTTGCCGAAATAGATACGGTCGCTGACATCAATGGTGTGACGCGTGAAACCGCCTTGGTAAGTGCCGTTGCCAGCCTTACGTCCATTGATGGTGGCACGCATCTCCGTAAACACAGCCTCGAAGACGAGCAGAATCTGTCTGCCCTCCCAAGCCTTGGGCAATGTGAACTCATGCTTGTACTTGCCCACCTCGTCGGCAATACCCTCTGGGGTGGCCTTGCCGTAGAAGCGCATGCCATACTGGTAAGTGCCGAAGCCCTGCAGCTCCCAGCACGAAGGCACACCTATCTTCGTCCACTTGCCACTGTTATGCCCATCGGTACACATGAAATCCCACTGTACCATATCATCACAACCATGACCACTTAGGTACTGTCGCTCAGTTTCCACAGAAGACTGAGCCATCAGCGTCAACGAACACGCCAACGCAGCCAAAATAAAAATCCGTCTCATCGTATAGCTATACATTTATTTATTTTAAAGACGTTTATGCAGGGGTGATGTCATCAAACAACCATCCTTCCCGCAAGATGTGCAAATGTACACAAAAAAACGCTGGTACACAAACTTGTGGACCACAAACTTGTGTGCCATTTGCATTTTTTAGGGTTTTAGATACTTTTCGCACCCTTCTAGAGTCGCTAGCCCACCAGTCTATGTTAAATAATATAAAAATATGACGATTTGTAATTTGATTTATACAAAACGGTTACGATTTGTTGCGAAAATATGTACCTTTGCGACAATTTATACTAAAATTTAAAGCTGTAAAGATATGAAAACTGAAAAAAAGATTTACGAGAGCCCTAGTATGCAAGTGGTAATCTTGCGCGCACGTCATCATTTGTTAGCTGGAAGTCCTGAAGGAGTAAAAGCCACAAAAGATAATTATGGTGATGCTCAAGAACAAACATGGCCATAAAGGAGGAACGCAACTATGGACTATTCAACAATCAAAGTTATGAAAACATTACGCATTGTCTATCTATTCGTTATCGTTGCCATTGTCGCAGCTTGTTCAAGCACTGAAGACGCTACTACAGATAAACCGTCAGCCCCCACGGGTTCGAAAACTTACACCATGACCATCAATGCCAACAAACATGGTGATACCCGTGCGCTTACGCTTGATGGTAAAACACTGAATTCTTCGTGGAAAAAAGGGGAACAGGTTAAGGTTATAAGGCTTAGTGCGTTGTCCCCATACGCTTTGGGTATTTTGGGAACGCTGACAGCGCAGAGTGACGGAGTGTCTACCACACTGACAGGTGCAGTTACAGAACCCGTTGAAGGATACCCTATACAGCTTGTTTTCCCTCGATTCCCCTATGATTATACTGGTCAGAAGGGAACCTTAGATGATATCGCTGCAAATTTCGATTATGCTACATGTGAGGTGGCTGCAGATCAATGGGAACTGACTAACGGAAATATAACAACGAAAAGTTCTGTTTTGTTTTCCAACGAATCCCAAGCCATTGTGAAATTTAACTTGCAGAATTCCGATGGTACACCCATCAGTGCTTCAAGTCTGACTATTCACGATGCCAACGATTGTATATTACAACAAACCGATGGAATGATAGGTGGAGCTGCTGGAGACCTTATCATCAACCTTGATGAACCCTCTAATGAAGTATGGGTGGCAATATCCTCTTATTATATAGATAAAACATCTGACCTCACCCTTACCGCTACCGTCGGCTCATATAGCTACACCTATACTAAGTCGGATGTTACTTTTGAACATGGCAAGTATTATTCCATCACGGTGAAGATGAATTTGGTGGAAACAGATGAGCTAAGTACGCCGCTTACATTAGAGGCAATAGAAGATGGAAACATAAGTTTTCAAACTTATGGAGAAATTTCTTATAAAATTAACGATGGTGAAATTCAAAATCCATCTATTGGCAATGTGAGTTTTTCTGTAAATAGTGGTGATGTGGTTAGTTTTTATGGCGATAATGCATACTCACTATATTATTATAACAGCCTTCATGTTCAAACAATATCATGTACAGCAGACTGTTATATATATGGCAATGTTATGAGTTTAATTTCTTCAACAAATTTTGAAACTCTAATTACTATTGGTAACAATGTCTTATATAATGTATTTAAAAATAATACACACATAAAAAATCATCCTAATAAAAAAATTCTTCTTCCAGCTACAACCTTGACAACTAATTGCTATAATTCTATGTTCTATGGGTGTACTGGTCTCACAACTGCACCAGATCTTCCAGCTACAACCTTGGCATCTGATTGTTATCGTTCTATGTTCTATGGGTGTACTGGTCTCACAACTGCACCAGATCTTCCAGCTACAACCTTGGCATCTGATTGTTATCGTTATATGTTCTCTGGGTGCACAGGTCTCACTTCTGCTCCAGATCTTCCAGCTACAACCATGACAACTAATTGCTATTGTGGTATGTTTTATAGGTGTACTAGTCTCATATCTGCACCAGATCTTCCAGCTACAACCTTGGCAACTAATTGCTATAATTCTATGTTCTCTGGGTGTACTAGTCTCACATCTGTACCAGAACTTCCAGCTACAACCTTAACTGAAGGTTGCTATAATCAAATGTTCGCCCAGTGTAATTTAACATCAACACCAGAACTTCCAGCTACGACTTTGGCTCCTTCATGTTATTCTTATATGTTTTACGGCTGTAATAATCTTGTATCCATAGAAGGATTACCAGCCACGACGTTGGCAGATAAATGTTATCTTGAGATGTTTAGTAATTGTACAAGTCTCACAACGCCACCAGAATTACCTGCAACGACAATGAAAGCTAGTTGTTATACTCAAATGTTTTCTGGTTGTACTAGCCTCACATCTTCACCAGATTTGCCAGCTACTACACTTGCAGATAGTTGCTACCTAAAGATGTTCTATGGCTGTAAAGAAATTACATCATCACCAGATTTGCCAGTTTCAACCTTGGCATCAAGTTGCTATGAAGGCATGTTCTATGGATGTAAAGCCCTAGCATCAACACCATCATTACCAGCTACTATTTTGGCAGCCAACTGTTATAAACAAATGTTTTCTGGTTGTACTAGCATTACATCTGCACCGACACTACCTGCTACTACTTTGGCTGAAGGATGTTACTATGGGATGTTTAATGGATGCAGTGGACTAACATCAACTCCATCGTTACTAGTCATGACTTTGGCTCCAAGTTGCTATAGAGAAATGTTCAATTATTGTACTGGTCTTACATCTGCACCGACATTACCTGCTACCACGTTGGCTCCAGGTTGTTATAGGGAAATGTTCTCTAACTGTAGATCTCTCACATCATCACCAGATTTACCTGCCACCACGTTAGTCGATGAATGCTATTATAAAATGTTTTATTATTGCTCTAAACTGAAAAGTATAAAATGCTTGGCTACTGATATCTCTGCTTCAAAATGTACAACCAACTGGCTTTTATATGCTGCTTCTAATGGAACATTCTATAGACCGTCATCAATGGATGGTAAGTGGCAGTCTGGTACCAGTGGTATACCCTCAGGATGGACTACTGTGGATGCAACAGAGTGAATCCATGAGTATAAGCACTCATTAAGTGCTAGATACTTCCAACCCTACAATTTTGCATACATGTAAATAATTACAAATAGAAGCTATATGAAAACTGAAAGAAAAAAATACGAGAGTCCCAGCATGCAGGTGGTAACCTTGCGCGCACGTCATCATTTGTTAGACACAAGTCCTGAAGTTGAAGGACTTAGGGGTGAAAAAAGAAGCTATGGTGAAGCACAAGAACAATCGTGGCCATAAGGAGGAATGCAATTATGAACTATTCAACACTCAAAGGTATGAAAGCATTGCACATCATCTTTCTATTTGCGGTCGCTGTCCTTTTCGCGGCTTGTTCTAGCACAGAAGACGCTACCACAGAAAAACCGTCAGCCCCTACGGGTTCGAAAACATACACCATGACTATCAGCGCCAACAAGCATGGTGATACCCGTGTGCTTACGCTTGATGGGAATACGCTGAATTCTTCGTGGTCTGAAGGTGACAAGATAACTGTGTATAACGAAACTAAGGATGCGGAAATGGAAGGCTACCTTAGCGCACAAAGCAGTGGAAGCAGTACTATCTTTACAGGAACACTGGAAGGAACTATAGAAGCAGGTGACGTGCTTACGCTTAAATTCCTTTCTGCTGACTATGCGCAACAGAACGGCACATTGGCCTCCATTGCCAGTACCTGCGACTATGCGACGGCCAGTATTACTGTTAAAAGTGTCAATGATGGTATCATAACTCCCACAACAGAGTCAGCCCAATTCACCAATCAGCAGGCTATTGTGAAGTTTACAGTAAAGGACGCTTCTGGCACCATCATTCTTCCTACTCGCTTTAGTATGGAATATGGTAGCGAACGTCTTAGTTTGAGTATTCCCAGTAGTACTTATGAAACCAATGGTGATGGTATTATATATATCGCAATACCAGCAGTTACCGAAGAAGACTTAACTCTCTATGCCTATACTGGTACAAATGGATATGCCTATACCAGAAGTAATGCCACGCTTAGTAGCGGACAATATTATGCGATAAGCGTGAAGATGGCTGAGGATATGAGGGCAATGCCATTAACGTTTGAGGCTATCTCCGATGGACAATACGTGCTTGTCCGCAATTCGGCTAATGGACCTATGACCTATCAAGTAAACGACGGAGCATTACAGACTATTGAGGCAGGAACAACTAATAACATTTATTTAACCTCGACAGGTGATAAGGTTAGTTTCTGGGGAGATAACGCTAAATATGGTGTTAACGGAAGTTGGTTAAATGGCAACGCAAGCTATACTATTAGAACCGAAAATTGTTATGTTTACGGCAATAAAATGAGTTTTATCACGTCCACAGATTATGCCGTTAGAAAAGAGTTTAGTGAGGAAAGTGTTTTTTTGGGCTTCTTCGAAAATAGTACAGGGATGAAGAACCATCCCTCAAAGAGTCTTGTATTGCCTGCGACTACGCTTACCTCAGGATGTTATGCATCTATGTTTGAGGGGTGTAAGGGACTGACTTTGGCACCAGAACTTCCTGCAACCACGATAACAAGCAATTGTTATGAACGTATGTTCGCAGCTTGTTCTTCACTGGAAACGCCACCATCAATTCTTCCTGCCACCACATTGGAAAACTATTGTTATGTTAGTATGTTCAGTGGCTGTACTAGTTTATCGACAGCCCCCACAATCTCTGCTACGACATTGGCTGAAAACTGTTGTGAAATGATGTTCTATAATTGTTCTTCCCTAACAGTGCCTCCTACACTCTCAGCCACCACGCTTGCCTCCAACTGCTATTCTAGAATGTTCGAAAAATGTTCAGGATTGACGTCAGCTCCAAGTCTTCCCGCCATGACAATGGCTGATAATTGTTATTCAGCGATGTTTCGTTCTTGTAGTGAAATGACATCTGCCCCAGAACTTCCTGCCACGACACTTGCTCCCTCCTGCTATTATAATATGTTCGCTTTCTGCACAAAACTTGAAGAGGGACCAGTGTTGCCTGCTACCACGTTGGCTGAATCTTGCTATTCGTACATGTTTTATGGCTGTCATTCTTTGACAAAGGCTCCTGCACTTCCCGCTACGACTTTAGCTACAGGGTGTTACAAAGGTATGTTTAGAGAATGTACAAGTCTAACGACGGCACCTGACATTATAACGCCTACAACACCAGCAAATAATAGCTATCAATTTATGTTTTATGATTGTTCAAGTCTGAATAGCGTCAAATGCCTCCATCCCTATCTAATAGATGAGTATTTCAATTGGCTTTCTGGCGTATCGGCTACTGGCACATTCACCCAAATGGAAGGTGTAGAGTGGCCTTCAGGAGCGAGCGGTATCCCAGAAGGGTGGACAGTGGTAGAGACAGGACAACACTATGAAACACCTCTTACACTGGAGGCTATTGCAGCAGGAACAATAACATTTGACAACCAAGCTTCAGGATTGGTTTCCTACACTGTGAATGGCGGAAGCAGTCAGAGCATTGCAAAGTCACAAAGTAAGGCAATTAGTGTGTCGGCTGGTGATAAAGTTTGTTTCTATGGAAATAATGCCACTTATGGATCAAGTTCAACAAATTATAGTAGTATATCCTGTTCAGCAGACTGTTATATTTATGGCAACATCATGAGCCTAATATCATCTTCTAACTACGAGAACCTGAAGACCCTGGCATCGACATATACTTTCTATCAGCTTTTCTATGGAAATACCCACATTAAAAATCATGAGACGAAGCATCTTTATCTGCCTGCGACTACGCTGACTAACTATTGTTATTATAAGATGTTTTCTGGATGTACGGGCCTTACTTCTGCTCCAAACTTGCCGGCTACCACTCTGGCAAAATATTGCTATTATGCCATGTTTTATGGGTGTACAGGACTGACAAAAACTTCAAAAATGTCAGCTACTACCGTTGCTGATTACAGTTGCCAGCAAATGTTCAAAGGCTGTACCAATATAACTTATGCCTACAAATTGTTTGCTACTACATTAAATCGGAGTTGCTATCAGGAGTTGTTCAGCGGATGTACTAAACTGACCACAGCACCAGAATTGCCTGCCGAAACATTGGCAGAAAGTTGTTACCGTCAGATGTTCAGCGGATGTACGAGTCTGACCACAGCACCAGAATTACGTGCTGAAACATTGGCACAATATTGTTACTATCAGATGTTCTATGGATGTACGAAACTGACCACTGCACCAGAATTGCCTGCCAAGACATTGGTAAATTATTGTTATCAGCAGATGTTCGATGGTTGTTCAAAACTAAACAGTATCAAATGTCTGGCTACAGATATCTCTGCACCTTCATGTCTTAGAGAATGGGTAAAATCGGTTGCCTCAAGCGGTACGTTTACCAAGACAAACGAGATGAAATCATGGCCAAGCGGAATAAGCGGAATACCCTCAAATTGGACAGTTGAGGATGCAGAATAATAAGGGTTGCACCTCTGATGTACGACCATTCTCGTGTTTACGGGAGCTTGATTGCAAGGTCAGGCTCCTTTGTTTTGCTCTCAAACTTCCGTAACATGTAACACTCGGGATCAAGCGGTCTTTAGCAATCATTTTGTGAATAACCCCTCACCCTTCACTCTGATAGGCTGAAATGCCGATGTACAAAGGGATTGAGGCGAGTGAGGGGTGTTCTTGACCCTTCATTCACCCCTCACCCCATCCCTCACTTATGTGTCACCAATCGTAGTCCTCCACATAGCTGTCGAAATGGACCTCGTGGTTCCAGCCTGCTTGGCGGAAGAGAGCTCGTATCTCCTCTTGGATGGCTGGATGGATGAGACGCGTGCCGTTGCGGAACTCATAATAGTAGGTCTTGCAATGACTCGCGATGAGATTGGTGCGCACAAAAGGTTCTATCTTGCGTGGCATATCGTTGTTGAAGATATGCATCATGCCTTTCGCGAACTTGACCTTTTCTGAATGACGGAAAAGCGGGCAATGGTCTGTGCCCACATTCTGATAGCGCGGATTAACACAATGATAGGAACTCCGTGTGTCAGGCAACTGCTGCCCCACCAAATAGTGCAGGCAATGTCCCTTCAAAGGGCATTGCTCTGCAAAACATACCGTGTAGCCGTTTAGGGCTTTCTCCTTGTAGATTTCTTGTTCTGTCATTATTTCTGGTTTTTTCATGCAACTTTCAATGGTACTACCTTGTAATACGAGATGTGGCCTCGGTTGGTGCTGTCGTACTCCAACAACTTCATGGCCTTGCCCAGACGAACCCTCGTGCTCATGTTGTCTAGAATCGTTGGGTATTTGTCTTGAATGACACCTAACAACTCTGAGGTGTTCATCGACTTCACGAGTTCACCTTCTTCTGGCTTGCGGAAGCAGACTTTGATGATTTCTACAATATCCTTCTGCTCCATATAGCCCTGATTCAGTTGTTGAATGCGGGCCACCTCGTCGTTGTTGAACCAGTACGGAGCCTCCTGTTCACGCAACTCGTAGAGCACTTGGGCATAGAGCTGTTCGTAGTCAATCTCTCCTGCGTTGTCGATGAACATACCTTTGGGAATCTCGAGACAGATGTAACGACGCGAACCCGTAACATCCGTCAGCGGATGGAGATTGTTGGTGGTTGCCACAAACGACGCATAGCGAGGACGGTCTTCCTGAGCACAGCCATAGATGGGTCGTCCGTTCACCTTGCTTTTCGAGAGCGTCTGCTTCAATGAGGCATGCTGGCTGGGACGGATTGCCTCCAACTCGTCGAGACATACCAGGAGGTTGTTGGTCAGCGCCATCTCCTTGTCGAACTTGTTCGAAAGGTTCAGGTGGTCCAGGAAATACTGGCGCAGATGTGGAGGCAACAGACGGTTGAAGAAGGTGGTCTTCCCACAACCCTGAGGTCCAATGAGCGTGGGAACAATCTCATTTCCGTGCAAGGTGTCCATCTGCAACCAATGAGCCACACAGGAGCGAAACCAGATGCATAGAAAATTTTGCTGTTCCGTGCTGATGCCAGGCAGACGACTGAACAATTGAGCCACATGGTTCTGTCCGTCCCATTGGGGCAAGTTGTTGAGGTAATCGCCAATGGGGTCATACGCGCGAACCTCTTCAGAATGAATAAACTCCACGATATCCGTCTTCGGATTGGCGCCCTCGCAAATATCCTCGCGCTTGGCACGAAGTATAATGCTGTTCAGCGCCTCCTGCGTCAGAGGACGGAAAACCGGTTCCTGCCCTTCGGCAGGCTTAGCAGAAAACTCCACCTTCCCGTTCAGCTGGTTGCGACGGAACAGGTAGTGCTCGTTCAGAAACTGCTCAGCGGCTAGTGCTGAGGCCACAGAGGCTTGAAGTGCCTCACCCTTGATGAGTAACTCTTTTTTCATAAGAAATAGATTTGTTAGTAAGTAAATAATGGTTATCGGCTACGCTTTTCATGGCGTGCTTTTCGAGGTACAAGGATGGTGCCAACGAGAGCAGAATCAAGCTTGCTTGAATTATGCCGAGTGCAGCCCATTCTCGCAGTAATTGACTGCAAAGGTACTAAAAAAAATTGCGGTTTGCAAGTTTTCACCCCAAATACCATGTTAAAATCTGTAAAATTAACACTTCGTCTAAGCTGAAAAATAGAAAAGGTATTAAGGCTGGTAATCGTTACCATTCATGCAAACCATCAGTCCGACGGGCACGGACTGCCAGTCCGCTCACTACGGAATCAGAGTTCGCTCACTACGGAATTATGACGGACTAAGGAAAGCGTATCCGCTCTAACGAATAAGCTTATCCGGACGCTTTGACCCGTGTCGAACAAGCGAGTGAGGGGAGAAGTGTAGGGTGAGTGAGGGGTCAGGGGCACCCCTCACTCGCCTCAATCCCTTTATACATCGGTGTTTCAGCCTACCAGAGTGAAGGGTGAGGGTTATAATTCATTACATCACCCTGTTTATAACTTGGCGCAATCTTAACATTTTTGCGAGATTGCGCCAGATTATAACGTTATTATTTGGCGCAATCGGGCTTTTTTGTTACTTTTGCAGATGATGGACTGGGAAGCATTTGAGAAACACAAGGCGTTTGCAGGGGAGAAGAAACCCTCGATGCTCAGGCGACGCGTGGGACATGACTACGAACAGCGGTGCGTCTATCTCGTCACGATGACTGTTGAGGGGCGCAGGCCGCTGCTGGGCCGTCTCGTAGGTGATGCAGGAGCTGAAAGCGGGAGCCTTGACGCGCCACACATCGAGCTGTCGCCCTTAGGCAAGCAGGTCAGGGAGATGTGGGAAGCCATCAGCGAATACTACCCAGAGGTGAGGGTACTGGCAACGATGGTAATGCCCGACCATCTGCACGGCATCCTGTTTGTAGAGCGAGCGATGAACCAGCCGCTGGGAATGGTTATCAAGGGCTTCAAGGCTGGGTGTAACAAGGCCTATCGGCAGGCAATGGCTGCGGGTCTTTGTCCGCCTATACTGCAACATTGTTGCAGCAAAGAGAACACCAGTAGCAAAGAGAACGACCCCACGCACGGTTTCCTCTTCTCACGCAACTACAACGACCACATTCTGGAGGGTGAGGGTGAGCTGGAACGGTGGTTCAGGTACCTGGCAGACAACCCTCGGCGACTGGCTGTCAAACGCCAGCATCCAGAGTTCTTCACCATAGTCAGAGACGTAAGAATAGGCGAGTGGGCGTGCCAGACGGTGGGTAACCAATATCTCCTCTCCTATCCTGAGAAGGCGGCCGTCATCGTCCATAGTGCCTATAGCGACGAGGAATTCAAGAAGTTGAAAGCGCAGTGGCTTGCGCTGGCTGCAAGGGGTGGTGTGCTAATCAGCGCTGCTGTCGCCACGAGAGAGAAAGAGGTGATGCGCGAAGCCATGAATAGCGGCTATCGACTGATAGCCCTACGCGAGAATGGCTTTCCCTCACTCTACAAGTCCGCTGGTGAGTCTTTCGCAGCCTGCTCACAAGGAACGTTGCTGCAAGTCAGTCCATGGGAATACCATATGAACCGTCGCACCATCTCTCGCGAGCAGTGCCTGCAACTCAACAGAATAGCGGAATGGATTGTGGAACATTAGTAACAAAAAGAATCGCTCAGGGAAAAACATCCTTGAGCGATTTCTTGTTATACGTTGCGTAAAGAGCTTAGAGGAAGTATGCTAAATTGGAAATATAGGGTGAACGGACGTATGAAAGGTTATTAGGACGAAAAAACGGGATAAGGGGGAAAATAGTTGAAATGATTTGTGCTGGCAGATTTTTTTTCTTGGCAGAAAAGTAGGTGAAAGCGTGAAAAATTCGTATATTTGCATGCAAAACGGACTCGATGGAACCAACCTTCCGATATATACAATATTTGATAATTACTACCTGTTTGATACTGCTGACGGCCTGCCATGAGGGTCGTCAGCAGTTGATGCCTATGCAACAGAGCATGGATTCGCTGAAGATGTGGTTTGGACAGATGCAGGGCGACTCGATGAAAGTGAAGGGTGAGCAAGTGGCTCATTTCCTGAAACAGCATAAAGGCGACCGTAGCGAGCCCATGCGACGACTGAGGGCAGAATGGCTGAAGGCAAAGGGTGTGTGGTTTTCTGCTATCAAGGGTATGCCTGATTCTGCTTTATTGTATACAGACCGTGCTATTGCGGAGATGAATGGATTGAGTGGGGTAGACGAGCTTCGTATCTTGGCAATGGCCAACCGTGCTGACTGCTATCGACAGTTAGGACATCTAGACTATAGTGTGGATGGTTACCTGTTGGCATTGGAGATTGCAGATTCAACAGGACTGGGTGAGGAGATGAAGATACCACTCCTATTGGGCATCAGTACGGCTTATACCTTTATGGGTGACTATCAGAACAGTGCTGTCTGGTGGAAGAAAACAGGCGAGCTGGTGGGGCAGATGGAGAAGAGAGACCAGTTTATCTATTACAACAACCTGGGCAATGATCATTATTACCAACAGCGCTATCAGGAGGCCTACGGCTGTTTTGTGAAGGCTGCGGCACTGGTGAAGTACGATGAGGCGAAGCAGTGGGACTACTATACGGCGCTGACCAATCTGGCTGAGATAAATGTCTGTCTGGGAAATGCCAAGGAGGCGCGATGGATGACGGAGAAGGCTGATTCGTTCTTTCGTAAGGTTGACCTGCCCATACTGTTACATTACATCGAGACGATATGCATAGAGCTGACCCTGTTGGAGGGACATACGAAAGAAGCACTGAGGATGGCTGAGCACACCGAGTTCAACGAGGTGTCGATACCTTTTGCAAAGGGCTTGCGACTGAAGGCTGTAGAACAGGTAATGAGACAGACGGGCAACTATCAGAAGGCCTATGAGGCGCACCAAGAGTGGCATGCCCTGAACGATTCGATACAGAATGCCAATATCCGGATGCAGATGAGCAGTCGCATGCTGCAGTATGAGCACGACAAACAATTGTTGGAGCAGCAGCGTACCATTGACAATGAGCGCATGAAAGTAAGGTTGGCATGGGCTTTCTGTGCGGTAGCATTACTGGCTATTGGATTGCTGAGCGTATTGATATGGTTTTGGCGCAAACGTCAGAAGATGCACGATATGGAGGTGAGACAACAGATTGTGGGAATGCGCATGGAGAACACGCGAAACCGCATTACTCCACATTTTATATATAATGCCTTGAGTCATGAGATGCTGGCGCAGATGGAAGGTCGCAAGGTCGACCTCAATGCCTTGACGCAGTTGCTGCGTCGAGGAGTGGAGCAGGCTGACATGTTGGAAACCACGTTGGCAGAGGAATTGGCATTCGTCGACTATTATGTGGATATTGAGCGCCAGCAAATGCCTGTTACGCTGTTTTACCAAAAGGAGATAGCCAGTGATGTGAATCCTCAGGCTGTCCTGTTGCCTGCCATGACTATCCAGATATTCGTTGAGAATGCTATTAAGCACGGGTTGAAGCGTCAAGGCGGAATGCTGACCATTCGCGCCAGCAGAGAGGATGATGCTACGCTGGTTGAAGTGCTTGACAATGGAAAGGGGCTTGACTCTTCCTACCAGGAACATACGGGTATGAGGGTGGTGAGACAGACTATCCAGATGTTGAATGAGCGTAACCACCAGCAAATAACCTTTGGTATCGACAATTTGGAGCAAGGATGTCGCTCATGGCTGCTATTGCCCGATAACTATAATTACAACATAATCAAGAGATGAACAACAAGAAACTGACGAAAGTTTTTATTGTAGATGACAGCCATGATGCCGTAGAGCTGTTACGACGCATGTTGGAGAAGAACTATTCCGTAGAAGTTGTAGGAACAGCTTTTGATGCAGAGGAAGCGGCTACTAAGATCGTGAATACTGATCCTGACTTGATTTTTCTGGACGTGGAACTGCCCACGATGTCAGGACTGGACTTCTGTACGATGATACGCAATGAGCTGAAGCCTGAAACAAAGGTTGTTTTCTACACAGGACACGACAAGTATATGTTGGAGGCTATTCGTCGTCAGGCATTCGACTATCTGCTGAAACCACCTACGGAGCAGGAGTTGAGTCAGATTATGACCAGATACTATGAAAACAAATTGACGGGTTTTCCACATTTGGCATATGCTGAGAACCGTCTGCCTCTTATCTTAGTGGTGAATGCCTTGAATGAACATCTGACGCTCCGTTTGACGGATTGCGCCTTCTTCCGTTATAATCAGGAACGCAAGCTATGGGAGGTGGTTTGTATGAATGGTGAGACTTGTATGCTTCGCCACCGTACTACGTCAGATGTTATACTGAATTATTCCGCTGATTTAGTACAAATTCATAAGCGCTATATCGTCAATGTCAACAATATTAAAAAGATTCAGGATGCGATGTGCATCCTGAATGAACCTTTAGATAATAACCGTGAGTTGAAAATCAGCAAGAATTTTAAGCCGGTATTATTATCAGCTTTCTATTCGATGTGATTATAGCAGATTCTTGATGGCCTCTTCAAGATCCTTAATGGTTTGAGAGCGACCTATAAGATTGTTGCCACGATCAATGAGGAAGAACTCAGGAACACCCTGAACGTTGTAGATGCGGAGGGTTGAGGAGCTCAAGCCTGCCTCTTCGCGAACACTAATCCAAGGAAGGGCAGAAGTCTGCTGTTTCCAGAAATGTTCGTCTGGGTCAAGACTTACCTGATAGATTTCAAAGCCCTGGTCGTGGTACTTGTTGTACAACTCGCGGAGCAACAGAATGCGGGCAGGTGAATCGTTGGTGGCGAAGACATGGAAATCGAGCAAGACAACTTTGCCTTTCAGCTCTGTCAGTTTACGTACCTTTCCTTTATTGTCGGGCAAAGCAATGTCGATGAGTCCTGTGGTCTGTACCTTGCTGGCATCAATAGTCTGAGCCTGGTTAGCCTCGTTGATGCGAACATTCTTCATGCCCTCAATGGCGATGTTATGGAGGTTGGCTCCACGCTCTGCATTGGGATATAATGCATCCCAGCTGGTGGCTACTGCTGCAAATACCTTGATGTCGTCCTTATCGGTACGAGGATTGAAGAGCAGCATGTTGCCCAGGGTCTGGAACAGGGCGAAGTAGGCATACGACTGGTTAGGAGCAGGGAAGATGTATTGTTTCTTCACGTCATCCTTATATTGCTTGATGAGGCTGAGAATGCTGTCGTTCGATTGGTCAACGGTGAGATTCTCATCGCTGCTGATAAGGATGGCACGACGCTGAAGATCCATCTGCTTAAGGGTAAGTTCCTTGATTTTCTGGCAATTCTCGGAACCACTAACCTCATATTCCGTAGCCATCTTGGGATAGGCGGCCTTTATAGTAACGGTCTCTGTGGAGTCGATGGCAACGTTGATAATCTGGTCGGCTATGCGCAGACGATAGAATTCAGGAGCCTCCGTGGCCTCACCACTGAGAGAGAATTGTCCGTCGGCACTGAGCTTGACAGAGTCGATGGCGTTAATCTCGTTGATACCCACGTTCTCAAGGTAGAGTACAGAGTCTTGTGCCTCAGTAATAGTACCTTCCACATGGAATTTCTTCTCGCTACAGGAGGCCATGCCCAGCACAGCCAACGCTATGATTACATATTTCTTCATTTTCGTTA
>Ga0310694_10003247_pt1 | contig 16044 bp, 28 predicted proteins | sample 174DNAGHGhighgp2_FD_203884 | JGI IMG/M metagenome (GOLD analysis project Ga0310694, IMG submission 203884) | Sheep rumen microbial communities from Palmerston North, Manawatu-Wanganui, New Zealand - 1742 DNA GHGhigh gp2 (v2) (version 2) | ecosystem: Host-associated > Mammals > Digestive system... | reverse complement strand
ATCTATTAGGTCTTATTGCGAGTTTAACGGTATCGAAGACATCAATGCATTTGCAAACAGATGCGCAATGCAAGGCTTTAATATCGTTAAGTTTGGTGTGTCACCAAAAGACAATATTGACAGAGAAAATAACGGAATTAAAGACATTAAGAAAAATGCCTCAAGCACAAAGAAAAAAGAACCTCCTAGAGAAGATAAAGGAGAACAGAAAGAGCAAAAAACAGTTGGAAGAGAAGAACTTAAAGAAGAAAGCCAACCAACTGAAGAAAGAAAAGAAAATGTAACAGTAAGAAAAATACGAATTATTAAGAAACAGTAATGATTGACGTAAAAAGTAAATCAAAGATTAATATTCACTGGAAGGTTTCTCCTTATGACTATTCTAAGGAGAAGCTTAATTCGTTGATTGCTAAAGCTAGCAAAAAATACAGTATTCCAAAGGATAGAATAAAAGTCATACCAGAATTTATCATATCAAATGATGGTAGTGGGGATATTGCATTGGCAACTGACATTATTCAGAATATTCAAGACCCTCAGTTCCAATTGAAATTGTTTCAAGACTACCTTAATATAAATAAGATAGCTGATTATGATTTTGAGTTAATAAAGAAGATTGATTCTGAGATTAATGCCCAGATTGATTATCAAGTATACGATAAATATAGAAGATATTCTATCAAATGGATTAGATGGAGTAATTTTCTAAGTTATGGGGAGGATAACTATTTTGACTTCACAAGTATTAAGCATCTTGTGTTGTTGAGTGGTGAACCAGCAAATCAGAGTGGTAAAACAACATTTGCCATAGATTTGCTGCATTTCTTGTTGTTTGGAAAAACCACAAAGGTTGCGACACAAGACAAGATATTCAACAAACATATTCCTGAAGCTTCTAATGTTGTTGTTGAGGGCTGTATTAATATTGATGGTGTCGATTACATTATTAAGAGAACGTTGTCAAGACCAGCTCTAGATAAGAGAACTTCCAAGAGTAAAACCACACAGAGGGTAGAATATTACAAGGTTGTTGGTGAGAATAAAGAAGAGTTAGAGGATTACATTGACAACCAACAAGAAGAGAATAGTATTCAGACCAATAAGGTTATTAAGGAAGCCATTGGTAGAGAGAGTGATTTCGACTTGATTATGTCTGTCACAGAGTCTTCACTAGATGACCTTGTTAATAAGAAAGAAGCTGAAAGAGGTAGACTACTCTCAAGATGGATAGGATTGTTACCTATTGAGGAAAAAGATATTCTTGCTAGGGAGAAATTCAATTCAGAGGTTAAGACAAGGTTGGTATCAAACCAGTTCAATGAAGAGACATTGAGACAAGAGATTAGTGCTTATGAATTGAACATCAAAACTCTAGCAGCAGAGAATAAGAAATATATTAAAGAAAATTCTAGTTTAGAAAAAGAAATTTCCAATTTAGAAAAAAATAAATCAGCATTATTATCTTCTAAGAGACAAATTGACGAGAATCTTCTGAAGATTGATATTACCACACTCAAGGCTAAAATGGCAAATGATGTCATAGAAGGTAAGAAAAAGGGTGAGGAAATAAAACTCATTGACAAGGAGATTCAAGAAATAGGAGAGGTTGATTTCTCAGTAGAAGAATATGATAAGCTTCAAGAGGAATTATCTAAGGTAAATTCTGAGATTGCTGTAATAACTGAAAGGTATAGAACAGCAGACAAGAATTACAAACACCTTCAATCTAGTAGGTTGTGTCCTGTTTGTGGAAGAGAAATGCAAAACTTCGACCAAGCAAAACTTTGTGTGTTGGGACATGAGGTAGAAGATATTAGTAAAGAAGGAAAGAAAAAGAGAGAAGAACAAAAGGAAATACAAGAGAAAATAGATAAACAGAAAGTTAATAGAGAACTATTTACTAAGAAGTCACAGTTAACAATCAAAAAGTCCGCACTAGAAGTAAATGTTGAGCGTTTAAGAAACGAATACAAGGAAAAGAAACACATAAAAGATGAGTATGATAAAAATAGTGAGGCTATTGATAAGAACAACAATATAGATATTCAAATTAGAAACACCGATGCATTTATTCGTGACAAACGAAATACTAGAGAAAGTAACACATCTTTCATTGCAAAGAATGAATCTGATATGAAAAATCAAAGGGAACAGATTGAGACACGAATAAAGCTTATCAATAAGATTAAAGAGGAAGAAGTTCTTGTTAGAAATTGGAAGATTTATCTTGAACTTGTTGGAAAAAATGGTATCACTAAGATGGTGTTAAGAAAAACATTACCAATTATTAACGCAAGACTAGCACAATTACTTGGTGATGTGTGTGATTTTGATGTAGAGGTCGGAATTAATCTAAAGAATGAGGTTATGTTCTATCTTGTAAAGGATGGGGTTTATTCAGACCTAAGTAGTGGTAGCGGATTTGAGCTTACAGCGTCAGCATTGGCACTAAGAGCAGTATTGGCTGATATGTCAACAATACCTCGTTGTAATTTTCTGATATTTGATGAGGTCCTTGGTCGTGTGGCAAAAGAGAACTACGATAATATCAAACATCTAATTGAAAAAATATTAACTGGATATGATTTTATTATTAATATAACACATTTGGATGATTTTAAAGATTTCTGTGAATATCATATTACAGTTACCAAAGAAAATAACATTTCAAGGATTAACTTGAAATAATGTTAATATCACCAATCAGTATGAACCAATATGCTAATGATTTTACAGAAACTGTCAAGGTCTATTATGATGACTTAAAAAAATACAAACCTCTTACGAAATCGAAAGAAAAACGATTGCTTAAAAAATGTAAAAAAGGAAATTTAAAAGCTAAAAATGAAATATTGGAAGCTAATCTTAGGTTTGTTTTCGATATTGCCAAACACTACACAGGTCGTGGAGTACCTATTTCAGAACTTATATCAGATGGAAACATGGGGTTATTAAGGGCAATTGATAAATTTGATGAATCGAAGGATGTAAAGTTTATATCGTATGCTGTTTGGTGGATTAGACAAGCGATGCTTGAATCCATTAAGAAGAAAAATGCCATTAATTTTGTCGAAATAGAACCAAATACAGATAACGATTCCTATATAGATAAAAGACTTATTGAGGATGACGAAGACGATACTTCTTTTAATAAAGAATTATCAAACGAGAATGATGAAAAGAGTAAAGAGATAAGTGAGAATCAAAGAAATATAATCACAAATATCATAGGTACGCTATCTGACAGAGAACGTGATATAATTGAAAATTATTATGGTCTTAACAACAGCAAAGAATTGACCTTAAGTGAAATTGGCAAAAAATATAATTTGAGTAGTGAGAGGGTTAGACAAATAAAATTAGTAAGCTTAAGAAAGTTACGTTCCAAAATATTATTGTATGATGATTTGGAAGATTTATTTGTTTAATGATATTTATAATTAATAAAAGTTATAATGATATGGCAAAAAAAGAAACTGTAAAGAAAACTACAGCCAAGAAAACAACAAAGAAAGTTGCGGCTAAAAAGGTTGAAAAGATAGAAGAAGTGGCAATAACTGAACCTGTACAGACTGAAGAAGTTGTTGAGGTAGAGAAACCTGAATTAAACTATGAGGATTTATATAAGGAGCCTGTAGTGGAGAGTGAACAAGAAAATAATAATTTAGATGAATTGCTCACCATGAATGAAGAGGAAGTGGTAGAGAAACCTAAAGAAAATATTAAAGAAACTAAGAAAGTAAATAATAATAGGGTTAATCAAAGGGTAGATAATATATTTGGTTATCTCTGGAACGGTCAAGAAATGGATTATTAATATGGCAAGTGAAATGAGTATTACAAAGAAGATGTTGGCTACCTTGAGACAAGGAAGAGTAAATCAAGCAAAGCAAGCATCACAAGTATTTGTTAAAGAGGAAAAGGAAACTGACAATTTCATCACAAGGTCTAAGATTCTTATGGAAGAGGCTATTGATAAAAAAAAAGTCTTGACAGAGGAAGAGATTGATGATGACCACAAGAAAACCTTTGAGATAAAGAAGGATACCCCACAATTCGGTGATGTAAGAACGTCACAAGAAGAGGCATTGCGTAAGACAGTTGGTGAAAACATCACACTTGAAAGTAATGCATTGGTTTATTATCCTGATTCAGATGATATAACATTGAATGGAAAAATCAATACATTAAATCTATCATTCCAATTTAGATATAACGACCCAAGTGGTGACGGATGCTATATTTGGACTGATGCAATGCAGCTTACTGAAACAAATGCTAGAACACTTGGAAAGATTAGGGATGCTTTTGGAAACTGGAAGGATTCCATAACACAAGATGGTGATTTGATGGAGAAACTTAAAAAAGCAGCAAATGATAATGATTAAATAATGTTAAAAGTTGAATTGATATTTTGTCAGTTCAACTTTTTTTCGTACCTTTGCATTGTGATTAAGAAACAAAGTTATTAATTTAAATAAAAAAATTATTTTAAATGGAATTAGAAGTTTTAAGACAAAAATTTATTGATGAAATTTCATCTTGTTTTATGGCTGAAAAAGGAAACATTTATGAATTTAAGATTTTCATGGTAAATAGCAGTGAAAAAGACATTTCCGAAATTAAAGAAAATCCTAAAAACAAAGAAATGGCTTTTTTTGTTGGTTTAGAAAATCCAAACGATAAAAAAATATGGTATCCATGCTATGCACAGCCAGTTATTGTCGTTAATGGGATTGAAAATAATGGTAAGCTCATATTAGCTGATTTTAAAAAAGGTGGTTATGATGTTCCAGATGCATGGTTTACAATAGAAGGCAATTTCTTTTTAACTAAGGAAGACGCTGAATTGTATTTGAGCACACTAACTCAAAAGGCTGAAATCCCAAAAACGAAAGAAGATGTTATTAAAGACCTTAGAGAAATCATAGTTTTTGCTCATAATTTTGTGGATAGCGAAGCTGCTGATTTGTTTGAGGAAAAAATTGAAGATGTAATATCTTCTATCGAATCAATGAAATAAATTTTATAAGGTAATTTTGATAATAAAGGATGGTATCTCTACCATCCTTTTTTGTTTTTCTTTATATTTATATATAAATTAATAATGTATGATTTCAGATGAAAGAATTAAACAGATTATAAATGAAGAGATAAGCAAAACCGATGTAGAAGCTATTGTTTCTCGCAAGCTTTCATCTTCATATGACTCAAGGGATTTCAAGAGCGCAGTTAAGGAAATTACTGCTGATGTGATTGAGGATTTGTTTAGAACTCTTTGGAATCGTAGTAGCACATGGAGAGGGGGAGTAACTAGATGAAAATAGTACATATAAACGAATCTTCATTCAATAGAGTTTTAATTGAAGATGAAGAAAAGAAAGAACTCCCATTTCAGACATTCTATGAAGAGGTTTTGAAGTTTATAAAGGGCTTATTAAACGACCCAATAGGAACTAAGCCAAGTGAAATATTGAGGGATTATGGTTTACATAATGGTATGCTTAGAAAGAAGCTACTAGATTATGGAGTAATCACAAAGGAAGAAGATATTCGTGAGCCTTATGATGAAACTGATGGAAACCAAGAATCTAGATATTATGTATCATATAAAGTTCCTAGGGAGAATTTCAAGGATAAATTAAGAAAGTTGCATAGCAGTTTGACAGCAATAGCTGAATCATATAATAACGAAATAAAAAATATAAAAAAATGAAACAAAAGATTAGAACACTAGATTTTTATGGTTTTGATGACGGTTGTATAACTAAAGACGGTAGTAATTTCGTAATGAACCCAGAAAATAGTGGTGCTACAATTTCAAAAAACGGAGAGTATAGAGTAATTAACAGAATAGGAAAATAAATAATTAATATAAAACGTTTTATACAATAATGAATAAGAAACCAATTAGATTAACAGAACAAGACCTTCATTTCCTTGTTGAGAATGCTGTTCAAACATATCTTACAGAAAATGGGATGGATGAAGGATTTTTCGGTGGATTAGGCGCACTTGGCTCAAAGTTCGGTAATCGTATGAAGACCGCTAGACAAAACATGTCTAATGCTGCTAGTCAGAAATGGGGTCAAGCTAAGAATGCTATGGGTCAAGCTGCAAATGCAGTTGGTCAGAAGATGAATCAAGCTGGTCAAGCAATGGGTCAAGCATATAACAATGCAAAGAACACATATCAGACTGGTTCAGCAAACCAAGATGCACAGAAAGCAATTCAGAATGCAGTTCAAGCACTTAATAACCTAAAGGCTGCTGACCAGAAGCTTCAGAGCATGGGCCAGTACAGTGTTATTGGTAAACAGATGGGCTTAATTGATAATCTTATCAAGGTATTGAGTCAAGGTGGCGCAACAAGTGTTAGTGGAAGATTCCAGAACAGAAGAAATGCATTCACAAACTAATTAACCGAATAAAAAACTAAAGAAACTTTTTGATTTAGGTGCATTCTCAGTCTTTTTGAATGAGGATGCATCTTTATTTTTTGTTATATTTAATCCATATTTTTTATTTAGTTCGTTTGCAATCTCCATGAATTTCTTACCGTGAGCACCATTGTCTTTGATACCATTCAATGCAATGTAATAGTGTATCATTTCATGAACCATTATTTCAGTAAAATCTTTTTCATCGAAATCAAAACAATCAGAAAACATAAGCTTCTTATATTTAAGAGGGTTTTTTGCCTTATCTTTTCCATTGTTTTTTCTATATTCAAAACGAGCTAGAATGCTTGTTTTATTGATTGTATCAAATTTAGGCATAGGTAATTCTTGATTGAAATATTTCCTATTACAATCACTGAACATTGTTGGCATTGTGTTAAAATCTGCAATCATATACTATTTTATTATTTGTTATATTTATAATGCAAAGGTACGAAAAAATATCGAGATAGCCAAAATATAATTGTTAAACTATGTTTAACGATTAATTTTGGTATGACTGTTATATTTATATATAAATAAATTCGTTAATATGAGAAAGATTATAAGACTTACAGAAAGCGATTTGCATAATATTGTGAAAGAATCTGTAAATAGAATATTGAAAGAAGAAGGATTAGGTGGTACATCAAGTTTTAGCCTCAATAGCCCAGCTGGTGGTGCCTCAGACCCAACTGGTCAAGTTAAAAACACGCCAGATGCTCCAGCTTTTGGAGGTAAGAACAAAAAAAAAGTAGGCGGTAATGCATTTAGTGAACCTATAATGAGACAAGCTCATAATCTTGGTGATGTCACACAAGAAAAGATGAATCAAGTTGATATGGGTGAAACTGAAAAGAGAAGCAAGGACTTTAAAAACGGTTCAATGGCAATACAGCGTGTTGAAAGTAAAAAGAAGTAAACTATGATAGACTACGAAGCAAATGCAGATACCATCAAGAAAGTCAGAGAGATAAGTGATAAACTTGAGGATGAGAAAGATGGTAAGGTAAGAACAAAGTTAATGTTCGAACAATTATTAAGGGGATTATACATCAATAATTTTCAATAAAATATAATTAAAATGATTCAAAAAATAAAAGTAGGCGAACTGCGTAGAGTATTAAGGGAAGGCAACGAATTCAAACCTGTCGTATTCGGTGTAGATGATACCAAAAAAACCAATGAAAAGGCTTACAGTGATATTAAGAAAGAGACTGAAAAATATGATGGAGGTCTCACCAAAAAAGACAGTAAGAAACTTGGAGGTGGCATAAGTGCAACCGATAATAAGGGAATGCACGATTTGGTTTATGACAACATCAGCAAACCTTTTAAGGACAGAATCAAGTCCCAGATGAAGGGTTATGTATCAAAGGATGCTGAAGACAAGCACAAGAACGATGAGTTTGGAAACGCTACATTTGACAAAGATGAGAACATCTACAATGCAGCCAAAGAACATGCAAAGGCAGTTAAACAAGGAAAAGATACTGCTGCTGAAATTGGTCTCACTAGTCGTGAGCTAAATAAAAATGACATTGAAAAAAATACGGAAACAATGGAAGAATCTAAAAAGATTAAGATGTTATCCTTCAAGAACACCAAATTTCTTTCAGAGGGTCATATGATGACTATGATACCAGATGAGTTTAAGGTTGAAGGTAAGAGATTTATTATGAGAGACGGTGCTGACAACCAGTATTTGGTAGAGTGGACAGCAAAAGAGCCTAACGTAACTAAGAAGCTTAATATGACTCTAGTAAATGAGCAGAAGGAGAGAATAAAGCAGCTTTGGGGTTATAAAAGTGCAGAAGCTAAAACATCAACTTCTAGTTTTAGAATCCAAGAGAACAATGAATTTTCAGATATGGTCAAAAAGGCTAGAAAGTTAAATGAGAGCAAATAACTGATTTAAATTAATAGAAAGAATGAAAAGCAATGATATAAATATTAATGTAAATCAATCAAGTGCAGAGCCAAAGGTATCAGTTGTTACAAAGACATTTAACAACGTTATTAATTCAATTGCGAATGCATCGTGGAAAAGTATATTAAAAGTTTTTATTGTTGTGTTTTTCTTTCTAGCCGTAGGTTTGGTGGGATTGTATGCTTATAATATAGTGAGTAATAAGGAACTTGTTGAATCGTATGCTAAAAAAATAATTGAAGAAAAAGATAAGAAAGAAGAAAATATAAGGGATTTTGTAGTCACTCCTAAAATACAAAAAGATTTGGATATTTTGGTTTATTCTCTTAATGCAGAAAGGGCATTTATTTTTGAACTGCATAATGGCAAAAAAAATACAAGCGGTCTTCCTTTTAGGTTTGCTGATATGTCATATGAAGAAGTTAATCAAGAGACAAAGGTTGACAAAATTGCAATGAAGTTTCAAGACATACCTCTTACTTTGTATAAATTTCCGCATTATTTGCAGAAAACAAAAATAATGATTGGTACAGTGGAAGAAATAAATGAGATTGATTGTGACTATGCAAATCATATAAAAAATATTGGAGGAAAGTATCTTGGAATGATATATCTTTCTGGCAATGGTGTTCCTATTGGTTTTCTTTGTGTATCATATCATGATATTACAAAAGTTCCTAACAAACAACTTATTCAAAATAAATTAATTGAATATGGTAAAGCAATTGAAGAATTGTTAGACCTACAAGTACAAGCAACTAAACTAAAATGAAAAATATGTTTAAAGAAAAGTGTATTTACGTTGTCATCATATTGTTTTTGATGGTGTGTGGACTGGTTTGGTTTGCGTATGACTGCAAGGAAAAAACCAATAATCTTGTTGAAGAAGTTGAATATTACGATAGCCTTCATAGATATAATAAGATTTATTACAGCAAGGCATTCAGTGCCTTAAAGAAGGAAAACAAACAGTTGTATGATTCCCTTAAACAGTATAAAGATAAAATAGACTTTATACTTGAGTTTACACATGAATCATCACACAACACTGGAGTTGTAACGACTAAACCAGTAATAAAGGATAGTGTTGTACATGATACAGTACCTTTGGTTGTTCCTCAGATTGCTAGAACTTATGAATACAAGGGAGAACAAACCGACACGTTCCAATATAAATTGAACGTGAATTCATACACAGAACCACTTTGGTACTCATTGGATGTCAAGGTCAAGAATAAGTTCACAATTGTAAATAAAGAGGTTGGCGGCACAAATCACTTGGTAATAGACCCACATGGAAACGGAACTGTAGATGATGTTACTGTGTTCCACAAGGATAAGAAGAAAACAGTATGGGATAGAATATCGGTAGGACCGTCAGTAACGGCAGGATATGATGTGATAAATAAACAATGGGGAATAATGGCTGGTGCTTCAGTTACGTTTGATTTGACAAAATAATGGTAGACAAACAAAAACAATTTGAACTTATCACTAATGGAAATCCCTTCAATTCAGAACTAGGCAATCATACATGGATTAAAGATGTTTCTGATATAAAAACATATGAAGAGGTTTGGCAAGAAGAAGGCGAAATATATGGAATAACTCCAGATTTTTCAAAAAAAGACGCAATAGATGCGTTAAATAGTGGAAAAATTGTGGTTTATAGTTCCTACCCAATCAAAAATGGTACGTTTGTAAGCCCATCAAAGATGGAGGCAATGAACTACGCTGGTAGTAATAAAGTTTATAGTAAAGTTGTTAATTTAGAAGATGTGGCTTGGATTGACCCAACACAAGGTCAATATGCCAATACTAATATAACAGAAAACAAAAAATATATGAAAAAAATTATAAGATTAACAGAAGGTGATTTACGTCAAATAATTGAAAATTCTGTTAAACGAATTTTAAAAGAAGATTTCAACCAATATTCAGATGGTGATTTTGCTAGTACTGGTGACCCATATGAAATGGGCGATGATGATATAGACCCAATATCAGATGTATCACATTTGAAGCCTGAAGATTTATCTAGATTATATGTATGGGATACTAGTGATACATTCTATGAATTTGAGGCTATATATGGCGGTGGTATGTATGATTCAATATCATTTAGAGGAAGTTTTGATGGGGATTTAACTGTTGATGATGTTGTTATTGGAAGTGGTGGATATGGCCATCAGATGAATCCTAATGATGTACACACATCACAGTTTGAAAATTGGTTTAACTCAACGCTTGGTGAGCATCTTGCAATGGCAATTGATAAGAAAATAAGACTTGGTGATTTTGCTGGTGATGCCCAAAGCGGATATTAATATAAAAATGCTTAACAATACTTTAATTGTTGAGCATTTTTTTTATATTTTATAAAGAATAGTATATTTAATTAAATAATATTGTTTTATATGGAATTTAAAAAAGGTAGTATAGTCGTGACTAGGGATGGTGAGTTTGTCTTGAAAGAGGTAAAGACACTTTATAATCCATTTAATTTAAAACCAGTTAGCGTTTTCATCGTAGATGATAATGGTACTGAAAGGTCAGTTACAGAAGATAAGGTTATTGCTGTTAGAAATAACCATTTAGAAAATATTGAAGAGCCATGATAGTTAGTTTATTATTAGAATTAAAAGTGTTCTTGTTTATTATGGCAATATTTGTTGTATTAGCAGGAATACTACATACAGTTACAATCTTTAGATTAAAGAAAGGTAAACTTGTTTCTTCAGAAAGAGGATTGGTACTATTTGGTGCATCAGTTGCATACATAATAACAATGTTAATTTGTGGTTTTTAAATGAAAACGTTACAAGAGAGAATGAATGACATGAGAGCCTACTTTCGTGGTATTGAAATGTACAACGAGGCTATCATGGTAAAAGTTGCGTACCCAAACAAGTGGAAAGCATACCCAAGTGATGATGGTAGAATCAAAGTAACACCATCAGATAGTGACCCAAATATAACATATTACTATGCCGATTCAAAGGATACGACATATGAGGAAATGTTTGACCTTGTTGAACAGACAATAAAGGCAAACCAAGACATCGTTCTAAAGCTTAAACTTTTGAAAGATAAGGTTGAAGAATTGAAAGAGTTGTTTCAGAATACACCTTATGATGACCTATTGAATTTACAGTTTGTAATTGAAAAGCCTACAAAACCTAAGAGAAAGTATGCAAAGAAAAAGGTAAAAGTAGAGGAAGAAAAGCCAACAGACCCTTATGTAGATTACAAGGATAATAATGCTGTGGCAGTACCAGCAGATGAAAAAATCGTAGAGTAATGGAGTGGGTAGTAATATTTATATTCTCAATTTTAGCATATTCAATATCTAATCATTTTGTTTATGCTCATGGACCTATGCACCTATATGATGGTATCAGGTCTATTGCAGCAAAGATACATCCAAACCTAGGAGAATTGTTTAATTGCATGATTTGTTTCCCCACATGGGTTGGATTTATATTGAGTGCTGTTAACTCTTGGTTGCTTCCAACAGTTGCATTAACTCCTATGATGCTGTTAATTAATGGTTTGGCCCCTTGGTGGGTTATAATGATATTTGATGGCTTCTTTGCATCTGGTATTTCATGGCTTATTAATACCGCACAAGAGGCTTTGGAAAGGAGCAATACGTATGAACAAGGAAATGAGTAGAGAATTACAATCACTAGACAGTGAGAGACGTATGGATAAACTAGCCTTAAAGGGTCATCAGTGGACGATTGCCCAGCAACTGAACAGCTCAATGGGTCAAGACATGAAAGACGTTCTAGAGGGTAAAAAACAAGTTAAATTCTCATTGTGGAGAAGAATAAAAAATGGTTTTGATAAGTTATTATGGATTTTAAGTTTGGAACAATGAGCATATTTGAACTAGGTCAATACATATCATCAAAGTTAAAGGAAGATGGAATTACCATACAGTCAGAATTATTTGTATATGTTACTAGCGAAGAGTTCAAGAAAATAGATGAAGATTTATATTATAGAAATAGAAAAAATGAATCTCAAGAGTTTATCCCATCTGAAGGGGAAATTGTTATTAATTTTGAATTAGTTAAGATTATAGTTAAAGAAAAATGAATGTTATAAAAACTGATATTGAGGGTGTTGTAATCATTGAACCTAATGTTTTTGAGGATTCAAGAGGTTATTTTTTCGAATCATTCTCCCAGAGAGAATTTAATGAGAAGGTTGCAAATATCAATTTTGTGCAAGATAATGAAAGTAAATCTTCTTATGGGGTAATAAGAGGATTACATTTTCAAAAGCCACCATATGCGCAAAGCAAGCTTGTACGATGTGTTAGAGGTAAGGTGCTAGATGTTGCATTAGATATCAGAGAAGGTAGTACTACATACGGTAAACACGTTGCAGTGGAGCTTTCAGAAGATAACCACAGACAGCTTTTTATACCAAAAGGATTTGCTCACGGATTTTCAGTGTTGAGTGATGAAGCCGTGTTTCAGTATAAGTGTGATGAATTCTATCATCCAGAGGCAGATGGAGGTATTTCATTACTTGATAATTCTCTTGGTATTGATTGGAAAGTCTATGATAATATAAACCTATCTGATAAAGACGTTAAAAGGGATGGTTTTAATAACTTTAAAACTCCTTTCTTGGTTCTAGGTATGTGGTAAAAAATGTTAAAAAGTTGAGTTGGTTTTTGCCAATTCGACTTTTTTTTATATATTTGCAACGTGGTATTAAATTTTTATAAAAAATGAAGAAGTTTATTTTAACATCAATTATGTGCTTGTTCGCATTAACTGCGTTTAGTCAAGCATCAAAACATGAGGGATTTCATTTCAAAAGCGTATACACAATGGTCGATACACTTGTGGTGAAAAATGTACAATTCGCTTATCCTACTAAGGATGGTGATTATCTGATTACTCTTCCTAAAGAGCAGAATCTAATCTTAGCTTATAATAAAGACCACACAAAGGCAATAGTCCTTCATGGTTATATGTGGGGTAAGCGAATGGAGTTCAACGTTAAGTATAACGAGACAAGATTAGTCCTAGTGTACAAAGACGAGCATATCTATTGTGGTTATATATACGATATGAAGCACAAGGCTTGTCAGTATTTCGAGGCAATTAATGATAGTGAGAAAGAAAGGCTAGTAAAGAGGTTTAAGTTTCTTGAACGAATGCCTACATTTATAGAAACAAAAAAGAGTGAAGATTAATTCTTCACTCTTTTTTATGGTCGTGTGCTTGTCCTATTTATTTTAGTTCGACTCCAATGTGTTAGTTCTTGTATCTTGTCAATCCAATCCTTTTTATATTTACTATGGGCAATATCACCCATTAACATAACATATTTTATTTTTTTATCAGTACACCATTTTTCAACTTGATTATAGAATCTGATGGAATCTTTTTTATTTTTGCAAATGACAATTTCTAACTTTCCATTACACTCAATTAATATTTTATTCAAATAAACTTGAATTGATTTGAACATATATTTGTTCTTTGCATCCTTGGAAATGAAATTGTCGAATATCCAATCAAATGTTTTTCTCTGCAACCTTGGATGATAGCCATATACCCAGAAGGTTTCTTCAATGTTGTAGTTAGCACGGTCAACAACAATCCAATCATCATCTGAGGATTCATAGTTGGTAAACTGACCGTATTCATCCCTTATTTTATTAACATCTTTGTCTCCAAACTCTTTGCATTTAATGATTACCAATTCATATTCTGACTCCACCATTACATGCTCCAAGTTGTTGTATTGTACTGGAAATGAAACCTTTTGATTTTCTTTTAAAATCTCATTAAACTTTTTATATATTTTTACCTCAGTTGTGTCGCTATATATTGTCCTCAGTTGTTTGCCATGATTAACTAAAATAATACTGTATATTTTCTTTTTATTTCTACGAGCCATTTTAGAACCAAATGTGAACCTCTTCTTTACCGTCTTTATTTTCATCTACATATATGCCAGAACAATAATCGTTTACAGCACCATATCCCATTCCATCATCTTCCAATATCAAGATGTTAACATCATCGTCTAATGGACAATTGTCCCTGACAAATTTTCTAAGTTCTTTCATGGTGATTTTATCAATTTTCCACCCTTGAAAATCATATCTTTCACCTTCTTTCAGTTGAAGCGTTTTTAAGTATTTATTCGCCTCTTTAATTGCTTCCTTTTCACTTTCGTTTAATCTTTCGTCAACAGTCAAGTTGCTAAGTGTATCAATAATTAGTTTAGTTTCCATTTTTATTATTTAAAATTAATTCAATAATTAAAGGTTTGTGGTCTGAGTAACAAATATCCACATCAAAGAAACAGTTCTTAATTTCAATATCATGTGTGGAAGAAGTTGTATTAATATAAAACAATCTATCCACATCAGTACGGTTTGAAGGAACAGCTTCTTTAATATTCATAGTACTAGTAGCGTTAATAGGCTTCAATAGATATTCATTGATATTTTCTCTATCCCACTCATATTTTTCTGTACTATTTGTATCCCCCATAATAATGGAGGGGTTGCTAGAATTTTTTTCTATTATAAACTCTGATAATTGCTGTAATTGCGATTTCCTTGCTTCTATATCCCCACCAACATCAGGGCAAGTATCAGGATTATAGAAGTCGGCATCCATATGAACAATATAAATGTTTAAATTGATTCCATTTACGTTTAGAGAATAAAACCTAAATCCTTTTGTGGTAAGTTTATCGTTAGCGTGTGTGAAATATCCATAAGACTTGTTCCACTTTACAATCTCTTCATTTTTATACGATACTTTATCATTTTTTGTTATTAAGTTAAGACCATCAGCTTTGAATCTTGGATAAGGAAACCACTTGATAAAATGAAATGCGTCAGAAAAATCAATCTTTCCACTAAATGTGCTGTCATTATAGTTTTTCAAGTGTTGCATCAAAGTATCATGATAGTTAAAATCCTCTTGAATGCCAATAACATCAACATCAGTAGTGGATAGATAATTACTGATTGCAAGTATTTTTTTCTCAACATCATGGTTATCATTAATTGTAATTACAGTAGTACCCTTGAATAACTTATATATCCAAGCAATTGGCTTAAATAGCCAAGGAAGGTCGTTTAAATCTAATTGTTCTGGCAAGCCATCAATATTATACGTTATTAGTTTTATATAATTTTCCATTTTTATTAAAAGTTAATTTTTTTTATTTTAATATAAATATTATTTGTTTTTTTAACATTTTTTTTATATCTTTGCAAAAAAGATGAAAGTAGGGGATATTGTAGAGTACATAGACGATTGGAAAAAAGGTAGAGAATGGTATCTCTACAGCCTCAGTAAAGGAGATTTATGTACTATTGTGATATTGAGGGGTGGTAAGATTACCAATGAGAAAAACGGTGAGGAAAGGCTGAATGCTAGCATCGTTAACCTAAACATAGACAGAATTAGGAAAATATGAAAGAGTATAAAAATAATGGTTCTTTTATATGCGATAGATGTAGGAATACATGTAAAGGTGGTTGTCACGAGAAATTAATGGCAATTATGAGTGGTGATTTATCTCATTATGAAGAAAACAAAGATTTAGTTGGTAGAAAACAAATTATACATTGTCTTGGCAAATATTGTGGCAATCCTTGTGAATTACAAAGAGAGGAATACA
>Ga0310694_10003245_pt1 | contig 16047 bp, 11 predicted proteins | sample 174DNAGHGhighgp2_FD_203884 | JGI IMG/M metagenome (GOLD analysis project Ga0310694, IMG submission 203884) | Sheep rumen microbial communities from Palmerston North, Manawatu-Wanganui, New Zealand - 1742 DNA GHGhigh gp2 (v2) (version 2) | ecosystem: Host-associated > Mammals > Digestive system... | reverse complement strand
CACTCCTTCGATCATGCGAACGGCAAATACCATCTGATGGGCTGCATGCTCTCTGCGGCATCCTGCAACCAATGGTGGATGGGCGATATCATCAAAGATAAGGATTTTGCCGCGGCACAGGCGGAGATCAAGGAACTCGGCAAGAACCATGTCTATTTCTTGCCCTACCTGATGGGCGAGCGTTCCCCGCACAACGATCCGGACGCACGCGGCGCTTTCGTCGGCATGACGATGGATACGAAACGTGCGGATCTGCTGCAGGCAGTCTACGAGGGCGTTTCCTTTGCCATCCGCGATTCCTTTGAAGTCGCGAAGGCTTCCGGGATTGTGATCCCGCGGACGAAGATCTGCGGAGGCGGAGCAAAGAGCCCGCTCTGGAGACGCATCATGGCGAATGTCCTGAACATTTCGGTGGACTCCATCGAGAGCGAAGAAGGTCCCGCACTCGGCGGCGCGATGCTCGCGGCAGTGGGCTGCGGCGTATTCCCGAGTGTGGAGGAAGCGGCGAAGAAGATCGTGAAGGTCGTAGGCACCGTGGAGCCCGAGGCTGAGCTGGCCGGACTCTATGAGGAGCGCTATCAGGCGTTCCGGAAGATCTACCCGGCTCTTAAGCCTGTTTATCCGTTACTGTAGTAAGAGGAAGAGCGAATGCTAAGGACCGCAGAGACCGAATACGGAACTGTGCGAGGTCTGCCCGGGGCAGACCCGAGGATCACGGCATATAAGGGCGTCCCTTTTGCAGCGCCGCCGGTGGGGAAAAACCGCTGGCGCGCGCCGCAGCCCTGCCGGAAATGGAAAGGGACGCGCGACGCTTTTGAATTTGCGCCGATCCCGATGCAGGATATCCCGGGGCTCGGTAATGTAGTCTATAATCTCGAATGGCATGTGGACACGGAGATTCCGATCAGTGAAGACTGCCTGTATTTAAATGTCTGGACCCCCGCAAAAAGCAAAGACGACAAGCTGCCGGTACTGGTGTTTTATTACGGCGGCGGTTTTCAGTGGGGCTATACCGCGGAGATGGAACTGGACGGCGAGCGGCTTGCTTCCCGCGGGATCATCGTAGTCAGTATCGCATACCGTCTCGGGGCCTTCGGTTTTCTTTCCCATCCCGAGATCACGAAGGAAGCGCCGAAAGCGGCCGGGAACTTCGGGTTCCTCGACCAGCAGGCGGGACTGCACTGGGTAAAACGCAATATCGCGGCCTTCGGAGGAGACCCGGAGCGCATCACGATCGCGGGCCAGTCGGCCGGCGGCTGCAGCGTCATGAACCAGCTGGCGAACCGTGCCAACCGTGATATCATCAAAGGCGCGATCGTCTGCAGCGGGATCATCCGTTTCCCCAAGGAGCAGGACGAAAAGGACCTTTTCCGCCCCTTGAGCCTGAAGGAAGCGGAAGAAAAAGGAAAAGACTTTTTCGAATATCTGGGAGTAAAGAACCTCGAGGAGGCGCGGGCGCTCGACCCGCTCGTGATCCGTGAAAAATATGCAAAGTACCGGGACGATCACAGCTTCTTCGCGGGGATCGTGGATGGTGAATTCTGTACCGGGGATGTGTTCGACCAGTTCGCGCGAGGCGAGTGTGCGGATGTACCGTTCCTTACCGGCAACACGACGGATGAGTTTATCGTTGACGGTGAGAATGTGGTGGAACGTTCGGTAAAGGAAGTGTTTGAGGAGGCTCTCCGGAAGGATCCGAAGCGCCGCCTCTATTATTACCGCTTCTCTCCGGATATCCCGGGAGACGATCATCCGGGATGTTTCCATTCCGTCGATCTCTGGTTTTTCTTTGAGACACTGATGAAGTGCTGGCGCCCGCTGGAGGGACGGCATTTTGATCTGGCCAGACAGATGGCCAACTATATCGCGGCTTTCGTAAAGTGCGGAGATCCGAACAGTTATGATGCGGACGGGTCCGTACAGCCGATCTGGAGACCGTATACCCTTACGGACCGCGCGGAGATGAACTTCACGAGCGGGGGGCCGAAGCCGGGAACGGAGCTCATCCGGAAGCGGCAGGCCTTTAATCCCTATCTTCCGTCGTGGGAATATATCCCGGACGGGGAGCCGTATGTCTTCGGGGACCGTGTCTATGTCTACGGTTCGCATGACCGTTTCGGCGGACAGACGTTCTGTCTCAACGATTATGTCTGCTGGTCGGCACCGGTGAATGACCTTTCCGACTGGCGCTACGAGGGCGTGATCTACCGAAAGACCCAGGATCCGGTCAATCCCGACGGGCGGATGTGCCTGTATGCACCGGATGTGACGCAGGGGGTTGACGGACGTTTTTATCTGTATTATTGTCTGGATAAGGTCGGCTTTGTCTCCGTGGCGGTTTGTGATACGCCTGCGGGAAAATATGAGTTCTACGGAAATGTGCGTTATCCGGACGGGACACTTTTAGGCGAGCGGGAAGGCGATGAACCGCAGTTCGATCCCGGAGTCCTGACGGAGGACGGGTATGTATATCTCTACACCGGGTTTGCCGGTCAGGGTGACGAGAGCAGGCACGGCGCGATGCTGACGATCCTGCACGGGGACATGCTCACGATCGCGGAGGAGCCGCGCTTCGTGGTTCCCGGAAACTGCTACTCCAAGGGGACGGCTTACGAGGGACATGCCTTTTTTGAGGCTTCCTCCATCCGTGTGAGAAACAACATTTATTACTTCATCTATTCGTCGGAGGTCATGCACGAGCTCTGCTATGCGGTCTCCGGAAGCCCGGAGGGACCGTTCATCTACGGCGGCGTGATCGTCAGTAACTGTGACATCGGGATCAAAGAGGACAAACCGGCGGATCTTTCGATGGCGTACGGCGGAAACAATCACGGCAGCATCATCGAGATCGGCGGACAGTGGTATATCTTCTATCACCGGCAGACCAACGGAAACTGGTATTCCCGACAGGGCTGCATCGAGCCCATCCGTTTTGACAAAAAGGGAAGGATCCCGCAGGTGCGCATGAGTTCCTGCGGTGCCAACGGCGGACCGCTCAGCGATACCGGCGAGTATCCCGCTTACATCGTCTGCCGTATGTTCAATGAAAAACATGAAATGTACGTCAAGGACGGGAATGCGCCCCGCGTCACACAGGACGGTGCGGACGGGATGTACGGGGAAAGCTACATCGATCAGATCACCGAAAAGACCACCATGGGGTTCCGGAGCTTTGACTGCAAGGGAGTCACGGGACTGAAACTTGTCTGCCGCGGCTATATGTGGGGAAAGATCGAGGTCCGGACGAAGTGGGACGGAAAGGTCGTCGGTACGATCGGAGTCGGCGGCGAAAATGTCTGGACGGAGTATACCGGCAAAGTGAAGATTCCCGACGGCGTACAGGATCTGTACCTGACCTACCGCGGGAACGGCAACGGATGTTTAAAGAGTTTTGAGTTTTTACACTAAAAACTAAATATAAAAAAAGTGAAAGGAAGGTAACATGCAAATGGAAAACATTGCAAAAGTGAAACTCGGTATCGTAGCGGTCAGCCGTGACTGCTTCCCGGAGTCCCTCTCCGTGGACCGCAGAAAGGCCCTGATCGCAGCATACGCAAAGAAGTATGATGCGGCTGACATCTACGAGTGCCCGATCTGTATCGTGGAGAGTGAGATCCACATGGTACAGGCGCTCGAGGACATCAAGAAAGCCGGCTGTAATGCACTTTGCGTATACCTCGGCAACTTCGGACCGGAGATTTCCGAGACGCTCCTCGCAAAGCATTTCGACGGACCGAAGATGTTCGTGGCGGCAGCGGAGGAGACGCAGGATTCCCTGCTCGACGGCCGCGGCGACGCATACTGCGGACTCTTAAATGCAAGCTACAACTTAAAGCTTCGTAACGTCCGCGCTTATATTCCGGAGAATCCGGTAGGAGATGCGGAGGACCTCGCGGATGAGATCCATGCGTTCCTTCCGATCGCACGTGCGGTCATCGGACTTTCCGAGATGAAGCTCATCACCTTCGGACCGCGCCCGATGAACTTTCTTGCCTGCAACGCACCGATCAAGCAGCTTTACAACCTCGGCGTAGAGATCGAGGAGAATTCCGAGCTGGATCTGTTCGAAGCATTTCACAAGCACGACAACGATCCCCGCATCCCGGAGGTTGTGGCGGATATGGAGAAGGAGCTCGGCGCCGGCAACAAGAAGTCTGAAGTACTTCCGAAACTTGCACAGTATGAGCTTACGCTTCTTGACTGGGTAGAGGCACACAAGGGATATCGCAAGTTTGTTGCGATCGCCGGCAAGTGCTGGCCTGCTTTCCAGACGCAGTTCGGCTTCGTTCCCTGCTATGTGAACAGCCGTCTCACCGGCCGCGGCATCCCGGTCAGCTGTGAGGTCGATATCTACGGCGCGCTTTCCGAGTACATCGGAACGGCGGTATCCGACGATATCGTAACTCTGCTGGATATCAACAACTCCGTACCGAAGGATATGTACAAGGAGAGCATCGAGGGCAAGTTCGATTACAAGCACAGCGACACCTTCATGGGCTTCCACTGCGGAAATACCTGCTCGAAGAAGATGGCTTCCTGCGAGATGCGCAACCAGAAGATCATGGCACGTGCGCTTCCGGTCGAGGTGACCAACGGAACGCTCGAGGGCGACATCGCACCGGGCGACATCACCTTCTTCCGCCTGCAGAGCACCGCGGACGGCAAGATCCGTGCATACATGGCAGAAGGCGAGATCCTTCCGGTCGCTACGAGATCCTTCGGCGGCATCGGCGTATTCGCCATCAAGGAGATGGGACGCTTCTATCGCCACGTACTGATCGAGAAGAACTACCCGCACCACGGTGCAGTGGCCTTCGGTCATCACGGTAAGGCACTTTATGAAGTGTTCAAGTATCTTGGCGTACCGGTAGAGGATATCAATTACAACCAGCCGGCAAGCCTGCCTTATCCGACGGAGAATCCGTTTAAGTAAGTGCAACTGACATAAAGCAGCAGTGAACAAAAGCGTCCGGAACGCCGATGGGCGTTTCGGACGTGTTTTTTAAGAGTGACGGTAGTGAAAGATTTTCTGGATCGTTTAAAGATCGGACAGAAGCTGTACTTCCTTTTTCTGACGGGAGTACTGATCCCGATGGTGCTGACCGACGCCATCATCTTTTACAGTGTCTACAAAGCGTCACGTACCGACATGGAAAACACGCAGGAGAAGGTGGCTTCCTCCGTGGAATATACGTTAAAAAACCGCCTGGTCTATCCCATCGCGATCACGGGAAACATCTATCAGAGTGACGTGATGGAAAACTTTATGAACGAACAGTACACATCCCCGGCCGATTATTACACCGCCTACTACCGCATGCGCAAGGAACTGCTCTTCGGCGGTACGATGGGTATCGAGGATGCGAAGATCTATATATTTGCGGACAACCCGACGATCACCAACGGCGGCGGGTTTTACCGGATGGATAAAGCGAAGGAATCCGACTGGTATCATGCGCTGGAAGCGTCCAGAGCAGACCGCACGCTGCTTTTCTACTACGGGACGATCACCAAATCGGAACGGATCCCGCGAAGAAAAGTCCTGCTTCTGGTAAAATATAAAAGCCGCACCAGAAAAAGCTGTGATAAACTGGTCATGGTAGAGATGGGATATGACGGATTCGAACAGGATCTGCTCTCCCTGGATCTGGACTGCGATGTCTATGTCTGCGACAAGGATACGGTGCTGCTCTCGAACCGGCCGGATTACCGCGTACAGGATCCGTATGTGCCGATGCAGTTAAAGAGCAGCGAAGTCTACACGAGACAGCTTGTGCTTTACAACCGTACGCTGACGATCCATGTGGTCCCGCGCAAGAGCAGCATATTGAGTTATGTCGGGAGAAACGGCGGGATCCTGTTCCTGCTGATGGTGATCAATATCGTACTCCCGCTTCTGATGTTCAATCTCCTGGACCGATCCGTCACGGGGCGGATCCTGCGTCTGCAGAAGCGGCTGGAACGGGCGGATGCGGGGGAACTCGAAGTTATCACGATCGTGGAAGGAAATGACGAGATCACCAGTCTGATCCGCAGCTACAACCGCATGGCGGAGCGGATGAATGAGCTGGTCTCCACCGTTTACAAGAGCCGTCTCAGGGAGCAGGAGACCAATATCTCGAGGCAGAATGCGGAACTGCTCGCGCTGCACAGCCAGATCAATCCGCACTTCCTCTTTAACGCGCTGGAGAGCATCCGCATGCATGCACTGGTGCGTAACGAGACCGAGACTGCGGAGATGGTGGGAAAACTGGCGGTCATGGAACGGACCTACGTCAACTGGGGCGAGGATCTGATCCCGGTACAGAGGGAGATGGAGTTTGCGGATGCGTATCTGCAGCTGCAGAAATACCGTTTCGGGGACCGGCTGAACTATGAGTTCTCCGTCGCGGACGACAGCAGACGTTTTGCAATCCCGAAACTTACGATCGTCACCTTTGTCGAGAATGCCTGTGTACACGGCGTGGAGAGCAAATCGACGCCGGGATGGATCTTTGTGCGGGTGTACAAAGAGGACGGATGGTTGAAGATCGAAGTGGAGGATACCGGTGCCGGCATCGATGAAGAGGAAGCGGCACAGATCAGCGAACGGGTCAATAACGTGACGATCGAAAGCATGAAAGATAAGAAACATGTGGGAATGATGAACGCCTATCTGCGCGTTCGCAGGCAGTGCCGGGGACGGTCCCTGTTTGTGATGGAGTCGGAAAAAGGCGTCGGGACGACGGTGCGGATCCAGATCCCGCTGGGGGTTATGTAGGAGGTAGATAGGATGAGGGTTTTGCTGGTAGATGACGAACCGATCATAACGCAGGGAATGTCGGTGCTGATCGACTGGAAGGCCGAAGGCTGCGAGATCGCGGGGAGCCTTGCCAACGGCAGGGAGGCCCTGGAGTTCCTGAGAAAAGAAAAAGTCGATCTTGTGCTCACGGATATCCGGATGCCGGAGTGTACGGGACTCGAACTCATCGAGACCGTGAAAAAGGAAAATCTCTCGGATGCCTATTTTGTCATCATGAGCGGCTACGATGAGTTTGACTATGCCAAGCAGGCGCTGAAGTTCGGAAGCATGGACTATCTCTTAAAACCGGTGGACCGGGATGAACTCCTGAATGCGGTACGGAGAGTGCGCCGCGCCTGGGAGAAAAGAAACGAAGATGCGAAACATCTGGATGAACTGGAGAATGCGTCGCCGGGCGGAGCGGGGATCACACGCCTCATCGGGATCTACGACAAAAAGAACCAGCCGGGAGCGTCCATTGTTTGCAAGGAAAATCTGGATGCGCTGACTTCCGCCATCGAGGAGAACGACCGGACGAAGATCGAGCGCGCGGTATACGCATTCTACGCGGAATGCCGGAAGAAAGAACTGTCGGAAGAGATGATCAACTTTAACATCAGTTATCTCCTCTTCCAGCTGATCCATCTCGCGAGCATGCAGGATGATGAAGTCGATCAGGAAGAAATCATGGATTTCATCGGTGAGAGCTCCTTCGAAGAAGGTGTGGTCAGCGGCAGCAGCGCCTACATGCAGAGATTCTGCGAGGAGTATGCGGAGTACATTTCGCAGCTGCGGAAGAGCGCCGGCGGCGGCATTCTTTTAGAAGTGGAAAAGGAGATCAAAAACCGCTATGCCGAGAGCATCAGTCTCCGGGAGATGAGCCAGAAGTATTACATCAATAATGCGTATCTCGGACAGATCTTCAAGAAAAAATACGGGATGTCCTTTAAAGATTATCTTACCGACTACCGGATCCAGGAAGCGGCAAAGATGCTGATCCGCACGGATAAAAAAATCCTGCAGATCGCCGAGGATGTGGGATATAAAGACAGCGATTACTTCGTCCAGAAGTTTATCGAACGCATGGGATGCACACCGTCGCATTACCGCAGGGATCACGCCGATCAGTAAATCTGACCGGCGTTTTTTCTTTTTTGTCAAACTATAATTTTTCGGTTTTTCTGTTGAACTTTATCGGGCGCATTCCTTCCGGACGCGCGTTATAATCTGACACATAAAGTATCATCCTGCGTTATGCTTCGCAGGGAAATCCAAAACACTTTACGGGAGGAAAGGAGAAAAGAATGAAGAAAGCATGGATGAAACCGGTAGCTTTAGGGCTTACGTCCCTGATGGTACTGGGAAGTCTCGCAGGCTGCGGCGGCAATACCCCGGCAGGCGGCGGGACCGGAACGGGCGCGACGAATGCAGACGGAACGGGTGCAGGCGCGCCTCCTACGGGCAATGTAGATGAGAACGGAGTACTGAATCTCTCCATGTTCATCGCAATGCCGGGTAACGAGATCAATGACGGGGCGAATGATATCCAGACGATCCTCGCAGAGAAGACGGGTGTTTCCGTAAAGGAAACCTGGCTGACCGGTCAGACCGCTGCAGAAGCAGTCGGTACGATCATTGCCAGCGGAACCTATCCGGATCTGATCGACGGCGGCGACGGAATGATGCAGCTTTATGATTCCGGACTGCTGGTTGCATGGGATGATTATCTGGATAAGTATCCGAACCTGAAGAATTACTACACCGACGCAGAGTGGGATCAGTTCCGTCAGGACGACGGTCACATCTACTGGTGTAACGTATTCCAGAACACCAAGAACGCTTCTACGTCTACGACGCACAACGACGAGGCTTTCTGGATCCAGGCAAGGGTTCTTGCATGGGACAACTATCCGGAGATCAAGACGCTGGATCAGTACTTCGATCTCCTCGAGAGATACTACGCAGCAAATCCTACGACGGATGACGGCCTGGAAGTAATCCCTTACACCTGCCTCTGCGATGACTGGAGATATTTCTGTATCGAGAATGCACCGCAGTTCCTGGATGGTTATCCGAACGACGGTTCCGTCATCGTTGACAAGACGGATATGAACAACCCGAAGATCGTGGACTACAACACGACTCCGACCGCAAAGCTGTATTTCCAGAAGCTCAACGAAGAGTATGCTAAGGGCATCGTCGACAGAGAGTTCGGTACCCAGATCTATGATGAGTACATCTCCAAACTGTCCACCGGTCGCGTACTCGGTATGTGCGATCAGTACTGGGACTTCATGAGCATCAACGACACCTTCAAGCAGACCGGTCTCGATGAGAAGGGCTGCAACTTCGTACCGCTTGGTCTTACGATCAAGGAAGGTATGGATCAGCGTTGGCACACCTACGGTGATACGCTGAACGTCAGCTCCGGTGTCGGTATCATCAACGACGGCAGCAAGAGCGAAGAAGAGATCGACAAGATCTTTTCCTTCCTGAATGCAATGCTCGATCAGGAGATCCACGACCTTCGTTACTGGGGTGTCAAGGATGTTGACTACTGCGTAGACGAGAACGGCCTGTACTACAGAACTCCGGAACAGCGTATGGCCTGGGCGGATCCTGCATATCAGGCAAGCCACCGCTGCCAGTACAGTTATCTGCCGCAGTACGGCGGAACGAGCGACGACGGCAAGAACGCGAACTTCCCGGAGGAGCAGCCTTCCGAGTTCTTCGAGAGCCTTGCAACTCCGCTTCGTGACTGCTTCAATGCATACGGCGTAACGACCTATCCGGGCATGATCGGCTCCGTAGTAGAAGAGAACGCTCCGTGGTTCCCGATGTGGTCCTTCTCCAACAACCTGTCTACCGACACCCCGGGTGGTGTAGCGTGGACGAAGATGGGCGAGACGAAGCACGAGTGGCTTCCGAAGATCGTCATGAGCAACAACTTCGAGGCAGACTGGAATGCATACATGGATGCCTACAATGCTTGCAACCCTCAGGACTTCCTGGATGAGATGCAGCAGGAGCTTGACCGCAGAGTCGGCAAGTAAGATGTACCCTTCCCGGGACTTTCGGGAAACTTAAGTAACACGGCGGCAATCATATACTGTGATGCGGTGTATGATTGCCGTTTTTAAAAGAAATGACAACGACTATAAGCCTTTTAAAGAGAGGTTAATGATATGCCTGAAGAAAAGAAAAAGAATCGAAAGGTGGAGATCACCGGCAAGGTACTTTACCGGCAGCGTGTGCTGATCATCATCTCCATCCTGTTTATCGCATACGGTATCCTGTTCTACTATGTACCGCTCGGCGGCTGGATCATGGCGTTTGAGAACTACAAACCGCGTACCGGTCTCTGGCATTCGGCTTTTGTGGGACTGGATAAGTTCAAGTTCCTGTTTTCCGATGCGACCTTCCTGAAGGTCATCCGGAATACGTTCTGTATGGGACTTTTAAATCTGATCTTTCCGACGACCATCTTTCCGATCGTCTTTGCGATCCTGTTAAACGAGATGCGTTCCACGGCGGCGAAGAAGACCGTGCAGACCATCTCCTATCTGCCGCACTTCCTTTCGTGGGTCATCGTTACCGGTATCCTGCATGACATGCTTTCCAATTCGGGTATCGTCAACGAGGTGCTGCAGGGATTGCACATCATTAAAGAACCGATCGCCTTTTTCTCCCAGCCGAAGCTTTTCTGGGGGATCGTCTGTTTCGCACATCTGTGGAAAGAGATGGGATGGAATGCGATCATCTATCTGTCGTCCATTACCTCTATCGATCCGAACCTGTATGAGGCGGCGGAGATCGACGGTGCGGGACGCTGGGCAAAGATCCGTTATGTCACGCTGCCCTGTCTTCGTCCGACCATCATCGTGCTGCTTCTCATGAACATGGGCTTTATCCTGAATGCCGGTTTCGAAGTACAGTACCTCTTAGGGAACGGACTGGTACAGAGTGTATCCAAGACCATCGATATCTACGTGCTCGACTGGGGTGTCAGTCAGAATGACTTCTCCCTCGGTACTGCGGCAGGTATCTTCAAGAGCGTCGTCTCCGTCGCGATCATCGTCATCGCAAACGCGATCGCAAAGCGGACCGGCGAAGAAAGACTGTTCTAAGGGGGGTGAGGAAATGAATGATATGAATGAAGAGATCATGGAAGAGTTTTCCGAAGAACAGTCGGAGAAAAAACGGGAGTTCAAAGTCAATACCGTGCAGGACCGGCATCACGGCAAATTAAAGCCGATCGATTACGTGTTCTATGCGGTCAACGGACTCATCATGCTGACCGTCTGCGTGGTAACGCTTTACCCGGTCTTAAACACACTGGCGATCTCCTTTAACGACGGTGTGGACGCGGTACGTCCCGGGATCCATCTGTGGCCGCGAATGTTTACGACCACGAACTATACGACAGTGCTCGGACAGAGAAACATCATCCAGGGTGCGCTGATCTCGGTCGCGAGAACGGTACTCGGCACGCTGCTGGCGCTGGCGGCAAACGCTCTGCTGGCATTTGTGGTGGCACAGAAGAAATACGTTTTCCGTTCTCCGCTGTCGCTGTTCTGGGTCATCACGATGTATGTGAACGGCGGTATGATCCCGGTCCTGCTCCTGTTCAAGACCCTGCATCTGACCAACTCGTTCTGGGTCTATGTCATCCCGGCAATGGTCAGCGGCTTTAACATGCTGGTCATGCGTACCTACATGGAGGGCCTCCCCGATTCCCTGCAGGAAGCGGCGGAGATCGACGGCGCGGGATATATGACGATCTTTTTGCGGGTCATCTCGCCTCTGTGCAAACCGGTGTATGCGACCATCGCGCTCTTCGTGGCGGTCGGACAGTGGAACTCCTGGTTTGATACGATGCTGTACAACCGTATGGCAACCGAATACACGACCCTGCAGTACGAACTGATGAAACTGCTCTCGGCAGTTACGAGCCTGAAGGGAAGTACGGGTGCGAACACGACTCCGGGTTCGGGCGTCAACATCACGCCGGTCTCGGTGCGTTCCGCGGCGACCATCATCACGATGGCACCGATCGTTGCACTGTATCCGTTCCTGCAGCGTTACTTTGTCACCGGTCTTACGATCGGCGGCGTAAAGGAGTGATTCGCTTTTTATGAAATGGTTATCTTATGACAGCCCCCTGATGCAGGCGATCGGCCGAGCGACGGATTACGTGATCCTGAATTTTCTGTGCCTGATCTGCTCGTTGCCGCTCGTAACGGCAGGGGCTGCCCTGAGTGCCAAATATTATGTCGGTATGAAATTACTCCGCGGAGAAGAGCCCGCGGTTGTAAAAGCATTTTTTACCTCCCTTTCCCGCAACTTAAAACAGGCACTGCTTCCGGGTATCGTGTCTGTTTTGGGAAGCGGTGTTTTATTGTGGGACTGGTGGTATGCGCTTTCCAATGACAGTCCGCCCGTATACCGGTGGGGACTGATCCTGATCACGATCATCTTCATGATGATCGTTTTCTGCTTTTTTGTGATCCTCGCCCGTTATGAGATCAAAACACGGGAAGCGTTCAAAGCGGCCCTCGGTATGACGGGCGCGCATTTCGGACGGATCTTTCTTGCGGTGGCGCTGTTTATCCTGCCGCTCATCGTCAGCATCTGGTATCTGAAGTGGGCATGGCTGATCTGCATGTTCGTACAGTGCGTGATGCTTCACTACAACAGCAGTTTCTTTGTAAAGGAATTCGACCGTCTGGAGGAGAAGATGGGATTATGAGTACACGTAACTATGAGAATCATCTGGCGGCTTACGGGATCGACGAAGCCGCAGGGAAAAAGGAATGCGAGAGGATCTTTCAGACGATCTTCTACGGAAACGAGGACGAGCGCTTCTATCACGAAGCGGGAGACGATATGGGGTATCTCGAGGATACCGGAAACCATGATGCACGCACGGAGGGCATGAGCTACGGCATGATGATGTGCGTGCAGATGGATAAGAAAGCCGAGTTCGACCGGATCTGGAAATGGGCGAAGACCCATATGTATCTGACGACGGGGGAGAACGCGGGGTATTTTGCGTGGTCCTGTCATACGGACGGCAGTCTCAACTCCGGAGGCGCAGCGCCGGACGGGGAGGAGTATTTCGCGATGGCGCTGATCTTCGCCGGGAACCGCTGGGGAAACGGAGAGGGGATCTTTGATTACCATCACGAAGCCAAGGATCTGCTCCATGTGATGATCCGGAAAGGAGAAGGGACTCTGCCGGGACGGCCGATGTTCGCGCCGGAGAATCACCTGATCCGTTTTGTCGCGGAGCTGGATTTTTCGGATCCTTCCTATCACCTGCCGCATTTTTACGCGCTTTATGCGGAGCATGCATACAAAGAGGACCGGGCATTTTTCCTGGAGGCGGAAAAAGCGAGCCGGGCCTACTGGGAAAAGTGCTGTCATCCCGTCACGGGCCTGTCGCCCGAGTACGGCTACTACGACGGCAGACCCTACGAAAAGATGCAGGACCAGTTCGGGCGGCATGACTGGTATTATTCCGATGCTTACCGCACCATCATCAATATCGCGCTCGATGCGGAGTGGAACGGCAGGAGTGACTGGGCGGTCCGCGAAGCGGAGAATATCTGCGGCTTCTTTACGCCGAAACTGAAGGACGGAAGCTGGGAGACGGTCTATGATGTCGACGGTACCGCCAATGAAGGGATGAAAGCGCTGCATCCGACGGGACTCATCGCGGGCAATGCGGCGGCGGCCGTGCTCGCGCCCGAAGCGGCAAAGCCCTGGGTGGAGCTTTTCCTCGAAAGGGGACTGCGCGGCGGAGACCGGAGATACTATGACAACTGCCTGTATTTCTTCGTGTATCTGCTGCTGTCGGGGAATTACCGGATCTGGTAGGTGAAGAACGTATTCGAACGTGTCCGGCAGGCAGGATAGCCGCTCACGCTCGGATGTTTCTAAGCTCGCGCTGCGACGCATATACGAAGATCCGCTCGGCGCCGTTCTGCGCCAAAAGGCGGCGCAGCCTTCGCACTCACGGATCTTATGCGTCTTGCGCTCGCTAAGAAACACCGGCTGATTGTTCACGGCTATCCTGCCTGCCGGACACTGTCGGAAATACGGCCGGGGACACCGTGGCAGAATAGCTGCTCACGCTCGGATGTTTCTAAGCTCGCACTGCGACACATAGACGAAGATCCGCTCGGCGCCGTTCTGCGCCGAAAAAGAAAACGGAACGGAAAACGGATGAGTGAACAGAAAAAACCGTGTATCAAATGTCTCCTGCAGGAGTACGATGAAGAGAAGTATCTGGCCGAGATCCGGAAAGAGATCACGTGGATGGATGAGGAGATGCGCAGCGGAGACGAGCTGTATGAAAAACGTCTTGCACTGTGCAGGGGATGTGATAAACTGATCCGTGGGACGTGTCTGGCCTGCGGCTGCTATGTGGAGCTGAGAGCTGCGGCGAAAGCGGGGCGCTGTCCGGATAAAAAATGGTAAGCAAACCGGGCGAAAGGCCCGGAAAAAGTTCAAGGGTGGGGCGAAGCCCCGGCAACCAATAAAGAGGTAAAAACATGGACGAAAACATCAAAAAGAGCATCGAAAGCGGAAAGACCGCACTCGGCATCGAACTGGGAAGCACCAGGATCAAGGCCTGTCTCATCGACGAAAAGCAGATCCCGGTGGCGGGAGGCGAGTTCGCCTGGGAGAACCGTCTGACGGACGGGATCTGGACCTATCCGATGGAGGAGGTCGTAAAAGGCATACAGGCCTGCTATGCGGATCTGAAAGCAAACGTGGAGAAAGAGTACGGCGTGACCCTGACCACGACGGGAGCGATCGGTGTCTCTGCGATGATGCACGGGTATCTGCCTTTTGACAAAGACTGGAAACAGCTCGCGGAGTTCCGTACCTGGAGAAATACGATCACCGGAGAAGCAGCGGAAAAACTGACGAAGCTGTTTGATTTCAATATCCCGCAGCGCTGGAGTATCGCCCATCTGTATCAGGCGGTCCTGAAGAAAGAGGATCATCTGCCGCAGCTCGCGCATCTGACGACACTGGCCGGCTATATCCACCACTGCCTGACCGGGGAAAACGTGATGGGTGTCGGAGAAGCTTCCGGTATGTTCCCGATCGATACGGCTGCCTGCGATTACGATGCGAAGATGGCGGATGCTTTTGACGGGCTGATCGCCGGACAGTACTCCTGGAAACTGCGCGAGGTACTGCCGAAGGTGCTCGGCGCAGGTGCGGCTGCAGGAGTGCTTACGGAAGAAGGGGCAAAGTTCCTGGATCCGACGGGCGCGCTTCAGGCCGGGATCAGCTGCGCACCGCCCGAGGGCGATGCGGGAACCGGTATGGTCGCGACCAATGCCGTACGTGCCGGCAGCGGAAACGTGTCTGCGGGAACGTCGGATTTTGCGATGATCGTACTGGAAAAACCGATCGCGGTCCATGAGGAACTGGATATCGTTACGACGCCGGCGGGACTTCCGGTCGCCATGGTACACTGCAACAACTGTACGTCCGATATCAACGCATGGGCGGGACTCTTTAAAGATTTTGCCGCAGCGGCGGGAATGCAGATCAGCACGAACGATCTGTACACGACCTTGTTCCGGGCGGCGCTGGACGGTGAAAAGAACGCGGGCGGACTGATCCCGTTCAACTATATTTCCGGGGAAGGCGTGACAAAACTGAACGACGGACGTCCGGTCTTTCTTCGGAAGCAGGATGCGAAACTCACGCTGGCAAACTTCATGCGCGCAAACCTGATGAGTGCGGTGGCGACGCTGGCGATCGGGATCGATATCCTGACCAAGGAGGAAAAAGTGAAGATCGGATCCCTGACCGGGCACGGCGGATATTTCAAAACGCCGGAGGTCGGACAGCGCATCCTTTCGGCGGCCTGCGGCACGGCGGTCTCCGTCATGGAAAGTGCGGGCGAGGGAGGACCTTACGGAATGGCGCTGCTTGCCGGATATCTCATCTGGAAGGACGGTGCGGAGAGCCTCGAGGATTATCTGGACCGGAAGGTCTTTGCGGATGCGAAGATCGTGACGCTGAAAGCGGACGATGACGAGATCAAAGGATTCGCGGATTTCCTCGCGGATTACAGGAAGGCACTGGCGGTCGAGAAGGCGGCAGTGGAGAACGTGTAACGCGCCGGAAACGCATCGGGTGAAACGGAGGAACGGTCTGCGGGACCGGAATCAAGATAAAGGAGTGAGCGGAGTATGCTGGAAGAACTGAAAAAGATCGTATTTGAGGCAAACATGGAT
>Ga0310694_10003244_pt1 | contig 16047 bp, 18 predicted proteins | sample 174DNAGHGhighgp2_FD_203884 | JGI IMG/M metagenome (GOLD analysis project Ga0310694, IMG submission 203884) | Sheep rumen microbial communities from Palmerston North, Manawatu-Wanganui, New Zealand - 1742 DNA GHGhigh gp2 (v2) (version 2) | ecosystem: Host-associated > Mammals > Digestive system... | reverse complement strand
ACGGCGTGGAGACGAGGGCTGAGATCGACTTCAGCGACCTCCAGAACGTCAAGGCGCACCTCGCCATGGCGATCCCTGCGGGCGACTATACGCTCAAGGTCTATACGCGCAGCGGCCTCGGCGACGAGTTCGGCGTACACGTGGCAAGCCGGAGGGTGGTGGTGGAGTAGTTGGTTAGTTAGTTGGTTGGTTAGCGGCAGTTGGCGGCGCGCTCGGTGATCGCGCCCTACCATGCGGCGGCTCGCCGAGGACGGCTCGCCCTACCATGCGAACCGGTAGGGGCCGACCACCGGGCGGCCCGCATACGCCAACAACCAACTAACCAACTAACCAAAAAGCCAACAAACCAGCCAACGGCAAAAGCAAATGAAAAAGTAAAAGAAAGGTAAACGAAAATGGCAAGACATGAGATCATAATTCATGAGAACACGAGCGCGACTAGTGCCGTCGCTCCGTATCTCGGCAACTACATCGCCAAGGAGACGCTGGCCATGGCCGCGTTCGCCTCGGCGATCGGCGCGAAGTGCGGACTTCCCGCAATCCAGGTACACGCGATCCTCGGAGGCTCCTTCGAGGCGATCGAGGCGCTGGAGCGCGAGGGGCTCGTGCGCGTCCACACGGACATCGGCGTGATATGCGCCGTCATCAAGGGGTCGTTCCCCACGGCGGACGCCGCATTCGACCCGGTGCGCAACTCGCTCGAACTCGCGCTCCGCCTCGACGACGCGATCCAGCTCGACCTCGCGAACGCCGTTCCGGTGATCGTGACGGACGAGGACGTGACGAAGCTGCGCGTGGACAACGTGATGGACCTCGTGGAGGAGCGTCCGATGAACCTCATCCACGGGCAGCGCGTCTTCCGCGTGGCGGGGTTCAACATGGTGCTCTCGGACGAGGGCGCTGCGGCGTACCTGCAGAACGCGCTCGGCACCACGTTTCCGCTCGTCATCGACGAGGTCGTGTCGAAGCAGCTGTTCAAGGCGCACACCGCCGAGCTGCTGCCCGCAGACGACTACAAGCTCGTCGTCAAGAGCCGCGCGGGCGACGCGGGCGGTCCGCTCCAGACCTCGTTCCGCAGGGTGAAGTACCTGCACACGACCGATCCCGGCCCCGTGCCTCTCGCCCAGACGAGCGACGGCAAGTGCAAGGTGATGACGTTCAAGGACACCGCTGGCGGCAGTTCTACGGACTTCACGCTCGGTCACCATTGGGAACTGGGCGGCGAAGGCCTCTTTGACCAGCAGCACGTTTCCGAAGATGAGTGGTATGGCTCCGACGCTTTCATTACCGTTGACGGTAACGAAGCCGGACTCACCCTTGAACACTCCGAGGACGGAACGGTTGCGACCGTGACCGAGAACGGCGACATACCGCCGGGCACGTATCAGAACGTACCGTTCTCCTATCCGGTGCGTCGTGGCAGCGAGACGGAAACGCTCACGCTCACGATCCCGACGCTCGTGGTGGCGTAAGGGTACAGGCTGGGTGCGCCGCCAAGCTGGCGGCGATACTACGGTGGTGGGGCGAGCCCTCCGGGCGAGCCGTGACAACAAGCGTACAACAGCAAGTTGTGGCGGCTCGGCGAGACGCCTCGCCCCACCTGACCTCGCCCCACCGTGCGGCGGCGCGGGGAAAACAGCAAGCGTACAACAGCAAGTTGTGTGGCTCGGCGGGACGCTCGGCGCAAAATCCCAAAAAGCGAAAATACCCCTTGCGGAATGTACCGCGTTTTGATATACTACTTGCCGTTTTCACGCCTGCTCGGGTGGTGAAATTGGCAGACACGCATGCTTGAGGTGCATGTGGAGCGATCCTTGCGGGTTCGAGTCCCGCCCCGAGCACCACTTTGTGGGATACTCAAGCGGTCAACGAGGGCAGACTGTAAATCTGCTGGCTAACGCCTTCGGTGGTTCGAATCCACCTCCCACAACCAACTAAAAAAAAACGAAAAACGGTTTTTTTCGTGTTTCTAATCACAGATCGCCGTTCGCCATGAGCGTGCGCGGGAGGCGAGACCACGGCTTGTTGTCGATGCGCGGCGAATACTTCCCCGCATGCAGCAGTCGCAGGTTCTGGTTGAAAGACTTCGTTTGTTGCCGATCCGATATCCCCTGAACACCTTCAACGCGACTTTCGGCCGGTCGCTCGTCCACGGGAGGGACTTGCAGGGACTCAGCTCCCTGTCGTCGCCGTGCCATCCGTAGAGCGGACGGTTAAACTCGCCATCGCCGTTCCTCGTGACAAATCCGCCGGGAACTGGCGTATAGCGTTGCTGAACACCATGTGCAGAAATTATTACTCCGACCGCAACCATGCAAGCAAGGCCAACATTGATGATGCCACTGCTGCGCCTACCCGAACCACTGAATGGAAATATGTTTTTCATGTGCGCATTATACCAAAAAACGCAAGCCACTTGCAATCAATAAGGCATGTTACTTGAATAGGCTTTCAGCATATCGGACAAGACCCATCGCATCCTTCGCGTAGTGGTCTGCTCCGATTTTGGCGGCGTAGTCTGCCGTGAGGACCGCCCCGCCTACTGTTACCTTGCATTCGGGAAGTTCTTCATGGAGCAGTTTCACCGTCTCTTCCATGAAGCACACCGTTGTCGTCATAAGCGCGGAAAGTCCGACGAGTCGCGCCTTTTCGCGTTTCGCGGCTTCCAACACGGTCTCCGGCGGAACGTCGCGGCCAAGGTCGATCACGGTGAATCCGTAGTTTTCAAGGAGCGCGCGGCAGATGTTCTTGCCGATGTCGTGTATGTCGCCTTTAACCGTCGCTATGACGATCGGTCCCTTTACCGCCCCGTCCTCTCGCGCCGGCATCGCGGCGCGCACCACTTCAAATGCGGCACCGGCAGCATCCGCCGCCATTAGCAGCTGAGGAAGGAACACGCTGCCTTTCTCAAAGCCCTGGCCGACGACCTCAAGCGCCGGCACGATGCCGCCGGAAATAACATCAAGCGGCGCAACGCCTTCCGCAAGGGCCGCTTTCGCGGCAGCGGCGGCATCCGCCTTCAGGCCATGCCGGACGGCGACGGAGAGCGGCGATTCGGCGGCGGACGCGACGGGGCGCGTTCCTCCCTTGTCCATCGTTGACGACGGGCTTGACGACGGCTGTCCAAGTGCGGGAGTCCAATCCTTGAATAGGGATATCCATTCCGCGCATGTGGCGTCCCTTGCCGTGACTGCACGGAAGGCGCGATATGCCGTCATCATCTCCGATGAGAGAGGATTGATGATTCCTGCGGAAAGTCCGTTCGAGAGCGCCATCGTGTAGAAGGCGGAGTTCAGGAGAGGCCGCGCAGGAAGTCCGAAAGAGATGTTCGACACGCCAAGACACGTGCGGCAGCCGAGCTCCGCCCGTACGCGGCGCATGGATTCCATGATCACGTTTGCGCTCGTGGCGTCCGCGCTTACGGCGAGGCAGAGGACGTCGATCACAAAGTCGGACGGTTTCAGACCGAACTCCGCGCCGCGCGCGAGTATCTTCCGTGCAATCGCTAGGCGTCCCTCGGCAGTCGGGGGAATGCCGGATTCGTCCAGAGTGAGCGCCACCACCGCGCCGCCGTACTTCGCCACGAGCGGGAACACGGCGGACATCGACTCCTCCTTACCGTTCACGGAGTTGACGAGCGCCTTGCCATTGTAGTGCCTGAGCGCGCGTTCCAGCGCCTTCGGGTCGGAGGTGTCGATTTGAAGCGGAAGGTTGGTAACGCCCTGAACGGCCTGTATCGTGGCGTCGAGCACGGCCGGCTCGTCGATGCCCGGCACGCCCGTGTTCACGTCAAGTATGTGCGCACCCGCATCGGCCTGCGCGACGGCTTCGCGCAGCACGTATGCCGTATCGCCTTCCGTGAGCGCGGTCTTCAGTTTCTTCTTGCCTGTCGGATTGATGCGCTCGCCGATGATGATCGTGTCGTCGAACGGAATCTCCACTACCTTGGAGCCGGAGGAAATCACGCAGCGTGCGCGGCCGTCTCGGCGAGACGGCCCTACCGAGCGGTTGTCTCTGCGATGCGTTCCCAGCAGTTTGTGTACGGCGGCGATGTGGGCCGGCGTCGTTCCGCAACAACCGCCGACGATGGAAGCGCCCGCCTCTACGAGCGCGGCGACGTCTCGTGCGAACTCCTCCGGGCCGACGGTGAACACCGTGCGCCCTTCCACCACCTGCGGAAGCCCCGCGTTCGGCTTGACCACGATTGGAAGCGACGTAGCGGCGGCGAGGCGCTTCAGGTACTGGAGCATCCTGTCCGGACCGAACCCGCAGTTGAATCCAAGCGCGTCAACACGTAGCCCTTCAAGGATGGCGGCAACGCATTCCACGTCTGCGCCGGTGAGGAGCTTGCCGTCTTCGCCGAGGGCCACTGTCGCAAGGACGGGAAGCGTGGAGTTTTCCTTCGCGGCGAGAACCGCCGCCTTCAGCTCGTAGGCGTCGCCCATGGTCTCGACGACCACGAGGTCCGCACCGGCCTTTGCACCAATGCGCACCTGCTCGGCGAATGCGTCGTAGGCGGCATCGAACTCGAAGTCTCCAGCAGGCTTGAGGAGGCGTCCAGTTGGGCCGACGTCCAGCGCGACGAATCGGCGCGACGACGACGCAGCTTCTTTCGCGATCCCGATTCCGGCGGCTATGACGTCCGCCAGCGGCGCATCGCCGTGGTACTTTGCGGAGTTGGCCCCGAAGGTGTTCGCGTACACCACGTCCGCCCCGGCGGCGAAGTACGCCTCATGCACGGCGCGGACGTCGTCAGGACGCGTGAGGTTCCAGAGTTCTGGAATCTCGCCCGGCTGAAGTCCCTTCGCCTGCAGCTGCGTGCCCATCCCGCCGTCGAGGAAGAGCATACCGCCGTCATCTGGAAAACACCTTGTCATTTCACCTGCAAGTTCAAACGTGATCGTTCGCGAGTATGCCGCGGAGGTTGGACATTATCCGAGACGCGACCTCGGGCTTGTTCATCGTATAGATGTGCACGGCGTTGACACCGTTCGCGAAAAGGTCGATGATCTGCTCAGTGGCGTAGGCCACGCCTGCGTCGAGCATGGCGGCGGGACGGTCTCCGTAGCGGTCCACGATTGCCTTGAATCGGCTCGGTAGGTACGTTCCTGAAAGCGCGCAGATGCGTGCGATCTGCCTGCCGTTCGTGACCGGCATGATGCCGGCGATCACCGGAACCGTCACGCCCCTGTCGCGGAGCTTGGAGAGGTAGCGGTAGAAGATGTTGTTGTCGAAGAACATCTGCGTGGTGACGAAGTCGAGTCCGGCGTCCACCTTCTCGCGCAGGTGGACGATGTCGTCCTCCATGTGCCTGCATTCAGGGTGGCACTCGGGATAGCAGGCGCCGCCGAGGCAGAACGTTGAAGGGCGAAGCGCACGCACTAGATCGACGGCATGGGAGAAGTAACCGGGAGGCGGCTCTAAGGCATCCTTGGGGAGATCGCCGCGCAGACACAGCACGTTCTCGATACCCGCCTTGCGCAGGGAAGCGACTTCCTCCGCGAGGCTGTCACGCGTGGCTGAAAGACACGTGAGGTGCGCGAGCGCGGGCACGCCGCAGTCCTGGACGAACGAGGCGATGGCGACGGTGTTCGCCTGCGCGTTGCCGGAGGCGCCGTACGTGACGGACATGAACGACGGCTTCTCCAGGGCGAGGCGCTCCACCGTCTCCTTCACGGGCGCGAAGGGAGCGTCTTTCCTGGGCGGAAAGATCTCAAACGAGACCGAGGGACGCCCCTCCGCAAGGATGTCTTTGATCTTCATACAATCTCTCTTTTCTGAACGGGCTTAAATTATACCACATTTGACCGATGGATGAATGGGAATTGTGATATAATAAACGCAATGCGAAAGATGAAAAGATGAAGAAACCGACACTTGACGTTGCTCGCGCCAAACTGCGTGGTTTGACGGCGGGATTCGCCAGAAGCGCCCTTCTGCTCTTCATCGCATTGCGCGCCGGCGACGTCGTGAGCATAGCGGCGGGGATGTGGTTCGTTCCGAAATACGTTGCGCCGGAGGACATCGGCGCGGTGCTGCCGGTGACGTCGTTCGCCACGTTCCTGTCGCTGCCTGTGTTCGCGTTCGCCATGACGGTGATGAAGGAATCGGCATATCTCGCCGCAGACGGCAAGCGCGGCCGCGTGAAATCGCTTCTCAGCGGCGTGTTCGTAGCCGTCGCGGCGCTGCTCGCTGTCGTGCTGGCAGTATCCGCTCTAGTGGTGCCGCTTTTCCTGAAGGCGATGCGGGTACCGGACGCCTCGGTCGGCTTCCTCGTGGTAGCCGCCGCGTTCCTCGGATGCGTCGCGCCGGTCTATACGGACGCGCTACAGTCCATGAAGCGGTTCCGCGCCCTCGCCGTCGTAGAGGTATGCGGCTCCGTCGTGCGGTTTCTCGTCATGCTGGCGGTCATGCCGTTCAGGGCACTTGCTGGGTACTTCGCCGGACAAGCCGCACTTCCGGCTTTCCGTATCGCCGGAAGCGTAGTGGCGCTGCGCAGGGATTTGTCCGTGCCGGCAGAACCATACTGGAACCGCGAATCCGTGCGCCGAATTACGCTCGCGTTCATTGCAGTGCTGGCCTACCAAGTCGCGCCGATGGCGGCTTCGCTCGTGGAACAGTCCGTTCTGCGCACGGAGTTCTCCGCTGCGGACTCCGCAGGGTACTACATGGTCTCGCGTTTCTCGGACTTTCTCCATTACCTGACGTTCCCGCTGCTGCTTGTGATGTTCCCCTACACCGCGTCCGCAGCGCAGCGCGGCGGATCGACGCGCCCGTTCGTCCTGAAGTGCTCAGCTGTGGCGATGGCGGCAGCGGCGGCGATGGCGACGGCATACGCCCTGTTCGGAAAGGAATTCCTTTCGCTTATGCCGCATGGCGGCGACTATGCGTCGTATGCGCGCCTTATGCCGTGGCTCGTGGTTATCACGGCCCTGACGTCGTGTCAGGTTTTCTACGCGAACGCCGAGGTGTCGGCGGGACGTTTCGAGTTCCTCTCTTGGCTCGTGCCGCTGCACGTCGTCTATCCAGCACTGTTGTACCTTGCGGCACATTCTGGACTTGTCCCCTCCATTGAATGGCTCATCGCGTGGTTCGGCACAGCGTCTATCCTGCGCTTCGCCTTTTCCATGTACGCGTCGCTGCGCGGGTAATCCCGCAATCTCATTTTTGCGCAAGCGCAATGGACATTGCCATCCGGCGTGGGATGTTGTATAATGTTGACGTGTCGCGCCCAGTGGTTGGGGGCGGCTTCAACAGAGGAAAAACGAAATGGATCTTTTCACCGTCGCAACAGCGGAAGGCAGCCTCACAAACGAGGAAATCGCCGCCCAGCTAGAGAAGTCGCTCGATGGCCGCAAGCTCTCGAAAGTGCTCATCATACCGCCCGACTTCACGCGCTACCACTCGAACGCCGGATTCATCACGTGCGCGTACTACAAGCTGCTTGCGGCAAGAGGCGCGGAGGTGGACGTTATGCCAGCCCTCGGCACGCATGTGCCGGTATCGGAGGCGCAGTGGAAGGTCATGTTCCCGGACATCCAATACGACAAGATGATCGTACACAACTGGCGCACCGACGTGGTCAAGCTTGGCGAAGTGCCGGCCGAGGCGGTGGAGGAGATTTCCGGCGGGCTCTGGCACGACCCGGTGAGCGTGGAGGTGAACCGCAGGATCATGGACGAGTCCTACGACCTCATCATCTCGCCCGGACAGGTCGTGCCACACGAGGTAATCGGCATGGCGAACCACGCGAAGAACCTGTTCGTCGGCTGCGGCGGCGCGGACATGATAAACAAGTCCCACATGATCGGCGCGGTGTGCGGCATGGAACAGGCGATGGGCCGCGACCACACGCCTGTGCGGCGGCTCTTCGACTATGCGTTCGACCACTTCGTCGCGCAGAGGCCGATACTGTGGGTGCTTACCGTCAACACCGCCCCCGGCGGCAAGATATGCTCGCACGGACTCTTCATCGGCGAGGGACGCAACTGCCTCACCGAAGCGGTGAAGCTCGCACAGCAGAAGAACATCGACTACGTCGAGCACGGCATCAAGAAGTGCGTGGTCTATCTCGACCCGTCCGAGTTCACCTCCACGTGGCTTGGAAACAAATCTATTTACCGCACCCGCATGGCGATGGCGGACGGCGGGGAGCTGATCGTGCTTGCGCCGGGAGTACACACGTTCGGCGAGGACAAGGCAGTTGACGCGCTGATCCGCAAGTACGGCTACAAGGGAAGGCTCCACACGCTAGAAGTGTTCAACCGCCCCGACGCCGAAGACCTGCGCGCGAACATGGGCGCGGCCGCGCACCTCATACACGGTTCGTCCGACGGACGCTTCTCAATCACCTACTGCGTGAAGAACATCACGAAGGAGGAAATCGAGGGCGTGGGCTTCAAGGCTGCCGACTACGACGAGACAATCAAGAAGTACGACCCCGAAAAGCTGAAGTACGGCTACAACACCATTGACGGCGAAGAGATATATTTCATACCCAACCCCGCCCTTGGGCTCTGGATCAACCGCGAGAAATTCACGGCCTGATTTACGGCGCGGAGACGCCGACCACGACCTTGACATCGACGATCCGCAGCTCCACCGGTGTCGCGGTCTGCGCGACATTCAGTAGAAACGCCGCCTCGTGTTCGCCGGTGGTGTCGGGACCGTATGTCGCCGCCCAGGCGTTGTATTTGGCCTTCATCTGGTCGTCCGCCCCTTCCAGATACGTCGGCACCGCCACGAACTCGGGGCCGACGATGAAATCCTCGTTGCTGTAGGAGAAGGAAATGGTGCCATGCACCTTGTCGTAGAGTCCGGCGCGGCCACCTTTCTTACAGGGCAGATAGTGGCGGATGAGGTCGAGTTCGCCGCTCTCGAGGTTGTTCTTCCATATCTTCAGCTCATACAGCTTGCCCTGGCTGTACCACTTGGGAACTCCACTTAAGTTACAGGCAAACACGAAAAGGTTGAGATTGAGGTTGACGACACCGTTCGTCCTGAACGTCTCCAGGTCTTCTTCGCTGAACGTCTTCACCCCATTCTGGTAAAGCTCGAGCGAATCGGGGTCGGTCATGTCGGTGATGATTTCGCAGCGCTCGCCGCCGACGAAGTCGACGGCCCCGCTCGGATTGCCGCGCTGCTTGACACCGTAGCCGAAGAACGGCTTCTTGTTGCACATGTGGCACATGAGGAAACGCGTGCGCTTGTTCGAGACGGTGTTGTCGATTGTGGCGTCGAGGAGCGACCAGTCGTTGCCGCTTATGTCCCCGCTTGCCCACGCGAAGTCAACCCACGCCTTGAGTCCGGTCTCGGCGTTGACGCCCGTGTCGATATACTGTGAGCCCGTCGCCTCTATGTATTCGAGGAACGCATCCGGCTCCTCCGTAACGGTCTCGCCCTTCGCACAGATGCCGACGCCGAGCAGGACCGCCGCGACGGCCATGCGCCCTGCGCCGTCGTAAGCCAGTGGCTTGAAGCTCGAATCACAATACCTATATTTTGCATTCACGTCGTTTCTCCTTCCACCGCTAGACCGCCGCGACCAGTAAAGTACTTGACTTGAAAAAAGCTGTTTGTCCATGAACCTCACTTTGCCGCGGACTGGTTCAGCGTCTCCCACGACACGCCCTTTGAGCGGACGAACGGCTTCCGTTTCCCGCGTGGCGTGACGAGGTCGCCATCTGGCATCTTCGCGCCGTTGAGCGTGCAGTTGCAGAACGTCAACGGCTCCGTCGCGACCGCATTGAACGGCGTTTTCGCCTTCACCTCCGCCGTGAAGTTCTCCAGACGGATGTTCGCCAAGATTGAGTCATGGTTCCCAACGAAACGCAGCGGTCTCGCGCACTTGACGTTGAAGTTTTTGAATGTCACGTCGCGCACGCCGCGTATCTTGATGCCGGGTTCCGCCACGATCTGCACCGAGCTTCCGTATGAGTTTCCCTCGAATCCGTCGAACACGATGTTGGAGACATCCATGTACCCCTCGTCGTAGGGCCGCGTGTAGCGGATCGGGTAGTCGAAGAAGATGCCGTTGTTGCCGGCCATCTTGATGTTCTTGAAGAGCGCGTTGCGGATTGTGTCGTCCGATGGCGCGCCCATGCGGATCGACTGGCACCTGCTGTTCAGCACGCAGTTCGACACGACGAAGTCCTCGCAGACGACGTGTTCGTCCTTCCACTCGCGCATCGCCCGCAGGATGATGCAGTCGTCGCCCGTCTTGAAGTGCGAGTTGCCCACGCGCACGCGTCGGCAGGCATCGAAGTCGATTCCGTCGTTGTTGATCATTCGCTGGTCGCCGACGACCGTTATCCCGTCCGCCACCACATCTTCGCACAGGCGGATGAACATCGTCCACAGGGGGCTGTCCTTGAAGGTGACGCCCTCCAGCCGCACGCGCCTGCAGCGGACGAACTGGACCATCAGCGGACGGAACTTCGGTTTCGGCCAGTGGCCGTGCGGCGGCTTGCGGTCGTAGAAAGCGGGGCCCTGTCCGTCAATCGTCCCCTTCCCCGTAATCGCGATGTCCTCCGCGTCCCATGCCTGGACGAGAGCCGTGTACGAACTTTCGGGTGACACGCTGCACACATCGCGCGGGAAACCGTCGTAGTCCCCTCTCTTCGTGCTTCCAAGCAGAACAGCCCCTTTCTCCAGGTGCAGCTCCACGTGACTCCTGAGGCGCAGCGAGCCGATTGGATGCACGCCCGGTGCAACGACAACGCGTCCTCCGCCGGCTGCCGCAGCAGCGTCTATCGCCCGCTGAATCTCCGCACGCCCGCCCTCGGCTGCAACTCGAAAATCGTCAGCGCACGTACCAAACGCAAGGGCGGAGAAAACTAGTACCTGAATTACCTTCATGTATGCTCCTTCTGCTTTACCTTTGCAAACAGCTAGTATTTTATCAAAGGTAACACAGGGTTTTCAAGGAAAATATGAACGCAAACGCCGAAAAATATGCTATACTTTTCTCCGTTTGAAACAAGGAAGGAATGGATACAGCCATGATACACGTAAACGAAAACTACCTGAAGATACAGGCGTCGTACCTCTTCACGGAGATTGCGCACCGCGTGAAAGCGCATCAGGATGCGCACCCGGAAGCGAAGATCATCCGTCTCGGCATCGGCGACGTGACGGAGCCGCTCGCTCCCGCTGTTGTCGCCGCCATGCACAAAGCGGTGGACGACGAAGCCGCACGGGAAACGTTCCACGGCTACGGTCCCGAGCAGGGTTACGCATTTCTCCGCGATGCCATCGCGCAAAACGATTTCCAGAAACACTGCATTGACGTTGCTGCCGACGAGATATTCGTCTCAGACGGTGCCAAATGCGACTGCGGGAACATCCAGGAGCTGTTCGGCGCGGACGTGAAGATCGCGGTGCCCGACCCCGTATATCCAGTGTACGTGGATACCAACGTCATGGCCGGACGTACCGGTTCAAACGCGGACGGACGCTACGCAGGGCTCATCTACCTCGACGGCAACGCCGCCAATGGTTTCGTCCCCTCCCCCGCCGGACTGGATGCGGACATAGTTTACCTCTGCTTCCCCAACAACCCGACCGGCGCAACAGCCACGAAGGCGCAGCTGCAGGAATGGGTTGACTGGGCGCGCGGACGCAAGGCGCTGATCCTCTTCGACGCCGCATACGAGGCGTTCATCCGAACTCCTGGCATTCCCCACTCGATCTACGAGTGCGAAGGCGCGAGAGAGTGTGCGATAGAGTTCCGCAGCTTCTCGAAGACGGCGGGGTTCACCGGTGTCAGATGCGGATACACGGTCGTGCCCAAAGGACTCGTCGCGTGTGCGGCGGATGGAACTCCTGTGGAGTTGCGTCCGCTCTGGACGCGTCGCCAGACGACGAAGTTCAATGGTTGCAGCTATATCACGCAACGCGGCGCAGAAGCCGTCTATTCCACAGAAGGCGCGGCACAGACGAAAGCCACCATCGACTTCTACCTTGAAAACGCGAAGATAGTGAAGGACGCGCTGCGGAAGCTCGGATACGACGTGACGGGCGGCACGGATTCGCCGTACCTCTGGGTGAACGTCAAGGGCGATAGTTGGTCGTTCTTCGACAGGCTGCTGAAGGAGGCAAACGTAGTCACCACGCCTGGCGCGGGCTTCGGCCGCGCTGGAGAGGGCTACATCCGCATTTCCGCCTTCAACTCCCGTGCAAACGTGGAGGAAGCCGTGGAGCGAATCGCCAAAGTCCTAGGTTGAGCACAAACCTCAAACGCGACATCCTTAGGCGTTTTCATACTTGATTTTATTGGGTGAAACGCACTCTTTCGAGTGGTGGAGATAAGGGGAGTCGAACCCCTGACCTTCTCAATGCCATCTTGCAACGGGGCAAGGACGGCAGAAGACAGGGCGCGACAGAGCCGCATTTTAGCGGACTGTCTGATCTGCTCATATTCCATGAACCCCACCTCCCGTACTGTATGCACTATGTTTGTCTTAAACCCCTGCCGCACTCACGGCAGGGAAATTGTCATCTTCGCGGTTTGGGCACTCCCGCCTGTCGGCATATCGCAACAAGCGTCCCTTGTGGCAATGGCTGCTTGCCGTGAAACGGAATGACCGTGCGCTTGCCCGTCACGGGGTTGAACATGCCGCGATGCGATCCGACGCCGTGACTTCTGATGAATCCAAAGCCGCGCAGATATTCGGCCATCTGCTCTGCGTTCAGCGGCTTCATGCGAACGCGACGGCTTGCCGCTTGCGCACGATCCGGCGGCGGTCGTTGCGGCGGTAGTTCTCCATGTCCGCCGAAGTCAAAAGCCAGCACTGGGCCGCTTCTATCAGATTGCCTTGCAATTCGTCGAGGGTGTCCGCAACGGTGAAACACCCCGGCAAGGCCGGAATCTCCGCCCAATACCGCCCGTCCTCGCTATGTATGCGCGGGCGAAACATGTTCTCGATTTTCTTGCGGGTACACATTGCCTGTTTGTCCTTTCGCGGGAAAGTATAGCAAAATGGCGGATGATATGCAAGAATAAGCGAACATTAGCATAAATGGGCGAACATTAGCAACGATAAAAAAATAAAAAAAACTTATCAAGACCCATTGACAATGTGCCCACATTATGAGATAACTATGTTTGTCTTAAACCCCCACCGCACCCACGGCAGGGAAATCGTATCACGAATAATGCCCCTTGCAAGCCGCGATTTCAAGAAGGTCGCCCGATAGCCTGAATATGAGCCTGTCCTTCTCGTTTATCCTTGCGCTCCACCATCCCGACCATTCGCCGCGCAATGGCTCAACCTTGCCGATTGCAGAATAGCCGTTGCGCTCAATGCTCTTGACAAGGGCGTTTATCCTGTTGAGCGTCTTGCGGTCTTGCGACTGCGCGGCAATGTAATCGTCCCACGCCTCTTCGCTCCATGCCTTACGCATGAGCCGCCGCAGCCCCTTCGATTATGTCATGATAGACGATGTTGCGCTTCGCGTCCATGTCAGCAATGGCGCGGCGCAGATGCGTGGCGTTCGGCTCGTCGAAGAACGGGTCGTGTCTGTCGGCAAGCGGCGGAACTCCGCGAACCGCCACCACGAGAGTCAGCGCATACTCCAGCGCGTCGTCGAGCGTACGCCCGTAGCGGCGCAGCTTGCGCTCCGCCCGCCGCGCAAGATCGCGGTCAATCGTGAATGTTCTCTCCATCGGCATTGCCTGTTTGTCCTTTCGCGGGAAAGTATATCATATCCGGCGGCGCGGCGCAATAGCGAACATTATCATAAATGGGCGATAATGGGCGAACATTAGCAACGATAGAAAAAATTAAAAAAAAATATATTTTGCTATTGACGGGTGATATATCACCGTGTTATACTATGCGCCGTTCACCCCTCAAAAGGTAACACAGAAAGGACGAAACATGAACAAGAAAGACAACAGACACGGCAAGCACCATCCAGACAAGGTGCAATTCGGCGGCATGGTAACGCCGAGGTTCAAAGCGATCGCACAAATCACGGCAAGCAAGACGAAATGCTCGCTAATGGAACTCATGCAGCGCGGCGTTTACAACCTTGCCACGGGTGCTGGCATATTACGGGATGACAAAGTAACACCAGAGTACGAAGCCGCCGTCGATGCGTTGGCGGACATGATAAAAAGCAACCTCACAGAGAAGCGCAGAAATTGACAGGAGCCGGGATGAAGAAATCAACGAAAGAGTGGCTGGCGAAAATTGCCGCATTGAACGGAGTAACAGAGGCCGAGGTATTGCAATACCTTCGCGCCCTTTCTTCTGGCAAGAGGGTGATACATCACCTTCGCCTTGCCGATACCCCCGATTATTTTTCACCCAAAAGGTGATATATCACCCGTAAGGACGAACAAAGATGAAGAACAGGACAAAAGAAGAGATTTGGAAAGCCGCGACAACGGCTTGCGCTTACATGACATGGAATGCGACCCTGCTCATGCTCGACAAATGCAAGACGTTGTCGTGCCTTTTCTGCGGCGTTGCCGTCGCGTTCACAATCGCCGCCGCGAAGTGCGGCAACAGGAACTGACCACCAACCCAAGAAAGGACGAAACAAGATGAGCGAAGTACTGACATGGGATATCGCTTGCGCGGTTATCGCGGTTGCGGCGTTTGCGCTGAATCTATGGGTTTTCATGCGGAGGCGGCGAGAACGACGCGAGCGGCTATCGCTTGAAGAGCCGAACTCTTACCGGGAGCGCTGGACGGAGTGCGTCGCCTTCCAAGCCTTCCGGCAGCTTCTCCGAGCGAAACTTCTTGCCGGAGGATATGGCAAACACCACGCGTATCACGTCACCGATGACGGGGTGCTTCTCGCCGTCGATGCCGTAGATTATTACCTCGCAGTCCTCGCCGGGGATAACGAGTTTTGGGATGCTGTCGCGACCGCCGGGGGAGAACGGGGGAATCCGTTTGCCGTCACGCTTGACGAGATAGACCTCGGAGACGGTAAAGGCGACTTCACCTACGTTTACAATCGTTGCGGCGAAGCCTTTGTCGACGCCGTTCTGCCCTTTCCGCTTCCGTACTCTGACGACAGCGCGAGGGCGACGGCGGACGATTTCAAGGATGCAGTTATAGACGCCCAGGCAGAAGCCGCCAAGCGCAAGCGCATCCGTTATGCCAAGAGTTTCCATGACGGATATTTTACCACACCGGCCTGACGGCCACAACAACCAAAGAAAGGACGAAACAATGAGCAAGAAAGCAAGAGAGACAAGAGGCACGGCGAAGTGCGCGAGCTGCCTGTTTGGGCGGCCCGTGACCGTCGTGGACAAGGACAAGAGCGGGAAGGAGACGGCGCGGCGCGAAATGTGCGAGTGCCATGTCGCGAGGCCGACGCGGTACGGTTTTCCGTGCGTCCGGCTTGACGACTTCTGCGCGTGTCACGTGGACGCGGCGACGAACGAGCGGACGTTCGCGGGGCTTGTGCCCGGCGGCGCGATTGTGACGGCGTAAGGGGAAAGGACGAAAGAAAATGAAAGCATACAAAGGATTTAACAAGGACATGACTTGCCGCGACTTCCAGTACAAGGAGGGCGGCGAGTACGAGACGGACAAGGCGGAGGTTTGCGAAAGCGGTTTTCACGCTTGCGAGAACCCGTTGGATTGTTTCGCATATTACCCCCCTGCCGAGGGCTCCGTTTTCCATGAGGTGGAATTGGGCGGCGATATTCAGCGCGGCGGCGACGACACCAAATGTGCCGCAACAAAAATCAAGATTGGCGCACGGTTGACACTTGCCGGGATGATCAAAGCGGGGCTTGATTTCGTTTTTGCGAAAGTCGAGAAATCGAAAACTCCGGCGGCAACATCCGGCTACCTCTCGACGGCGGAAGTACACGGCAACGAATCCGTCGCCGTAGTGACCGGGCTTGACAGCAAGGCGCGAGGTTGCGTTGGTAGTTGGCTCGTGCTTACAGAGCGCGATGACAACTGGCACATTTTGGGCGTCAAAGCGATTTTCATTGACGGCAAGAAGTACAAGCCCGACACGTGGTACACGCTGAAAGACGGCAAGTCTGTGGAGGATCGCGATGAGAATTGAGACTGG
>Ga0310694_10003243_pt1 | contig 16051 bp, 9 predicted proteins | sample 174DNAGHGhighgp2_FD_203884 | JGI IMG/M metagenome (GOLD analysis project Ga0310694, IMG submission 203884) | Sheep rumen microbial communities from Palmerston North, Manawatu-Wanganui, New Zealand - 1742 DNA GHGhigh gp2 (v2) (version 2) | ecosystem: Host-associated > Mammals > Digestive system >... | reverse complement strand
TTATTTTTTTTATTTTTAAAAATTATTTTTTTTATTTTTAAAAATTATTTTTTTTATTTTTAAAAATTATTTTTTTTATTTTTAAAAATTATTTTTTTTCTTTAAATTTTAATATTTACATATTTATTAAAATTATTCATATTTTTTATATATTTCCTTTATTTTTTTTAATTTTTCTATATTTTTATTTAAATTTTTTAATTGATATTTTTTTTATTAAAATTATATATTTTTTTATAATTTTTTATAAAATTTTTATATTTTTTTCTATTTTTTCTTTAAATTTTAATATTTACATTTTTATTAAAAATTTTCATATTTTTCTTTAAAATTTTAAAATTTATTTTTTTTAATTTTTATAATTTTTTCATATTTTTCTTAAAATTTTTATTATTTAGTTTTTTTATTAAAATATTAATATTTTTATATATTTTTTTTTATATTTTTTAATAAATTTTTATAAAAATAATCGTATAAATTTATAATAAAAATAAAATGAATACGTATATTATATTTTTTATTATATATTTTTTATAAAGTTGTTTGATTAAACAAAAATTTTAACAAAAATAAAAAATTAATTTAATTCCTATATATCATTTTAAATAAAAAAATTAAATGATATAAAAAAATTTTTTTATTCAAAAAAATAGAATTAAATTAGAATGTATATTACATTTTTAAAAAATTTTTTTTGATGTGTCCAAAAATATCATTTTTTTTAAAAAAGTTTTTTTAAAAAATTTTTTAAAATTTTTTTTTTGAAAATTTTTGTAAAACTTTTTCAAAAATTTTCCGCCAAATAAAAAATTTAATTCCTATTATTAAAATAAAAAAAAATAAAAAATATTATAAAAAATAAAAAATAAAAAATAAAAAATAAAAAAAATAATTTTTAATTATTAAAATAAAAAAAAATAAAAATAAATAATAAAAATAAATTTATTAATTTTAAGTAATATTAAAAAATATATGTAAATTTTAAAAATTATATGTGTAATTTTAAAGAATTATGTGTAATTTTAAAGAATTATGTGTAATTTTAAAGAATTATGTGTAATTTTAAAGAATTATGTGTAATTTTAAAGAATTATGTGTAATTTTAAAGAATTATATGTAATTTTTTAAAATATATGTAAATTTAAAAAATATATGTAAATTTTAAAATATATGTAAATTTTAAAATATATGTGAAATTTAAAAATATATGTAAATAAAAATTAAATGTAAATATTAAAGAATTATATGTGAATTTTAAAGAATTATATGTAATTTTTAAAGAATTATGTGTATTTTAAAAGAATTATGTGTATTTTTAAAGAATTATGTATGATTTTAAAAATATATGTAAATTTTAAAGATTTATGTAAATTTTAAAAATATATATGTGAATTTTAAAGAATTATATGTAAATTAAATAATTATATGTGATTTAAAGAATTATATGTAATTTAAATAATTATATGTAATTTAAATAATTATATGTAATTTTAAAGAATTATATGTAAATTTTAAAAATTAAATGTAAATTTAAAAAATATATGTAAATTTTAAAAATATCTGTAAATTTTAAAAATATATGTAAATTTTAAAAATATATGTGTAATTTTAAAGAATTATATGTAAATTTTAAAAATATATGTGTAATTTTAAAGAATTATATGTAAATTTTAAAAATATATGTGTAATTTTAAAGAATTATATGTAAATTTTAAAAATATATGTAAATTTTAAAAATATATGTAAATTTTAAAAATATATGTAAATTTTAAAAATATCTGTGTAATTTCAAGAATTATATGAATTATATGTAATTTTAAAGAATTATATGTGATTTTTTAAAATATATGTAAATTTAAAAAATATATGTGATTTTTTAAAATATATGTAAATTTAAAAAATATATGTGATTTTTTAAAATATATGTAAATTTAAAAAATATATGTGATTTTTTAAAATATATGTGTAATTAAAAAATTATATGTAAATTAAAAATATGTATAAATTTTAAAGAATTATGTGAAATTTTAAAGAATTATATGTGAATTTTAAAAAATTATATGTGAATTTTAAAAGAATTATATGTAATTTTTAAAGATTTATGTAAATTTTAAAAATATATGTGAAATTTTTAAAATATATGTAAATTTAAAAAATTTATGTGTAATTTTAAAGAATTATATATGTATGTAATTTAAAGAATTATATGTAATTTAAAATATATGTAAATTTTAAAGAATAAAAAAATAAAAAAATAAAAAAAAATAATTTTTAAAAATTAAAAATTAAAAAATAAAAAAAAAAATAAAAATTAAAAATATTTTTTAACATAAATATAATTAGGGATTTTAAGAGAATTATAAGATATAAAAGCGGTAGAAAAGAATTTAATATTAATAAAAGTTTTAGGAAATTTTTTAAGATTACAAATTTCGATTAATAAATTTTCTAAATTAATTAAAGTTTTAGGTAAATAAAAGATATTATTTTGATTAAATATAATTAAAGATTTTAAATTAATTAAAGTATTAGGGATATTTTTAATATTAATACAATTATATAAATGAATTAATTGTAAATTAATTAAATTATCAGGAATTTCACAAATATTAGAATTAGATAAATTTAATTTTTGAAGATTAATTAAAGTATTAGGAATACATATATTATTCATTGAATTTAAAGAGAGATTAGTTAAATTAATTAAATTATCAGGAATTTCTTTAATATTAAGATTATCTAAATATAAAGAAGTAAGATTAATAAGATAATTAGGAATAAAATTAATATATTTACAATTAATAATATCTAATTCTTTTAAATTAAATAAATTCTTAGGAAAAGATTTAATTAATATTTTTTTTAAATATAAAATTTGTAAATTATCTAAATCATTAAAAATATTATCTATATGATTACAATAAAATAATCTTAATTCTTTTAAATTTTGTAAAGATTTATTAGATTTATAATTTAAATTATTACAAAAAGATATTTTTATTTTTTCTAAATTATTTAAATCATTAGGAATATAAGATATATTTTTACAATATAGATTTTTTAATTCATTATGTTTATAATTATTAAATTCTTCATCTTTATTTATTATTATTTCTTTCATATTAAATTAATTAAACATTTAAATTTTAATTTATTATATATATAATTTGTTATATATAATTTATTATATATATATAATTTATTATATACATTTATTTTTATTTATTTATTAATTATAATATTTTTATCATTTTTTATTATTTTATTTTAAATTAAAATAAAATAAAATTTTTTATTTTAAAAAATAAAAAAAATAAAATAAAAAAGAAAATTAAATATGATAGAATTGATTACCACCAATAATCATAAAACCGCCCACTAAATTTTTATCAGGACTATTTATATTATATAATTTTTCATTTTTATTTTCATCATAATTATTAAAAACAATAAGATAATTATAATTTTTTACTCTATCATAATGTTTAAAATCATCATCTTTATTAATCATATTAATTAATTTATCTTTAATTATATTAATTTGATTATCATTTAAGAATTCACCATTATTATTTATAATATCATTAATAATTAATCTATTTAATTCATTAATAATATAATATTTCTTTTTTTCATTTAATAAATCTATATTTTCAAAAATATTTTCTAATTTATCATTTTCATATAATTTATTAATTATATTTCCATTTAAAATAACATTATTATTAATTTTTATAATAGTTTTAGAATTATCATATAAAATATAAAAAGAAACATTATTATTATTATCAATAATATTATCTTTTACAAAATCTAAAATTTTATGTTTATCTTCTGTTAAAGCATTTAAATTATATATAATTATAGAATTATAACAAATTAAATTATTATCTTTATCTAAAATATTAGAAAAATATAATGAATTAATAAAATTAAAAAAAGTATTATCTATTTTAGGAGATAATAAAATAATTTTTCGTTTTTTATTTTTAATATTTATTATATCATACATTTTTATTTTTAGTTAATTATATAATTTTGTTTCAAATTTTTTTTATTTTTTATTTCCATAATTTCTTTGAATTTCTTAAAATTATAATATATCGCATATATACTTATACATATCATTATTACAAAAAATATTATATTATGATTTGTTAGTTTATATTTATTATATTCATTCTCTATTTTATTCTTCTTTATTATTGTTTTCTCTATATTTTTATCTTTTTCTGGTTTTATCTCTATTTCTTCTATTTTATTCTCTATCTCTTCTTCTATTTCATCTTTTATTTCTTCTTTATTTATATCATCATTTATTTCTTTATTATTATCTTTTATTTTTATATTTTCTTTTTTATTATTTTCTATATTTTCTTCTATTTCATCTTTTTTATTATTTTCTTTTATTTTATTATTTATATTTGTATTTATATTATTTGTATCAAATGAAACTTTTTTTTGTTTTAATAAACTTTTAGGTTTTATTTCTTTCTTTTGTTCTATATTTTCTTCTTTTTCTTTATTTTCTTTTATTTCATTATTTTTTTCTTCATTTATTTCTATTTTTTCTATTTTATCATCATTTATTTTATTTTCTATATTTTTATTATTATCATTTTGTTTAGTTTTTTGTTTTATATTTATTTTTTTATCTTTTTTATCTTTTTTATCTTTTTTATCTTTTTTATCATTTATTTTTTTATTAGATTTTGTTATTTTAATAATTATATCATCATCATTTATTTCTTTTATATCGTCATTCTTATTTTTTATATCATTATTTATTTCTTTTATATCTTTATTTTTACTTTTTATATTATCTTTTATAATATCATTATTATTTTTTATATTAATATCATCATTATTTATATTTTTATTATTATTTATATTAATATTATTATTTATAATATTATTTTTATTAGTATCATTTAAATTAATAGGAGAATTATTTAATTGGTTAATTTGATCAGGAATATCATTTTTAATATTTTCGATAAGATTATTAATAGATGAAGAGATAGAAGAAGTAGATAAATTTAATTCATCAATATTAATATCATTAGGATTTAAAGAAGAATTAGAAGAGATAGTAGAAGCTTTTAAAATAACATCATCATCATTATTAAAAGATGAAGTTAATGTTTCAACCAATTCTATATCATTAGAAGAGATAGATGATATAGAAGAATTAGAAGATTTAGAAGAATTAGCAGAATTAGAAGAATTAGATAAATTATTTAATTCTTTTTCGAAATTAGCGCCTAAATTTCCACAATCCATAATAATAAAATAATTATATATATTTTTATAGATATTATATTAAATTAATATATTTTAAAAATAATAAAAAAACAAATATTTATTATATAGATTAATCTAAAATAATTTAATCTAAAAATAAAAGATTAATATGGAAAAAAATAATATTATTTATTTAAAATCTATAAATAATTCATATGATAGTATTAATTCATTTTATTTAAAAAATAATTTAAAAACTTATATATTAAATAAATCTAATATAAATAATTTAGGTTGTTTATTAATTATTAAAACAGGGACTTATAATGAAAAAATAAAAGGATTAGCACATTTATTAGAACACGTTTTATATTCAAATAAAGATTATTTTGATAAAATAAGAGAATTAAGTGAAGATTTAAATGGTTTTACATCAAATTTATATACAGGATATTATTTTACATCAAATAATAAAGAAATATTTTTTAAAACAATAAAATATTTTTCAAATTTATTTATAAATCCAAATTTTGATAAAGATACTATTTTAAATGAAATCGAAAATATTAATTCCGAATATTTATTAAAAAAATCTAATAATAATTATATTTATAATAATCTCTTACAACTAAATATAATTGATGATTATAATTATAAATTTTCTATTGGTAATAAAGATACATTATTATATAATAATATTTGTTTCGATTTAAAAAATTTCTTTGATAATTATTATTATGCCGAAAATATGAATTTATTTATTTTTAATAATGATATTAATATTATTGATGATATTAAACTTCATTTAATTCCTTTTGAATTTATTAAATCATCTAATTTATCTAATTTATCTAATTTATTAATAAATAATAATTTAGATATAAAAAATAATAAAGAAGAAATTAATAAAGAAGAAATGATAATAAAAGATAAAATAATAATAAAAGAAAAAAATAAATGTTATAAAATAAATATTAATAATTCCAAAAAAACAGGAACGATAATATTATTTTATACAATTAATTTAAAATTATTTAATTTTTCATATTTTTATTTTTTAAAAGAATTAATTAATAAAAATTCATATAATAGTTTATTTAATATTTTAAAATCAAATAATTTAATTTCTTCTTTAAATTTTAATATTAATGATATTATTAAAGATTATGTTATAATTAGAGTAGAATTTAAACAAACACATTATGGAACAAAACACGAAGATTTAATAATAACATCATTTTATAAATATTTAGAATTTTTAAAACAAAATATAAATGAAAATTATTATAATATATTTAAAAATTGTTATAAAATAAAATATATTTATCAAAATAAAATAAATGATGTAATTGATTATATATTATCTATAAATTATAAATTAAATAATTCTATATTTATAAATGAAGAAATAGATAAATTATTAGATTGTGAAATAATATATGATAAATTTGATAAAAATAATTTTAATTCATTAATAGATGAATTAGATATAAAAAATTCAATGACAATATTAAATAATTATAAATATTCAAATTTTAAATATGAAACAAAATATTTTAATACTAAATTTTTAATTGATGATAATAATTTTATTATTAATAATGATATTAATTTTAATTTTAAAATATCTTATTATTTTATTAATAACAATACTATAAATAAAATTAATTCTTTAAATTTAAATCAAAATTTATTATTAAATAATAAAGAAAAATTTTATTTTAATAATAATAACATTCTTATTTATTCTAATCCTAATAATATTTTAGATGAAAAAATATTTATTAAAATAGAATTTACTTTAAATAATGTTTATGATAATATTTATAATTATTTTTATTTTTGTTTATTTATTTTTATTTTAGGTGATAAATTAAAATTTAATCTTATTAATGAGTATTTATATGGTTTTAATTTTAATTTTAATATCAATAAAAATAAATTATATTTATCTATTAATGGTTTTAATTTTAATATTAATAATATCTTTTTCTATATTTTAAATTTTATCTATAATTATCATATTAATAATAATGACTTTTATAAATATAAACAAGATTTTACAACTTTTATTATTAATCAAGATAAAAAAGATTTCTTTTATAAAATTAATAAACATATGAATTTTATTTTATTTGATGAATATTTCTTATTAAAAAATCATATTCATATTTTAAATGATTTAAAATTTATTAATCATTATAAATTAAATATATCTAATCTTATCTTTTATATTCATTCTAAATATAATATATCTAATCTTTTATCTATTATCTCTTTCTTTAATAATTTAAATAATAAAAATAATAAAAATAATACAAATAATACAAATAATATAAATAATATAAAAATAAAAGATAAAGAAATATTTAAATTTAAAAAATTTGAAGATATTTATGATAAATATTTAATAAAAAGTAATGATAAAGATAATTATATTATAGATAATATATTAATAATTGATAATATAAATTATAAAAAAGAAGTTATTATAGATATGATAAAAGAAATTATAGATAAAAAATTTTTTGAAGAATTTAGAAGAAAAAAACATTATGGTTATATTTGTAAAGTTTTAAAAAATATTTATGGTTATAAAAATCATATTATAACTTTAGATTTTATTATTAATGTATCTAAAGATAATATCCAAAAAATAGATTTAATTAAAAAAGAAGTTTTAGATTTTATTAATATTAAATTATTAGATATAATTAATCTTCTTAATTTATATGATTTAGATAATTATAAACATAGTTTAATTAATAAATATCTTAATGATAAAAATATTGATGATAATATTTTTAATTCTTTATTATTATATGATTTAAAATATTATGATAATTTAATTAATATTTGTAAAAATATATCTAAAAATGATATCATCAATTTTATTTCTAATTTATTAAATAACAAAAAATTATTATTATTAATTATTAATTAATAAAAATTAAAAATTAAAAAAATAAAAATAAAAAAAATAAAAATAAAAAAAAATAAAAATAAAAAAAAATAAAAATAAAAAAATAAAAATAAAAAATTAAATTATATTAAAATAAGTAGGAGTTTTATTTAAATAGTAATTATAAGTTTCTTTAGTTGGTTCTGGTAAATTAGGATTATAATTTATAGTAAATCCTGGTATATTTATATATTTAAATTCATATTCATATTCATATGGTAATAATAAATCTTCATCATTTATATCTATAAACATTGAACCATTAGGCATAATTATTAATTGAGCGTATATAGTTATTTGTTTTATTATTTTTTCTTCTTCATTATCATCATTCCCATTATTATGATTTTGTTGAGGAATAATTATATTTTTATTAGTTTCAATAAAAATATCAATAGGAATATGATTAATAATAATAGATTTAGGAATAAATAATTTAGGAATTTTAGAGGAGAATTTTAATATATTACATTTATATTTTTTATCAATACAATCAATATTATCAAAAGTAGGAATATCTTGATTAGGAATATCAATAAAATCATTATCTGGATGATTAAAAGATTTAATAGGTTTATCAAAAAAATAAGGTTCTGGATAAAAAGGAATTCTATTATTATATTGAATTAATTTATGTAATTGTTCTTTTATTTCATTATTAATAATAATACGTGGATAATTATAATCTAAAAAATAAGCTTGTAATCTACCATTTAAATCTTTATTATATTGTTCTTCTGTAATAGATTGGTCTGGATTATTAAAAGTATGTTTATAAAGAATATTAATAATATCAAAATTAAAGATTTGTCCGTTAAAAGTAATAAAACATAAATCATTTTCTCTTATAAATTTCATTTCAATATAAAAATCTTTAAAATAATTAATTTTAGTAATATCCTCTGGATATTTATTAACTAATACTTTAAAATATTTTAAATCATCTAATTTAATATTATTTGCTTTAGGTTCAATATAATCTAAAGTTCTTTCATTTTTAAATCTTTTTAAAAATAAACAATTACAAATATAAATATTATTATTTTTTGTTATATGTTTAACTTGATGAAATTTAGGGTCTGATAAAGGTCTATGTATAATTTTTGGATTTTTCTTTTTTTTATTATGTATTATTTTTCTTTTTATAATTCCTTCATTATTTGAAAACATTTTTTTATTTTATTCAATTAACTTTATATAATAAATTGTTATTTTAATATATTTATTTATAAATTATAAAATTTTTATTTTTATTTATATTTTTATTTATTTAATTTTAATAAATAAAAAATTAAAAATAAATAATAAAATTAAAAATAAAAAATTAAAAATAAAAAATTAAAAATAAAAAATAAAAAATTAAAAATAAAAAATTAAAAATAAAAAATTAAAAATAAAAAATTAAAAATAAAAAATTAAAGATTAAAAAAAATAAATATTAAATTAAATTTAAAATTAAAAATAAAAAAATAAATTAAATAGATTTAGAGAAAAAATTTATATTTAAATTATCATTAATATATTTATAATGTTCGATATTATAATCAATAGTATCTAAAACATCATCATTATTTTTTAAAATCATTTGTTCTAAATTTAAATCATAATTAATAGAGAAAGAAGGAATATTAATTTTTCTTAACATCCAAATATTAGTATTATAATTAAATGTTATATTAGCGTCTTCAGTTAAAGATTTTCCATAATCTAAATATTCTTTAGGATTAATATTTAATTCATCAAACTTTAAAATTAATTCTCCGGTTGGTAAAATTAATAATGGTGCATATGTATTAATTAATTTAATATTTGTAGAATTAACTTTAACAGTATTAATATTATTTAAAGGAATATTAATTGTAATTGTAGAATTAGAAACATCTTTTATAAATTCTATATCATTTATTATTTGATTATTATAAGTTTGATTATTAGATGTATTTATAATAGAAGTATAAGAATATAAACATTGAATAGGAATTAAAAATTTTTGAATAGTTTTTGGTCTATATATATTTGTTATTAATTCAAAATAATTATCATCATTTATATCTTCTATTTTTGGTTTTATTTCTTCTTCTATATTATCTTCCTCATAATAATTTTCTATATCATCATTTATTCCATTTTCTTCATTTATATTATTATTTTCATTTTCATCATTTTCATCATTATCATCATTTTCATCATTTTCATCATTTTCGTCATTAGATTTATCATTATTTTCAATAATATTTATAGGAGAAATACCTTTATAAGTTATAATAATAGGATTATCTTCCGGATCAATAGCAGAGAATTGTTTAAAATATCTACCATAATATAATTGATTATAAATAGATGGGAATAAAGTATAATAATTAATAATATTATCATTGATATTATTAGAATTAGAAGAACCGGTAGGAGGATAAATAAGATTAGAATATAATTTATCATCATAATTATCATTCATAATTTCATAATAATTTTTTTCTATAATTTTATATTTATGAATAATGTAATAATTAATCCAATCATATAAATCATCAATGGATTTATTATATAGATTAAAAGAAACAGTTGAAGATAATGTTTTATCTTCATAATTATAAGAATAATAAATATATAATTTTTCATCATCATCTTTAACACAAAGTTTAACTTCTTCATTATTAATTCTTGTTAAAGTTTTATTAATTTTATCAACTTGATATAAAGCATAATAAGGAATAAAACCGGAACCAATATTTTCAACATAATTTAATAAAACAAAATCTTCAATATTTTCAAAATTTATATTACCTTCAAAAGTATTATTATCTTGTTTAGTTAAATTTATAATACTAATATTAATATCTTCTACACCATTTAAATTTTTTAAAAAATAACGTTCTATATCATTATCATAATAAATATAATATTTATTATCGTTAATAGTATAAATTAAATAATAATCATTATTATATGTATTTTCAGTTAATAAATCAGTATTTAAATTAATATGTTGTTCATTTTCATCTATTAAATTAACTTGTATATTTCTAATTATATTATAATATATATTCATTTTATACATATAATGAAAAATATTATCACCAAAATAAGAATATCCATATAATATAATATCATTAATAATAGAATTATTCTTAAAATTAATATTTTGTATAATTCTATAAAATCCATCTATTTCATCTAAACCAATTATATTATTTAAAATAAAAGTTAAATTATTTTTAACAAAACTATTATTATCAATATTATTAATATCATCTAAAGAAAAAGAATTAACTAATCCATTATAATTTAAATTAACAATATTATTATTTTTAGTAAAATGTAATTTACAATTTCTAAAATTTTTATTTTTTGTATTATTATTTATAGTTATTGATTTTTTTAATATTATATCTTCAGGTATATTTTCTAATATTTTTTCTTTCTTCTCATCTCCACTATATTTTTCTATTTCCTCTTTTATATCATTTGATATAAAATATGTATAATATTCTTTATTTTTTGTATGAATTTTATTACTCATTTTTTATTAATTAAATATTTATATATTTAATTAATATTTTAAAATATTTTTTTTATCATTCATTATTTTAATTTATTCTAAAAAATAAATTTAAACATAAAAAAAATAAAAAATTAAAAATAAAAAAAATTAAAAATAAAAAAATAAAAAATAAAAAAAAATAAATTAATTATTTTTATGATAGAAAATATTAATATCATTATTTTTAAATGAGTAATAATATTTTAAATCATTTTTATTTAATTTTAAAGAAGTATCATAAATATTATTAAAAGCACAAATATTAATTTTTCGTAAAATATAAATATTTTCATAATTTAAATTATTATTATTTATATTAATATTTTTTATATTTTCAATTTGTTCAGGAAGTAAAAGATTAATAGAAGAAGTATTGATATAAATAAAACCATTAGGTAAAATAATTAATGGGGCATAACATTTTTTAATTTTTAAATTATTGAATGTTAAATTACCAGCATTAGAATAAGTATTATTAGTATCTATATTAATAATAGCATTTTCATCATTATAAATAATATCTATATTACTATAATTATCTATTATATCTTTATTTAAATCAGTATTTAATTTAGAATTAATATAAATACATTCAATAGGAATTAATAATTTTATCATACATTCAGGTCTAAATCTATGAGGTATTAATTCATAATAATTATCAGTAGATAAATCATTTATATTAGGTTTATCATTTATAAAAGATTTAATTAATCTTAAATATTGATTTGAATTAAAAGGATTAAAAGAAATAGATATTAAATTATTTTCAGGATTATTACCATCTACATTATTATAAATAATATCATCATAAAATAAATTATTAGATGATATATTATTAGAATTAGATGATTTATTATTATCAATTAAATTAAAAATATTATTAACATCATAAGAAAAATTATTTAATTCTCCAAATATATGACAATTTATATAATTTTTTAAATCATCATTATTATTATCATTTATTTTTCTTTTTGTTTTACAAATTAAATATTCTTTATTATTTTCTATTGTATATTGATAATAATTATTATAACCTCTAAAATATGTGTCTATTGAATAATTTATGGCATAAATAGGATTAATAACATTTATTATTTCATTATTTCTATAATAAACCATAGCAGATAAATAAATTGTATCAAATTTACTATAAATTAAATAAAATCCATCAGTATGAATTTCAGACATTTCACTATCACTTATTATATTAATATCAATACCATTAAATATATATGTATGTGTATCAGGATTATCCGGATCATAATTTTCTAATATTTCTTTAGCAGATACTAAATTTAAATTATGTATATTATTTATATCAGGATGACTTCCTTCTTCTTTAATTTCAATATAATCATTTAATTTATATGGAGAAAATATATTATAACAAATTACAAAATTTAATACTTTATCATCATAACCAGATGTATCTATTTTTTCTAAATTAAATAAATAAACACTATCATCAAATGATTTTGATAAATTTGAACCTTCTATATAATGAAATCGTAATTGATTATATATAAAATATAAATTATTAAATGTTAAAATATGATTATCATTATCAACTTTATAATTATTAATATCATAAAAATAACCAATATTAAATTTATAATCATCATAATTATTAATAATTAAATCATTATATAAAAATTTTTGTTTATTGTTATTAATAATTTCATCTTTTATTTCTAATTTTTGATAAATATTAAAATCAGGATTAAATTGATTTAAACCTAAAATATTTTTAATATCAAATTTAGATTTATTTATTAATTTTAAATTTAAATCATCTTTATTAAAATTTTTTAAATCATTTTCATTAATATCTAAAATAGAACCATTATAAGATATATTAACAATATCATTTAATTTAGTAAAAGATAATTTATTATTTTTATCAATTATATCATCAGGAATATTTTTTACAATTTCATCTTTTTTTGCTTTTAAATCTATAATATCTCTTATTTTATCTAAATTATCTTTAGATACAAAATAAGCGTAATAAGTAGATGGAGTAGTATTACTTATAGAATTAGAAGACATTTAAATATATTTTATTTAATTTTATATATATTAAGTTTATAAATAGTTTTATTAATAAAATATATAAATAAATAAATAAAAAAATAAAATTAAAATATAATACAAAAAAAATATTTATTTTAAATGGAAAATAAATTAATATATGAGAATAATATAGTTGAGATAAATAAAATATATACGAATGCTTTAATTAAAATTTTAGCACCAATATTATTTGAAGGTTTAGTTTCTATTTATAAACGTTCTAAAGATTTATTTAGTGAAAATGAGAATGATAAAATTACATTAGAAGATATATTTAAAATATGTCTTAAAGATGTTAGTAATTTAAATAATTATATTTTAACAAAAGAATTAGAGAGAATAAAAGAAGCTTCGAAATCTTCAGGATATTTTGATAATTTATTAAAATCAGTAGTTAAAAGTTATATAATTTTATTAACATATAATTTATCTAAAAAAGAATGTGTATTAATTGAAGAAAAAGAACACGAAAAAATAGATAGTGTTAAATTTATTCATATATGTTATATTGAATTAGCACGTAATATTTTTAGAAATCCTAAATCTTTTATTGATTATATTGAAGAAAATAATATTAATGATGAAGATTTTGATGATGAATATAATGGTAAATATATAAAAATGATTGAAGACGTTATTCAAAAAGCTTTATATAAAATATTACCTTTCGAAAAAATAGTTAATGATTATCTTAAAAGTGATTATGTTAAAAAAATAGATAATGATGAAGAAAAAAAATTACAAGATGAATTAGTTAATAAAATTACTAATAATATTTTAGAAAAAGTTATCCTTAAACAAAAATTATTAAATAATATCGATTATACTAAAGAACCTAATAAATTAACTGAACAATTCTCTGATTATAAAGAAGATAAACAAAATGATAGTTATTTACAAGAATATAGAAATATTTTAATGAATGGTGGAAATGATGATATTAATGATAAAGAATTAAATAAAGTTGAAGAATTCCAAATTAATCAATCTAATCAACAAAATACTAATCAACTTAAAGATAATGATGACGAAGAAGATAAATTATTAAAACAAGTCTTAAATATCGGTAGTAATAATCAATCTAATCCTAATCAATCTAATCATTTAAATCAATCTAATCAAATTAATCAATCTAATCAATCTAATCAAACTAATCAAATTAATCAAATTAAACAAACTAATCAATCTCAAATAAATAATCAATCTAATAATCAACAAACTAATAACCAACAAACACAAACTAAAACACAATTAGATGAACAAATTGAAAAAGAAATTAATGAACAAAAACAATTATCTCAACAAACTCAACATAATACTAATAACCAACAAACTCAACAAAATTTTACTGATTATATTAATTAATTATTTTTTACTTTTTATTTTTAATTTTTTATTTTTTAAATTTATTTTTTTATAAATTTTTTATTTATAATTTTTTTTATTTATATTTTTTTCTAATTCATTATCTAAATTATTTAATTCATTATCTAAATCATCTAATTTATTTAATATATTATTAAATTTATCATAAGATTTTTTTAATTTATTATTTATAATTTCTAATTCTTTATTATATTCTTTTAAATAATTAATAAAATCTTTATTATTTTCATTTAATAATTCTATTTCTTTTATTATATTAATATTTTCTTTATCATTATTTTCTTTATTAATAAAATAATTATTCATTTTATAAATTTAAATTAAAATAATTAAATAAAAAATAAAAAAATAAATTAAAAATCATTTTTTAATTTTTAAAATAAAAAATTTAATTAAAAGAAAAAAAATTAATTTTTAATTAAAAGTAATAAATTAAAAGTTTTAAAAATAATTTAAAATTAGAAATAAGATTAAGATATTTAAAATGATTAATATTATTTCATTAAAAATAGTTTTAAATCATTAATATAATTAAAATCATTATAATAAATAGCATCATATAAATAATAAATATAATGATTAATATAAAAAATTAAAATATTGAAATGAGAAAAAAAGAATAATCGATATTTATTTTTAAAAATATTTTATTAAAAAAGAATAAATAATAAAATAAATAAAAAATAAAATAATTTTTTTATTTTTTAATTTTATATTTATTTTTAATTATTTTTTTTTTATTAATAATAAATAAATTAAATAATAATTAATTTTTATAATGTTTTTTGGGTATTGGGTTTTGGGGATTGGGTATTGGGGATTGGGGATTGGGGATTGGG
>Ga0310694_10003242_pt1 | contig 16053 bp, 10 predicted proteins | sample 174DNAGHGhighgp2_FD_203884 | JGI IMG/M metagenome (GOLD analysis project Ga0310694, IMG submission 203884) | Sheep rumen microbial communities from Palmerston North, Manawatu-Wanganui, New Zealand - 1742 DNA GHGhigh gp2 (v2) (version 2) | ecosystem: Host-associated > Mammals > Digestive system... | reverse complement strand
GGCCGTGCCTGCAACCGCATTCGTTTCCTGATTCTGCTTGAAACTGATACTAACCCCGGGCTTTGATTCGGTATCCGTGCTCCAACCAAGCCAACCATGATTTTGACTATGTACTCTGTACCAAACCGACTCCGACTGTGGTTGTGGTACAGTTAAACGCACTGCAGTCAGGCGCCTGCTTTGTGCTGTCCCGTTTCTGTACAGGGCAACGGCGGTGTTGTCAGGAACCGCTGTTCCATTGACGCAGAATACACGCGAATCACCTTGAATCTGTTGGGTTATGTCAATGGTAAAACTTCCTATATAACCTCTAATTATATCTGGGGTGTCCAAGACCCCAGGAGAAGAAGCCATCGCAAAATCTGCCGGCAGCAGGCACAGCGCCAGCACCAGTGCAGCCAGTTTCAGGAAATTTTTCTTCATGGGGTATTCCTCCTTTGTCTGTGCGTACCTGTCAGCATTCCGCCTGCCCAAACGGCGGCAGTGCCTGAACCGCTTTATCCGATAATCGTCATGGACAGCAGGCCGAAGAAAGCGGCCAGCAGGACTAGCATGACGAGTTCACGCTTCCATTTGTTGGCGATGAGGCCGATGCATTCGCGGATGAAGGCGTTCGGCCAGAACCACCATTTTGTCCGGCTGCCGATGCCTTCCGCATCCAGCCCGGCCTGGGCAGCCCAGAGCCCGCTGCGGAAGACGTGGTAGTTCGTGGTGGCGAAAATGACGCTGCCGGAAAGATGGTGCTCTTTCATGATGAGGCCGGAGAAACGCAGGTTCTCAAGCGTGTCTTTGGAGCGGGTCTCCGGAAGGATCAGGTGCTCCGGGATCCCCTGGGCGATGAGGTAGGCTTTCATCGCTTCCGCCTCAGGCATGGGCTCGTCCCGGCCCTGGCCGCCTGAGGGGATGATGTACGCCTCCCGGCCGGTTTTCTCCCTGTGCTGTTTCCAGTATTCGATGGCCCGGTCCACACGGCCCCGGAGCAGGGGAGGCAGGGTGCCGTCCTTCCGGAACCAGCAGCCCAGGACGATGATCACATCCCGGTCGGCAGGGGGCTTGCGGCGGGCAGCCCGGAAGGCACAGACAGCCGCGCCGGCCAGGATGCACTCGAAGTAGACATATACGGTGCAGTAAACGTTCTCCGCGGTGACAAAAGCCCTGTATTCCGCCAGGGACCCTGAAAAAGAACGTGCGGACAGCCAGATGCCGAGCACGGCGCCGCCCAGCACCAGGAAGCTGATGACCAGCCCCATGACATTCTGGATCCGGGGCCGGTTATGGCGCAGCAGCGCAATATTGCTGGCGGCCAGCGCCGCGGAGAAAACCAGCAGCAGCGGACAGGTGTAATTGATGAACCGGGAGCTGGCACCGCAAAGGGAGTCGTAGACATCCAGCATGGAATACGCTTCCCCCATGATCAGGTGGCGCAGGGTAATGTTCAGCATCGCCAGCCCGGTGACCAGGGTAAAGAAGAAAAAACCGATATAGAAGATCGTCGAGTATGCGTAGAACGCAGGCCCCTTCGCGCTCAGGTATCCATGCAGCATCATGGCGCTGAGGAGCAGCAGATAGACCGTCAGCGCGACCAGGAAAACCAGGTCACCGTTGAAACCGCCGGTGTTTTCATTATATACCGTCATCAGGCGGTCCACCCGCAGCATGACGCTGCCGACGGCCCTGCCGTCCCGGCCGACGAAACTGACAAAGGCAGCGCCCGGCCGCAGGGGGACAGCCTCAAAAAACAGGCGGTTGCCCTCCAGGCGGACGTTTTCGATCCGCACCGTGTCCGGATCGTCATTTTCCGGCACGGGCAGCGAATCCGACAGGAAGGCAGGAGGACAGACAAAACTCGTCCGGTACGTGCGGCCCATCAACAGGCGGGCGGTGACGCAAACGAAGATCATAAGCAGGGACAGGACCAGGATCGGACGCGTGTGTTTGCGCATGATTGCTTCCTTACTTTACCATAACATTCCATCAAAACCATGATATTTCAGGATGGCCGGTCTGTCAATGCAAAGGGGCAAATTCACGGCAAAAACGGCGGAAACAGGGGTTGACAAACAGGGGCCGCGTCCGTTATAATCCGCTTCCACACGCTTGCAGCAAAGAATCCTGTAAGCCTCTGCGAGATCATGATCTGACGGCAGAGGCTTGTTTTTATCTCGCCGCGGAAAGGAAAAAAGATGGAACAGACCAGGCTTCCGGAGCATCCGGACGCACGGGCGGAGTATTTCCGCCTGCAGGAAACATGCGATACCATCGGCCGGGAAATCGCAGAGGTGGAGGCACTGACCGGCGCGAAGGCCGGCATCTCCATGGACGTGCAGATGAAGGAGGACCCGGACCAGCAGGAAGAGGTTACCATGCAGCTTTTCCGGACCCAGCTGGACCGGCTGCGCCAGCTGGCCATGGCCAGGGAGCAGGCGTACTTCGCCAGGCTGGATTTCATTCCCGCCGGGAGCGCACAGGAAACTTACTACCTGGGCCGGTGGGGCGTGCTGGACCCCGCAACGCTGACCCCGGTGGTTATCGACTGGCGGTCTCCGGTCGCCAACCTGTATTATTCCGGCCAGATCGGCCCCATGGACTACACTGCCCCGGACGGCCGGATCCAGGGAGAACTGACGCTGAAGCGGATGCTGACCGTCCGGCAGCGGACGCTGCACAGCCTGTTCGATACCGGGATCGTTTCGCAGGAGGCGTACCTGCAGGAGGTCCTGGGCAGTATTTCCACGGACAGGCTGAAGGATATTGTGACCACGATCCAGGCGGAGCAGAACATCGTGATCCGCCACGGGCTGAACAGGAACCTGCTGGTACAGGGCGCCGCGGGAAGCGGAAAGACCACCATCGCGCTGCACCGGATTGCCTACCTCCTCTATACATACCAGAAAACGCTGAAGCCGGAGAACATGATGATCCTGGCGCCGAACCCGCTGTTCCTTTCCTATATCTCCCAGGTGCTGCCGGATTTGGGCGTCGAACGCGTGATCCAGACGACCTTTGAGCAATGGTGCCGGGACGGGATGGGAAAGCGGATGCCGAAAATCCAGCGGGAAAGCCGCCTGGAAAAGAACCTTGCCCTTTCCGCTGGTGAGCGCGGGAGGGTTGGCAGGCTGCTGCGGATCAAGGGCTCGCTGGCATTCATGCAGGCGCTGGCCGACTGGCTTGACCGGCTGCAGGTGAAAATCCTGCCGGAAAACGGGTTCAGGATGGCCGGCGTATCCCTCATGACCCGGGCGGAGCTCGAGGACGTTTTCCTGCGGCAGCTGAAATATTCGCCGCTGGACAGCAGGATCGGGGAGCTGAAGAAGATCATCCGGAAACGGGTGCACGGCGCGGCGGAAGCGCTGAAGGAGCAGTACGCCGCCATGACGGAACAGCAGGCAGGCCGGATCCGGGCCACAACAGCGGACGGACCGGAACGGCAGCGCCGCGTGCGGGATTTATATGCCGTCCGGGACCAGCGGTACGGGGAGATCGACAGGCGGGCGGAAACATACCTGCAGCAGTACCGGGACCGGTTCCCGGCGCTGGAGCTTACAGCGCTGTACAAAGCTTTCCTGGAGGAATACGGGGACGAAGAGCTGGCAGCGGAGACCGGGCGGCGGCTGGAGGAAAACCAGGCCCGGCAGGAGGACCTGCCGGTGCTGGCTATGATCTGCCGGGCGGTATACGGCCTGAAAGCCCGGCCGCTGAAGCATATCATTATCGACGAATGCCAGGATTTTTCGCCTTTCCAGATCGAACTGCTGCGGCAGTCGCATCCCGCGGCCACTTTCACGCTGGTCGGAGACCTTTACCAGGGCATCCGGGCTGACGAAGGCATCCGGAGCTGGGAAGAATGGACGGAGCCGGTTTTCCGCGGGCAAGCGGATCTTGCCCAGCTGACGGTCAGCTACCGGAACACGGTCGAGATCATGGAAAAGGCGCAGGCGGCCGCACGGAAATACCCGGTGCCGGGGGTCGGGGAGACGAGGCCGGTGCTTCGCCACGGGCCGGCGCCGGAGACCGTTCCCGTGCACAGTGAAAAGGAACGGCTGGACCGCATCTGCGCCCAGGTGAAGCAATGGCAGCGGGAGGGCTTTCACAGCATCGCGCTGATTGAAAAAACCGCGGAACAGGCCAGGAAACTGCAGCGGGCGATCGAAAAGGAAACCGGCGCGCGGCTGCTGACCGAAGGCGACCCGGAATACCGCGGCGGCGTTATGATCCTCTCCGCAGGGACGGTGAAGGGCATGGAATTCGACTGCGTCGGGATTTGCGACGCCTCCGCCGAACAATTCCAGGAGGATGAATTCCTCTGCAGGATCCTGTATGTCATGATGACGCGGCCGCTGCACCGCCTGTGCATCTGGCACAGGGGCGAAATCACGCCGCTGCTGCGGGGCTGACGCGCATATCAGGCAGGAAAACTGAAAAAACAGCCTTGACAACCATCCGGCGTAAGGCTATAATACAAACGAGGTTTAGCGTTAAACTAAATACAACTGAAAAAGCTTGGATGACGTGGGAGGTATGGAAAATGAGCAAGCTGTTCAGGATTGTTTCACTGCTCCTGGCAATGTGCATGCTGGGAGGGATGCCTTTCGGATCCGCCGCGGCAGAGGAAGTTATCGACGCGGAGCTGACCTGCACGATCACGCTGGGCAACTGGCCGCCGGATACAGCGCCCGACGCTGAAAAGGCCCTGTTTGAAAACTACAGGGCGATCATGGCAAAGCAGTATCCGAACGTGACACTGGTTCCGGATTACTATTCCTATACGCTGAGCAACTATGTGCCCATGGCGAAGGGCGGGACCGCCCCGAGCATCTTCCAGCCCCCGTTCACGGATCCGCAGCTGCTGATCAGCCAGCACCTGGTCGGCGACGTCACGGACGCGCTGGAGCAGTTCGGCGTCCTGAAGCAATTCAGCCCCTCCTATGTTGAAATGCTGGCGGATGAAAACGGCCGTATCTACGGCCTGCCCAGGGACGGTTACGTGCTTGGCATGCATATCAACATTGCGCTGTTCAGGGAAGCCGGGCTGGTGGACGGGGAAGGCCTGCCGCTGTATCCGAAGACGCTGCAGGAAATGGCGGAATACGGACAGATCATCCGGGAAAAGACCGGAAAGGCCGGGCTCGTTTTCCCGGCCAGCGAAGCCTACGGCGGATGGCTGTTTACCAATATCGCGTGGAACTTCGGCTGCGTCGGGGAGAACGCGCTGGAATACCAGGACGAGGACGGCAGATGGGTCTGCAACTTTACATCCCCCGCATGCATCGCCGCCATGGAGTTCATGCGCGACCTGAAGTGGAAGTACGACATCCTCAATGCAGACGCCACAACCACGGACTGGGCCGGCGCCCATTCGCTGCTCGGCACCGGTGAGGCGGCCATGAATTTTGCGGCGGACGATTCCGTTGACCAGCCAACAGCCAACAAAGGCCTCCCGGTTGAAGACTTCGCCCTGATTCCGTTCCCCGCGGGAGATGCCGGGCGTTACGCGCTGGCCGGCGGCACATGCTACATGTTCTCACCGGATATTACGAAGGACCAGGCAATCGCCCTGATGGCCTACCTGAAGATTCTCGGCAAGCTGCCCTTCCTGGATGACGCCATCGTCGAAGGCATGCGGGCGGACTACGCGGCCAAGCGGGATCGCGGCGCCCCTGTCATTCCGGCAATCAGCGCGTGGAACGACGAGGCGTACAACGCGGCGAAGCAGGCGATTGTCGACGAATTCAGCAATGTGGATATGCGCCTGTATGCCGATTTCTTCGATTCCATTTCGGCGGGAACGATTACCCTGAAGTCCGAAGAGCCTGTCTTTGCACAGCAGCTCTACCGCGAGCTGACCGCGGTCGTGCAGCGGGTTATTACCAAGGAAGGCGCGGACGTCGAGAAGGCGCTGCGCAAGGCGCAGGACTCCTTCCAGGAATACCTGGACGACGAAATCAACGACTATTAAGACAATGCATGGAACATGCCGGTTCAGGCTTTTCGGGACCGGCATGTTTTTCATAAAAGCCGCTGCGGGGGGAACAGACAAATGAGCGGGCACGGGAAACAGCTGAAAACCCATGCAAAACTGAAAGACAACATCCAGTCCTGGCTGATCATGCTGCCGGGGCTGATCCTGATGACCTTCTTTGTATGGGAGCCTTTGTTCGAGAGTATCCGGATGAGCCTGTACAAAACCAGGAATGTGGAGCTGGTCCGGTTTATCGGCCTGGACAACTTCATCAGCGTGACCGGGAAGGACGATTTCCTGCAGGCGCTGCAGAACACCTTTTCCTATACGTTCTGGTCCCTGCTGATCGGTTTTGCCCTGCCGGTCATCCTGGCAATGCTGATCGGCGAAACCACGCGGGGAAAGGGCTTTTTCAGAACCGCGGTCTACCTGCCGAATATGCTGCCGGGCCTGGCGGTCATCATCCTGTGGTCCGCTTTCTTTTCCGGGGAAAAGTCCGGCGTGCTGAATATCCTCCTCAGCAGGCTGGGCATCGGGCCGCAATCCTACCTGACCCATGCGGAATGGGTGATTCCGATCATCATCGTGATCGCCACCTGGAAGGGAGCCGGCGCGACGGCGCTGATCTATATGGCCGGCATGAGCAGCATCAGCCCGGAACTGTATGAAGCGGCGGCAATCGACGGCGCTTCCGTGCCGCAGCGGATCATCCATATCCTGCTGCCCGCGATCAGGAAGCTGGCAGGCACGCTGCTGATCCTGCAGATCATCTCCGTGTTCCAGATCATGTATGAGCCGATGGTGCTGACGAAAGGCGGCCCGGACAACGCCTCCCTGTCGCTGATGCAGCTGATGTGGCAGTACGCCTTCGGCGGGGCCATGAATTACGGGAAGGCGTCCGCGGTGGCCGTGATTGTGACGGTGATTCTGCTGGTGATGACGGCTGTTTACTCTTTCTTTAACCGGAAAGAGTCCGACTGGGACTGAAAGGAGGGAAAGGCAGATGAAAAAGATCCAGCGTACCGGCGTGATCCGGGAATACGACATGCATTCCGCCAGGGTAAAGGCGGGATACGGATTCATCCTTTTCCTGTGCGCCCTGATGGTCGCTGTCGCCGTTTTCCCGCTGATCTGGGTTATGCTTGCGGGATTCAAGGACCTGAAGGAGTTCGTTTCCAGCACGTCCATCATTCCGCAGTCCTTCAGCCCGGAACCGTTCACGACAACCTGGTCCCAGCTCGGGATTGCGCGCAACTACCTGAATTCCCTGATCTCCGTTGCGGGCAGTGTGGCCTGCGCGCTGGTTTTCAACGGACTGCTGGGCTACGGCATCGGCATCCTGAAACCGAAAGGGCACGGCGCCGTCAAAAAACTGGTGATGCTCTCACTGCTCATGCCGCCGACGATCAGCATTGTTCCGCTGTTCATGAACATCCAGAAGCTCAGGATGGGCAATTCCTTCCTGCCGCTCTGGCTCTCCTTCGGGGCAAACGCCATGTACGTCATCCTGTTTGTCCAGTTCTTTGAATCGCTGCCGGGTTCCATCATCGAGGCCAGCCGGATTGACGGCTGCAACCAGCTGCAGACCTTCTTCAGGATCGTGCTGCCGCTTTCCAAGCCGATCTGCACGGTGATCTCCATCTTTGCCGTGAACGCGGCGTGGTCGGATTTCCTGCTGCCGTACCTGGTGCTGCGCGGCGCGGAAAAACAAACCGTGATGGTGCGCCTTTTCGTATTCAGCACGGAGCAGACGGTAAACGCGGACGCGATGATGCGCTCCGTCGTGTTCGCCATGATTCCGCCGATCATCCTGTTCTTCATCTTCCAGAAGCAGCTGACGGAAAACGCTGTTTCCGTCGGCATCAAAGGCTGAGCACCGCGGAAAGGGGTTCAATATGGCAAAGACTGCAGATCTTTATTTCAGGGTCGATCCCTGGAAGATCATCGAGGAAGGGTTCGATCCTTCCTATGCCAGGGTCAGCGAATCCATCTTTTCACTGGCCAACGAAAGCATCGGGGCCAGGGGCTGCTTTGACGAAGGCGGGAGCACGGACAGCCTCCGGGGCTGCTATATCAACGGCGTATACGACATCGAGCACCTGCCCCGTTCCTACCGGGGAATCATCGACCATACGCATTTCATGATTCCCGCGGCGGACTGGCTGGGAACCAGGATCGAACTGGACGGGGAAACGCTGGACCTGGGCAGGTCGCGGTTCCGGGATTTCAGGCGGGAACTGGACATGCAGGCGGGCACGCTGACCCGGAGTTTCACCTGGGAAACCGCGTCCGGAAAAGCGCTCCGGCTCGTATTCCTCCGGTTCCTGGATATGGTCAGCCGGGAACGGGCCTACCAGCGGGTAACGATGGAAGCCCTCAACTTTTCCGGGCGTATCGTATTCGAATCCTCGCTGTCTTTCGGGGTGCAGCACGAAGGATACAGGCAGTGTTTCTGGCAGGAAACGCGGACGGAAACGGAAGGGAACCGGATGATGCTGCAGTCCGGAACCCGGTCCTCCGGGCAGGAGGTTTTTGCAGGCGCGATCCTGGATCTCCCGGGCCGGATAACATTCACAACAGGGGAAAAGACCGTCAACGCCGGGGCGGAGCTCTTCCTGGAACAGGGGAAACCGTGCACCGCAGAAAAGCGCGTTGTGCTGCTGTACAACGGCAGCACAGGGGACGCCCTGTGGGAGCAGGGCGCCGCAGCCCTGGCGGAAAGCGGGAAGGTCCCTGCGGCGGAGGCACTCCTGGCGCAACGGGATTACTGGGCTGCGTACTGGAAGGTATCCGATATCCGGATCGAAGCATCCGGCCCGGAAGATGAAGCGCATGTGCAGGCGGAACAGCAGGGCATCCGCTTCTGCAGTTTCCAGCTCGCGCAGACATACAACGGCGGCAGTATGCGCCATAATATCGGCGCAAAGGGAATGACCGGGGAAGCATACAACGGGCATGCTTTCTGGGATACGGAAGCCTGCTGCCTGCCGTTCTACCTTTTCACCAATCCGGAGGCGGCGAGGGACTTGCTCCTTTTCCGCTACAATACGCTGCCGAGGGCGCTGGAGCGGGCCCGGATGCTGGACTGCAAAGGCGCATGCTATCCCATTGCCACGCTGAACGGGGACGAGGCATGCTCGCTGTGGCAGCACGCCAGCCTCCAGCTGCAGCCGAGCACGGCAGTCGCTTACGGGATCTGGCATTACGTCCGCCTGACGGGGGACGACGGTTTTCTCTGGAAATACGGCGCGGAAATGCTGATCCAGATTGCGCGGTTCCTGGCCAGCCGGGCCGCGCGCAGCAGCGCGACGGGCAAATACGGGTTTTACGGCGTGATGGGGCCGGACGAATTCCACATGATGGTCAACAACAACGCCTATACGAATTACATGGGTATGCGCACGCTGGCTTATGCCGCGGAGACCGCGGAGAGGATGCAGCGGGAACAGCCGGACGCCTGGGCGGCCCTGGCGTCAAAGACGTCGCTGGAGGCGGGGGAACCCGCCGCATGGAAACAAATGGCGGAGGAAATGTACCTTCCCTGCAGGGAGAACGGGCTGTTCGAACAGCATGACGGTTTTTTCGACCTCCCGCATACGGAGATCAACGATATCCCTGTGAGCGAATTCCCGCTGTACGAACACTGGAGCTATGACCGGATCTACCGGACGGATATGATCAAACAGCCGGATGTGCTGATGATGCTGTACCTGTACAATTCTTCCTTCACCGAAGAAGTAAAGCGCATCAATTATGAATTCTACGAGCCGAGGACGATCCATGAATCCTCGCTTTCCCCGGCGATCCATTCGATCCTGGCGGCGGAACTGGGCAGGATGGACGAGGCAGTCCGCTTTTTCGGCTACGCCACGCGGCTGGACCTGGACAACTACAACCGGAATACCCGGGAAGGCCTGCATGTGACCAGTATCGCGATGGCATGGGCCAACATCGTTTACGGTTTCGCCGGGCTGCGCAGCGACGGGGACCTGCTGAGCTTTGCCCCCCGGCTGCCTGCGCGGTGGAAACGGCTTGCCTTCTCCATCGTTTACCGGAACCGGGTGATCCGGATCCTGATGGCACAGGAAGGATCAACCTTCGCGGTCACGGAGGGAGAACCGCTTGCCGTCCGTATCTACGGCAGGGAATACCGCCTCGGGGCAGAGGCATTGGAAATACCGCGCATCACATGACGGGGGAGACGGGAAAATGCAGGGCTGGATACTGGAAAAAGAAGGCTTTGACACCGGCAGCGCAGCCGCGGACGGAAACCGGTTCCTGTGCGCAAACGGCTGCATGGGCCTGCGCGGGGTGCCGGAAGAAGCCGGGAAGGACCTTTTTGCCGCAATGACCCTGGCCGGCGTATACGACCGCTTCGGGGACCGCTGGCGGGAACCGGTCAACGCGCCGCACGGGCTGACAATCCGGCTTGCCTTTGACGGCAGGGAGCTGCGCGCCTGGGACGAGGAAGCAAGCCACAGGACAGCGCTGGATTACCGGAACGGGATTTACCGCAGGGATACGGATTTCGGCCCGGTACGCCTGCACAGCGAGCGGTTCGTTTCCATGGCTGACTTCCGCCTGGCAGCGGACAGGATGAAGATCCTCGTGCGCAGGGACGGCGTGCTCACAATCCGGGCGGGAATCTCCGCGGACATCTGGGATATCAACGGTCCGCACCTTTTTGATTTCCGATACGGGACGGGGGAGATCCTCCGTTGCAGGGCGGTGACGGGTGAAAAGCACATTACGGTGGAGACCTCCCAGTGCGTCAGGGCATCATTCACCGCGGAGGAACGGTTTGAAACAGGCAGGGAAGGCGTCTTCCGGATCCTGGAAAAGCCTGTGAAACAAGGGGAGGAGCTGGTCCTTTCCGTGTTTTCCACGGTATTCACCGCGCCGGACGGGCAGGCGCCGGAAGAGGATGCCGGGCAGGCCTGCGCACGCGCAAAGGAAAAAGGGTTTGATGATTGCCTGGCGAAGCACATGGCCGCCTGGGAAACGATCCGGGAACGTTCGGAGGCTGAGCTGGAGGGAAACGCGGAGGCCGCTTTCGCGCTGCGGGCCAGCCAGTACCATCTCAACAGCATTGCGCCGCGGCATGCCCGGAACATGTCCATTCCCGCACGCGGGCTTTCCGGCCAGACGTATAAAGGCGCAATCTTCTGGGATTCTGAGATCTTCTTTTTCCCGATGCTGGTATATACGCAGCCGGAGATTGCCAGGTCGCTGCTGGCCTACCGGATCGAAACGCTGCCGGGCGCCATGAAAAAAGCCGCGGAATACGGTTTCCGCGGTGCGTTTTACCCGTGGGAGAGCCAGGAAGGCGGCGAGGAAGGGTGCACGAACTTCAACGTCGTGGACGTTTTCACCCACAGGCCGGTGCGGACTTATTTCCGGGACAAGCAAATCCACATCAGCGGGGATATCGCCTACGCCCTGCGCAGCTATTATGAGATTACCGGCGACCGTTCGCTGCTTGAAAACGGCGGCGCCGCGGTGATCCTGGAATGCGCCCGCTTCTATATCAGCCGGGCGGACACCCACGCAGACAGGGATGAAGCGGACTACGCGGACGTGATCGGCCCGGACGAATACCACGAGCGCGTAACCAACAACGCCTTCACGAACAGGATGGCAGTCCACTGCATGGAAAGCGCGCTGCAGCTGCGGGAGGTTTTCAGTGACCGCCCGGACTGGTTTGCGGCCCTGTTGCAGGAAAGGGATTTCGAAGAGGACCTGGAACGCCTGGCCGCACTGATTCCCCGAATCCGCGGACCGATCCGGCGGGACGGCGTCATTGAACAGTTTGACGGCTATTTTGCGCTGGAGGACTGCACGCTGGCCGAGGTCCGGAGCAGGCTGATGGATCCCCGGGAATACTGGGGCGGTGACCACGGCGTCGCGGGCACCACACAAATTATCAAACAGGCGGACGTCATCGCAATGATGGCGCTGTTCCCGGAAGATTTCACAGACAGCGAAGTCAGCCGGAACTGGGAGTACTACGAACCAAGGACTGAGCACGGCTCCAGCCTGTCCTCGTGCATGTACGCGCTGGCGGCCTGCCGGACAGGCCGGCCGGACAAGGCCTGGGATCTTTTCATGCGCACCGCTTCCATCGATATCACGGGCGGCGGCAAGGAATGGGCAGGGGAGATCTATATCGGCGGAACGCATCCGGCCTCCAACGGCGGGGCGTGGATGATCGCGGCACTGGGGTTTGCGGGGCTGCGCATGCGGAACGGAGAACCCGAGCTCCGGCCGAACCTGCCGGAACAGGTTACCAGGTTGCGCTTTCCCATTACGGCGAAAGGACAGGACCTGATGGTCGAGGTGGACCGGGAGGGCGGACGTATCCGGCCCATGGAAAACTGAAAGGAAAAATGACGCGGCCCGGCATTGCGCCGGGCCGCCTGACTGTTCAGCGAAGGGGCTGTACGCTTCCGCGCTCCACCAGGTGGACGGGAAGAATGATGGATTTTTCCTCCACCGGTTCCCGGCGCAGCTGCTTCAGGATCATATCCGTCGCAAGGATACCCTTGCGGTCCGCATCCTGGTGGATGGTGGTCAGCCCGGGAATGGTCAGCCGGGAAAGGTAGTTGTCGTCAAAGCCGATGACGGACATGCCGCCGGGCACTGTGACGCCCCGCTCCGCCAGGCCGGCCATGATGCCTGCGGCAAGGATGTCCGCGGAGGCAAAGACCCCGGTGATTTCCCTGCGGGCAGCAAGCTCCCGTCCCAGCTTTTTTCCCTCTTCCGCCGTGATTTCCTGGGTGAAAACCAGGGAGGGCACGAAGGGCACGCCGTATTCCTCCAGTGCGCGGCGGTATCCCTGGAAACGCTTTTCGATGACGCCGCCCGGTCGGATGGAGGGCGAAGCGAAAGCAATGCTCCGGTGCCCGTTTTCCAGCAGGTGGCGGGTGGCGATATAGCCGCCTGTTTCATCCTCCAGGCCGACGCAGCAGGCATCCGGATCGTCCACATAACTGTCAATCAGCACATAAGGGATCCCCAGGTTCCGGGTCGTGGTGAAAAAATCGTCCTGGAACATACCGGTGATCACCAGGCCGGAAAGGCGCCAGCTCCTGCTCAGGGAGGCAAGCTCCGCGGCGTCCTCGACCGCACGGATCATCAGGTAATACCCTTCTTCCCGCAGCCGCTTCTCGATGCTGTCCACAAAGGAGCCCATGAAAGGATCCCCCACGGTGCTGCCGGTGTTCTGTGGCGTCAGGTGCGTGATGACGCCGATGATATTCGACTGGTCGCTGGCGAGGGAACGGGCGGACATGCTCGGCGCGTACTGTTCCCGCTGGATGATCTTTTCGATCTTCCGGACAACCTCGGGCGAGACACGGCTCTGCCTCCGGTGGACGACATTGGAAACGGTGGTAATGCTGACGCCTGCTTCCGCGGCGATATCCTTGAGTGTGACCATATGCTTCTCCGAAATCAACAGATTCTTCTTCCATGCAGCCGCACAAGCCCGGCGCATGCTGCCGGCAGTATTTTACATTTTTTGGCACCAAAGTGCAACCGCAGCGATGAGAAAAGCGGAGGCAAACAGCCTGCCTCCGCCTTCAAAAAGGAGGAAAATTACTGGAGCTCAGCAAGGAAGTCCTTGATGGGCAGATCGCCGGGCTTGCCGGTTTCGGGGGCAGTCAGGCCGGCAAGGATGGTCTCCTGGCTGGAAGCATCGATGGGAGCAACCGCTTCAGAGAAGGAAATCTCATCCAGCCAGATCACGCACTTGGCGAAGGCGCGGATATGGAAGGCGTTGGTCATTCCCGGGAATCCGGAGGCTTCCAGGTCGATGACCAGGTCCTGCCATTCCGTGGTGATCACGGGATGGGAACCGTCAGCCAGCACCAGGTCGCTGAAACGGGCGGCATAGAATTTGGAATCTTCGGGATGCCAGTCCATGATCAGCTTTTTCTCTTCGCCGCCTTCAGCACCCTTGATCCGGATGGTCAGGTACTTGCAGTAGGAGATGCCTTCCAGGGCCCACATGTTGACAGCTTCGCCCCAGTTGCCCATCCAGTCGCCGGCAGCAGCGAAGTATTCATCTTCGGTATCGTAGTCTTCGGAATCGTATTCCTTGGGCCGGTAGTCGATCTTGATGGCGCCGTCTTCATTCTTGGCGCGCAGGTTTGCCCAGTTGTCCCACCAAATATTGGCGCCGTTGGGGCTGAGGTCGGGCTTGTTCTGCGGATCACGGTCGTCAAAATTGTCCCAGAGGAAGACTTCGCCTTCGGCCAGCGCAGAAGCCGCTACAGCAAACAGCATCATGGCCGCGAGGATCATAGCAAGGAACTTTTTCATAAAGGGGAACCTCCTTATTAAATTTGTTAGGTTTAACGCTAAACCTATCCGTTGAGCAGATTATAGCAGAGCCGGGTTATACTGTCAAGCGCCCATAGAAAATAATTTTTGATTTCATACCAATTTTTCTATTCATGCCCGATTTGCATCTTGCTATTTACCGCCGGGCGAGTATAATAAAGCCAGAATCGTTTAGCGTTAAACTTAACAGCTTGAAAGGAGAACCGCGTTCCATGAAAAGAATCGTGATCCTGCTTGCCGCCCTGGCGGTCTTCCTGGCCGCCGTATGCGTTTCCGCCTCAGCGGATGAAGGGGCGCAGGGGAAGACGCTGCTGACGGTCTATGAGGGCCCGCGGACGATGAAAAGCTCCGGGACGGCAACCGTCCGCGCAAACGGATACGACCTGTTTGTTTACGACGTGATGGTGAACCACGAGCACATCTGGAACGCCAACACCCAGCCGTCTTCGACGCCGATGACCTATTTCGATTTCAGCGGAACCATCCGGCTCGAAATCAGCATGCCCGGGCTGGAACAGGCGGTGGAAAGCGCGGAGGTGCTGCCTGCGTCGGCCGGGATCGTCCCGGAGGTGCAGGACGGAATTGTCCGCTTTTCCGTTTCGCAGCCGGGGCAGTATACAGTCATCTTTAACAACAATGTGAACAAGGCGCTGCACATCTTTGCCAATCCGCCGGAGGAAAGCATTCCGGACAAAGACGATCCGAAGGTGTACTACATCGGCCCGGGGGAGTGGGTTATGGACGCGATCGTCCTGCACGACGACGAGACGCTCTATCTCTCCGGCGGCGCGGTGCTGCATTCCATCATTTCGGTTCCCAACGCAAAGAACGTGCGGATCTGCGGCCGGGGCATCATCGACGGAAGCGACTATCCTGCCTGGAACCAGCCGGGCTCCTATGCACGGGTGCCGATCAACCTGGACCATTCCAGGGATATTACGGTGGAAGGCGTCATCGTCGCCAATTCAAACTGCTGGAACGTCAATTCCTACTCCTGCAGGAACGTGGCGATGGACAACGTAAAGGTCATTTCCGGCAGGCAGAACGGCGACGGCTTTACCTTCCAGTCCTGCACCGGCCATACGGTAACCAACTGCTTCGCCAGGACGTGGGACGACAGCCTCGTCATCAAAAACTATTCCGGCTCCTCGAAGGGAATCACCTTCAGGAACTGCCAGGTCTGGACGGACCTGGCCCAGTCCATGGAGATCGGATACGAGACGGACAAGGGCATGACGCTGGACCCGGAGATCAGCGAAGTGCTGTTTGAGGACATCACGGTGCTGTACAATTTCCATAAGCCGGTGATCAGCATCCACAACAGCGACGACGCTTTCGTGCACGATATCACGTACCGGAACATCGTCGTCGAACATGCCTTCATGCAGGGGGATAACGGCAACAACAAGGAACTCATCGAAATGACGCTGCAGAATTCCTCCTGGTCCACGGTGCGCGACGAATTCGGCACGATCGACAGCGTGCTGGTCGACGGGCTCACCGTCCTGGAAACAGCGGACGGGAAGGTCCCGCGGTCACGCTTCTCCGGCCAGGATGAAGAACACCGCATCACCAACGTCGTGATGCAGGACATCACGATCCTGGGGAACCGGATGACCTGCCTGGAGGATATGAAGGTTTCCGTGAACGATTACTGCGAACAGATTGAAGTGCGCTGAGAAAGGAGCCAGCCAAAATGAAAAAAAGAGCATGGGCAGCCCTGCTGGCGGTATTGACGGCCGCGGCCCTTC
>Ga0310694_10003241_pt1 | contig 16059 bp, 14 predicted proteins | sample 174DNAGHGhighgp2_FD_203884 | JGI IMG/M metagenome (GOLD analysis project Ga0310694, IMG submission 203884) | Sheep rumen microbial communities from Palmerston North, Manawatu-Wanganui, New Zealand - 1742 DNA GHGhigh gp2 (v2) (version 2) | ecosystem: Host-associated > Mammals > Digestive system... | reverse complement strand
CTGGTCAATTACCTTTATCATGAGGAGATCCGGTTAAATAACAATAAATAGCAAAAAATTGCAACTGTTGCCAAGCTAAAGGCACTTCCTTTACATTGTGCTTGCAACCTAAGTACGTCAGAAACTCAATCTCGCCGAAGCCGAGGACATCACAACCATCCAAAATTACGACAATTTTTTGAATTATACAAGTTTTTTGTAAAAATACAACAAACCTCGGCCGTTTTTTAGGCGGTCGAGGTTTAATTTCGTGTGATTAAGTTACTTTTTGCGGTTTAGCCAGATAACCGGCACTACAAAAATGGCAACCATCAGCACACTGACGATAATTGTTGTGGTGTCCATAATATTTCCTTGTTTAAATTGTTTCAATTTGTGTTGTTAATATTCAGTTATTTCGCTGAAAGTCAACACAAAATGCGCCGGAGGAAGTATACATAGTACGTGCTCCCGGCAGACGAACAGAAAGGACTTGTCTCAAGCCGTTCCTGACCGCGGAAAACAATAAAAACAGGTTGGTAATGATGAATCATTTTGCGCAAGAAAGCCGTTCGGGTTCTGTTCTTACCGAAAGGCGTGCGCTCGGTATTTCCACTGAAATGAGTGGGTACAGAGGTGGTTATGTTTGAACCATTGTTGGCAAGGGTCAAGGGTTCGCCTTGTATCCCCACAAGCATGTGATGGTCGGTTGGTTGCACTGCGCAACAGGACGTGTGAACCGGCTTCGCAGTGGGCTTATCCATCGGCTCAAACCACTGAATGCCGATGCTCACCAAGATTAACAATATGTACCAAAATCGTTTCATCTCAAAAGCGAATGCAAAAGTACAAAAAAAATCCCACATGTGCAAGTTTTTGTGGGATTTTTTTGCGTAAGAGGAAAGATTTGTGTTACTCTATCATCTTGATCACTTTTGCCGGAACACCAGCAACGATGGCATTAGCCGGCACATCTTTAGTGACTACGGCTCCTGCGGCAACGATGGCATTGTCGCCGATGGTCACTCCTTGCAGGATGGTCACATTCGCGCCAAGCCACACTTTCTTGCCGATATGTATCGGTTTGGCTATCATGCCTGCCCGTTTTGCCGGGTCAGGGATATGATTGAGCGTGCAGAGCGTGGCATTATGACCGATGAGCGCATCGTCGTCAATGAAGATGCCGCCTTGGTCTTGGAACTTACAGCCCATGTTGATGAACACCCGTTCGCCGACATGCGTGTTCTTGCCGCAATCGGTATAGAACGGCGGAAACATACCGAACGACTCCGGCACGTCTATCGCCCATAACTCACTCAACAGCCGTCGCAGTTCTTCGGGAGTATGATACGAGCCGTTGATCTCGGCGGTGATACGCAGGGCTTCCTGCGAGAATTGATGAAACTGCATATGCAAATCGGAGCCGCCAATAATCGGTTCGCCGGTTGCCATCCGTTCACGAAATTGGTCTATTGTCATTTGTTCTTGCTCTATTTGGCTGCAAGCTTGACGTTTGCCTTGACTATCGGGTGAATTTCGCAGAAACGGAATAAGTTCCAGCAGTAAGTCGGACGACATACAAACCGTTTCCTTCGGGCATATCAAGGGGTTGATAGTACTCCGCTCCATAACTCAGATGCGATAGAGGGATGCGTTGAATCATGCGTCCGCTGATGTCAAAGAGCGTCAGTTCGGCATCCGAAACATTATTCGGAACAGAGAAACGGACAATACGCTCGTTAGCCGAGTTACCGGCGATGACGTCGATAGAACCATTCTTATCCGGATTTACAATGACCTGCGTAAGGGAAGTAGTGGTATCGTTTAGTTGAGGTAACTCATACGGACCCAGATCGCGCGCTTCACCACTTACGTTGACTGCCAAGAAGGGGAAGTCTGCGAGCAGCTGAGCGAGGTTAGGGGTAATGGACGAAGGCACGTCACAACCGGCATCTACGAGATTAGAGCCCGGCAACAAGCGTGCAAAACGCGAAGGCATGGAGCCGTCTCCACGGCGAGGTGCAATCGCATCTGCCTCGCTAAGTGAGACGTAGTCCGAACGGGAGAAATTAGTAACCAGATGGTTGGTCCAGGCATCTTTGGAGAGCGTGGTTCCCAAGGCGTTATAATCATCCGTCCCGACGCAAGCCTCCTGTTTGCCGAAGCAGACATTATTATAATAGTATGTGTTTGCGTCCGATCCGCCGGATTCAAACATAAAATCGTACGAGTTATCGAAAGCGAGACATCCGATGAGCACATGTCCGCCCTTGTGGCTGTTACAATCAAATCCCTTAACGGAGCTGGAGATGTCACATCCGAATGCCACACAGCGGTACGCATAGTGAATACCCTGGCTGCTGCCGCCGGTTCCGTTACCACCCAGTTTGATACCATTTCCGTTGCCGGAGAATGAAGCCGAGCCGTCGAAATAGTTCTTGACCCAGAGATGGTCGGAAGCGTTACCCGATTCCCATGCCCAGCATTCCGCCAAAATCACGTCATAATCGGTCTCAAACAAGTCCCAAGCATCGTCTGAGTTACGCCAAGCGCGACAGCGGATGAAACGGTTGCCTATGCCGTTGTGCATTTTACAAGCAAAACCATCGGCATCCGAACCGTAGTTGGCATCGTAATCGCAGTTATGATGCGAGTCGCAGTCAACGATGTCATTATAGGCGCAATAGGAACCGTCGTTCTTACTGATGCCGGGGAACGAATCGGAGAACTTATGTCCGAAACCGAGTTGGATGCCGGTATCGAGGTTATAGGAGAACTCGCAGCGCTCAATGCGGTTGTGGGAGCCTTCCAGTTTGATGGCATTGTCAGCAGCGTGCATGATATGCAGGCCGAAGAGAATCCAGTAATTGCCGGTAATGAGTAAACCGCGGTCTCCAACGTTGTTCTTATTGCGGTTGCAATCCAAGAGCTGCTGCTCGAAATCAAAAATCGGTGCTTCGTTCTCATAGGCAGAGATAACTATCGGCGCAGCTGCTGTTCCGGACTGAGAGAGACGGAGGGTCAGCTTGCCGTCCGTTCCCCGCCATGACATCAAATAACGTCCGCCGCGACAATAGATCACATCGCCTGCCTGTGCTACAGAAATAGCTTTGCCGAGGTTATACCACGGATTCTCAAACGAACCGTTACCTGTCTCGTCGTTACCCTCTGGAGAGATATAATAGGTAGCGTGTGTCGATACATATTCCGGACGGGTAAATTCAGGATCAGGTTCGCCGGGTACAACCGTTCCGCCACCTTGCCCCTGCACAGGGTTTTTGAGGAGAACATCATCAATAAATATACTGCTTGCAAGGCCTTTTATACGTACGCGCACATTTAAAGAGGAGTCTGCCGGAATAGCATGAGAATACGAGGAGAACGACGAGGAAGAAGAGGGGATAGAAAGGGTGTCCAGCACTTGCCATGCCTCTGAACCAATTTGGTAAGCAATCTCCACTTTCTTGTTACTGCCACCAGAACGATATTTGAACTCAATCGTTGCAAGGCTATCCACAGCAGGCGATATCATATATGCGCCCGAGTTGTTGAACTTAATGGCTATGACACTACTGGACTTGTTATACTGAGCCCCGCCACCAAACGTCCACGTACCCGACGGAAGAACAACATCCGTCTCCGATGACCACGAGCCGGAAGTAAGAGAGTTGAAGTCCTCCGAAAGATCAGCCTGCACTCCGAGAGCTATCAGGCAAAAAAGAGCAAGAAGTGTTACCTTTTTCATGTTCTGTCAAGTTTTTGAATTGATGCTGCAAAGGTAGTGCTTTTTTCGCAAACACTTGTGCACAAATTACCGAAAAATGTGTAAAAACCGAAAAACACAACAAAAACATTTCATGTCAGTTTGCAAAGGTCTATCTTAGCAGCAGCGAGTCGTCCTGCTCCGTATAAGAGAGCGTGAGACAGGTGCCGACAGCGGTGCCGAGGATGGCTAATGACTCGTCCACGGCGCGATAGACGGCATCCGCTTTGATGGTGGCACGCGTGTAGAAATACTGCACGCAGGCAATCGACTCCATCGCCAGTATGGCAACGAGCATCAGCCACAGTCCTGCATGTGACCGCAAGGAGTGCTTGTTAAACTTTTCTTTCAGGTTCATATGTATTTTTGACTTTCTACTTTCGACTTTCTACTTTCGACTAACTATGTTACTTCCTATCTGTCAAACTAGGTCGCAAAGGTACAACTTTTTTCTAAATTATGCAATTATATTTGCCACTAAATAAAAAATCCCCACGATTTTTAAGTATCAAAACAATAAATCCCCCGTGATTCTTCGATTGCGAACTATCAAATCCCCCGCTATTCTGCCAAATAGTAATATATGTAGATATATTATTTCCGATTATTAAGATTTGCGTTTACTTGTTCCCTTTCACCTTTCACTTTTCATGCCCCTCTATATATAGTTAAAAAAAGAGGCAAAATCTATCACCCCTTTTGCAACTTTTTTTGTAGCATGGCGCTTTTTATGGCATATTTTGTTGTGTTTAATTTTCTACTTTTCTTAGAAAATAAGGATAAGATAAAGAAAGCACGTGCGGGGCATGATTAGTGCTCCGCGCGTGAGATTGCATATATTCACATAGGAATATATTAGTAGTACAATAAGATGTGACGTGTGATGTTAGTTCCATCTTGCTGCCTGCCGTCCCAACGGCTCAAATGAAGTTGGGTGTCAGAAATAGAAACTATATCATACACTATCTTGTCGTCTGAAAGATTGCCATCCGCGAAAGTAAGATTTTTGCCTTTTATGGTTAGTTTGCTACCGCTTAATGTCCAACGTAACTGCTGTTTGCCGTCTGTTCCTATAAAACCATTCTCATAACAAGTTCCGTTGGAATAAAATTGCATCCATTTGGATGATAGTTGTCTGGAGTCAAATTGTTTACCGTTAGATTCTCTATATACTCGCAATCCTTTCCAGCGTTTGGCCAATATGTCCGCTGTGGTTCTCTTAACGGTCGTCGTCTGATCAGACGATGTTGTCTGAGATGATTTACTTGAAGATGTGAAGATAAAACATCCGGTTAGTCCGACACTCAATAGAACTAACATGCTGAATTGAAGAAATCTCTTCATGATTGTTGATTTTTATAAATGACACTTACTCTATTAAGGATTTTCAGCATTCTCCTTTATTTTATTGATTCACTTTTATCCCTTGTATAGTAATCATATCTTCTCCTTGAATGATATACAATTGTCCTTCCTGAAGAATTTTTTGCATCTGCTTCTTATGGTCATCGGCAATAGCGTCAAAGAATCCATCTTCGTCTTCATTCAGCGTGGTAAATGTACCTTCCTCATGATAAACAGGGGAACTTTGGGCATCGGTACCGTCGATTGTATAATCATAATCTGTACCTGCAGACAAGCCGTTCAGGGTAATAACAAAATAGTCCGTCGAACTGGTGGTTGTATCTAATTTTTGATGATATATAGAAGGCGCAAACCGCTGTGAGGAAGTAATATTGCCGTCCCCATCCACTACATAATGCGCAAAAAGCGTGTCTGAGGTATAGATATTGATATCATATTGAATAACAGCTGTATCCGGTATCCATTTGAGCGTAGCCGTTGTTGCTGTGATGTCTTCTACGTCTGAAAAGCCTTTAATTTCGGCAAAATAGTCTGCATATCCCGAAATAGCTTTGTAAGCATTTATAGTTTCGTAAGGTACACACAAAACGGCTGTTGTGGATATATACCCGAAAGATTCTTGTCCAATAGCAGGTGGTACGATTGCTGTACATACAACAGTATCTAATGTACTGCAACTAAAGAAAGCTTCATCTCCAATGCTTGAAACGTTATTGGGAATCTCTATGGAAGAGAGACTGTCACAATGATAAAACGCATTAGGCCCGATATCTGTAACACTTTCAGGAATAACTACATCAGTTGCAGTTACAGCACAAGCCAACAATGTCTGTTTGTTTTCGTCAGAATATACTAAAGCTCCATCTGAATAGCCGTTAACACTTCTGCCCCCCCATGGAGACCCTGTCGCATCACCATTATAAACTATGTTTCGGATGAATAAAAAGGCATTATTTCCAATACTTGTTACGGTGTTAGGAACGACAATAGAGTCCAGACGGAGACAACTTGAAAAGGCGTAATCTCCTATGCTGGATACATTGCTAGGTATGGAAAGAGAGGATAACATCATGCAACCATCGAAAGCAGACTTACCAATATTTGTAATGCTCTCAGGAAGGGTTACAGAAGTCAATCCTACACAATTCAGAAAAGTATTATTTGCAATACTAGTCAAACTATTGTGTAAATCGATAGATACAAGATTTTTACAATAGCCAAAAGCAGTCTCTCCAAGATCGGTTACACTTTCAGGGATTTCTATTGAACTCAGATTACTACAACCATAAAACGCGGATTTTCCGATATGAGTGATGCTATTCGGAATGGTTACAGATGTCAGGGTGCTTCCACAAAAAGCATAATTTCCAATGCTTGCAACACGGTATACAGAAAGTTCTAAATGTATCTCAGATGGGATAACTATATCTCCTGTATAAGAACTTTGCAGCATTACATCATACGTGACAGCTACGCTATCGCCTCCAAGATAGGTATAATAGATTGCGTTACCATTAACGTCATTTGCCGTAAAATCATAAGCGAATAGTTGTTTTACTGCAAATAGAAAACAAGTTAAAATAAACAAAATAATTCTTTTCATTTTATTGATTTTGAGTTTTTATCTTTTGTCTGCAGAAAGCACTATTCTGCTCGGCATTGCGGGTCATGGGATGGTTATCACCAAGGACTCTGCGATAGATAGCGAGTGCTTTCTCGAAATACTCGGCAGCCTCGGTATATTTGCCTTGCATAAAACAAATACTGCCTAAGTTGTTATAGTTGCCAGCCACCCGCGTTTGTTGTACTTTAGGATTCATTTCATACACTCCCCCAACCTCTTTATACAGGACCTCTGCTTTATCCAATTGACCTTGCTGATACAGCACTCCGGCAATATTAAATTTGCTTTCGGCAACTTCCAGACTGTTGCTGTCAAAATGTTTTTCGCGGATCTTGAGCGCGCGTTTGTGGCAGTCCATAGCTTTCTTGATATCTTTCTTCGCACGGTACAATTCACCTAAATTATTCAAAGCCTCAGCAAGCTCCGGAGAGTTCTTTCCGTATTTCTTTTCGCGTATAGTCAACGAGCGGTTATACCAAACCATGGCGCTTTCCAAATCGCTCTGTTTTTTGGCAATCAGGCCCAGCTCATTGCAGGTCGTTGCCATCTGTCCGGATAACTCGCTATATTGCGTTTGACATATCCTGTAGGCGCGCTCAAAGTACATCTTTGCCAAAGGATAATCCGCCATGATTTTCATCACAAACTGCCCGGCTTGCAACTGATAATCCACATTCATGGTATCTAGTGACGCACGTTTTTGGATATAGTAATTGGCGCTGTCGTTCTGAAACCTCGTCAGGCAAGCAGAGTAGAACCGATAACAATCATCTTCCAAATCTCGTTTTTGCTTGCGATACTCCGTTTGGTTCTTATTTACTTCATGCTGCAAAGCCTGTATATTCTTCCCCCATTCCCGCAGGACAGATTCCCGTTGTTCCATACTTCCTTTCTCTCGCAAGAGCCTTTCTGCTTCTTCCGGATTACCGTTTTCGACGGCTTGTTGCATGAGAGAGGTTAACGAATCCATGCGCGCGTAATCGGTTCGCGCCAAGACATCCGACATAGCCTGCAAAAGTGGCTCGAAGTTCTCATATTGGCTCTCCAGACGCTGTTTTTGCTTCGCCATTTCCGCCGCGTTGATCTGCTTGGCAGCCAGTAGTTGCTCCAGACTATCCATTTTTGCTTGGTAGTATATCTCTACATTCTCACGTGCTTTCGTTTCTATCGCTTCGCGTTCTTGCATAAGTTGCATTTTGCTGACCAATAGAATCTCCACCGGCACTTGGTCGGAGCAAGGAAGCCGTTTGCCGATCAACTCCTGCTCGGCAGGTTCGTAGCCGGACTTGACGATGCTGGCGATAGTATAGGCTTGTCCGTTCTGCAGGTCATGCAACAATAGTGCAAATTCTCCGTTGGCTCGGCTGGCTACTTTGTTATGCGAGCCTTGCAGACGGATGACCGTTCCCTCCAGGGGCTGACCGGATTGCCCCTTGCGTGCAATGGTACGAACGATGCCCTCCTGCGTAATAGCCCAACAGGAGAGTGAAAGGCATAATGCAATGATTATGAATGGTATTCTTTTCATGGCGCTATTGCAATTACATCATCTTCGCCGCAAGGCATATAAATAGTGTCCCTTCCGGATGTCCATTCCACGGGATAAGAGGTGCGTTGCTCCTCAATAGGGAGTTGTAGTTCCACCTGTCCATTGGTATCTGGAACGACCGACCGTCCTGCGATATACAGGGGTTGCGAATTTCCGATAATCCTGAAACGGATATGTCCGTATATATCAGCATTGCGATGAAGAGGCAGACACATCTCCCGTTGCAAAACAACAGTTGTGTCTGTAGGCAGATAATCTTTAGCAGATAGCGTTACATGCACTTCCCTCCCTATATAACGAGGAGGAATATGATGCAGGACGGCCGTTTCACCCAATGCTCCAATCGTATCTGTCTTTTGCTCTTTATCCAGATATAGTCGTAATGCAATATCGGTACAAGGTGGAAGCGCCTCATTATTCGGCGTTGTTTCCTGTACTTTTATGTTCACATCTACCGTCTGGGAGAAGAACCAAGTGAGCGACAAAGCCAGAATCACCAGAAAAGCTAGCAAAGATGCGAGGAATGTTCGTTTTCTGCGGCGTTGTTTTTCGCGAAGCAGCAGTCCGTCGAAATCCAATTGAAGCATGCGCGCTACAACCATGAGCATTGCCCGGTCGTAAGCCTGACGCCTTGCCACACCTGCCTCGCGGATGTTAATGCCTAAGATGGAGTGGTCTTGGAGCGGGTCTGCGTGCTTCGGGAAATGGCGTTTGAGCGCTTCGGGGAAACACTCCGTCTCGGGGTTACCACTGTACGGCATGCCGCTCACAATAATAGGAATGATACTATCCCGCCTACCAAGAGAAACGAAATAATCAATACCGCTATTGACATAGACCGACTTAGCCGCATTAGGCGAACAGACCACAATGAGGTAGCGGGAGTTTTCCATGCGGGATTTCAGCTCCTGCATCAGTTCTTCGCCGGCGTGCATGTCGTTGATATAGCAGTACAACGGCTTGATGCGTCGTGGTACTTTCTGCTCCTTGCACAGCACAGCCGGCAGGCGGTAACTTTCTATGGCATGCTGTAGACGGACAGCTTCCTTGGCATCAGCACTTTGAAAACTGATAAACGCGAAATACTGATATGTTTTGTTTTCAGGCATATTAGATTACAGGGCGTTTTGCCAAATGCTCTATGATAGTTGGATAGTGCTCGAAATCTATTTCCGCTATATTATTCGGGTGTACGCAGATACGCAATACACGGCAGCATGCTTTTTCACGTGCAACAGCAAAGAAAGTCTGAATCATCAGGTCAATTTTTTGCTCCGTGGAGAACTCAGCAGGGAGATCAACAAACCTATTTCCCATAACAGCCACATTCAGTTCTTCTCCACGGATACGCGGATCTGCCAAATTGCGCCACATGTTTTTCAGGCAACGGATATAATCGTTTTTGCTGATTTCGATAGTACCGTTAGGTTGCAGTTTTGTGAATGCCACACAACAGAAACGCTCATCCTTTATGTCAATCGGACAAACGGTTCCTAATGCATACTTGTTTGTTTTGCCCGGCAAGTTGGAGTTTTCTTTAATCGGTTGATGTTTTGCTAATTGGGCGTTAAGCAAATCATCTATAGGCACCTGCTTCTCTTTACATAATTGGAGGAAAGCGCCGTGTAATGATTGCGGACTGATAATTCGTCCGAGTTCCGAATCGAATGTATCTACCATGTGGATTACTTTGGTGCCCTTCTGTTCGAGTAGGTCGCAACATTCAATAATAACCCATATATCCGATTTCTTATCTTTGTATGCAGCTCTTGTACGCGGCCAGTTGACAATAGTGGCAATGCATACAAATATAAGGAACAAAAGGAGTAGTGTCCATGGATTTTTCATGAAGAAATGAAGCGTCGTGCGAAGCCAGACAGCCTCATTTTCTGGCAAAAATGCAATTAGAGAGCCTATGAGAGTGACTGCAACAAAGAGCCACGATAAAGTATCACGGAATGTTCTCCATAACAGCATTCTCCAATGCAAGAGCACATAGCTTGTTTTTCCTAATTTTGACATGTTTTCTATTTATTTGGAATATAAATATAGATATACAAAAAACGTGAACTTTTGTCCGCTTCATTTGATTACTTGAGGTCTTCGACTACCTATTAATCTCAAATTCTACGCAAAAACTCACGCCGTAGGCGCGAGCGTCGATAGGCTTTTGCTTGAGATTAATAATTACTTAAAAAGTGTCGAAGTTTCCAAGTAATCAAGTTTCGGCTTATAACGCTTTATTTATGTATGTCGTCTGTCTGTTGTTTTATGCCATAGGCGGGTGTATAATCTCAATTTTGCGTGCAAAATTACTACATTTTTTTTACATATGCAAATGTTGGGGCGAAATTCGTTTTCGTGCGTGCAATTTTTAAGCGTTTCTTTTCTCGGTCATCTCTCGGTTGTGAGTCGGTTATCGCTCGGTGAACGGGAGACGGATGTCGGAACGTACCTCACTCGATAATCAGTTTGATGCGGAAGCCGCGGGTGGTGGGTTCTTCGATGAGTTCCTTCACCTGCTGACGGAGGGACGCACGGGCGGTATCGGTCAGAGGCGATTCGTTCAGTCCCTCTACCATGAAATCCAATGCTGTCACGCCGGAGAGTTCGGTGTGCGTCAGACGCAGCGTGAGCGGACGGAAAGACGGCATGTGGGTGAAGAGTATCTCCTTGATGAGCGAATAAGCCAATTCGGCTTTCTCGGTGATGTTATACTTGAGGCAGAACTGGTTGAGCCCGGTGTGGATCTGCAGGTAATCGAAGTCGTCCGAGTCGATCTCATAGACCAGTTTCTGGATGCGGTTGACGAACGCCTTGGTAGCCGAATGCACAGGGTGTTCGAATATCTGTTCGGGCGTGCCGTCCTCGTAGATGATACCTTCGTTCATGAAGAAGATACGTGTGCTCACATCGCGTGCGAAACGCATCTCGTGGGTGACGATGAGCATGGTCAGACCGGATTTGGCGAGTTGGCGGATGACGGAGAGCACTTCGCCTACCATCGTCGGGTCAAGCGCCGAGGTGGGTTCGTCGAAGAGTATGACATCCGGGTGCATGGCAAGCGAACGGGCGATGGCTACGCGCTGTTTCTGTCCGCCGGAGAGGGAGGACGGATAGACATCGGCTTTCTGCGCCATGCCTACTTTCTTGAGCAGTTCCATCGCTTCCTCCTTGGCTTGTGCCTCAGGCATTTTCAGCAGCTGCATCGGGGCGTAGGTGATATTCTCCAGCACGGTCATGTGCTCGAAGAGGTTGAAGGACTGGAAGACCATGCCCATCTTACGGCGCAGCTTGTCAAGCGGATAGCCGGGCGCGGTGATGTTCTCACCGTTGACGATGATCTCGCCCGAGGTGGGCGGTTCGAGCATGTTGATGGCCCTGAGAAGCGTACTCTTGCCGGTGCCCGAAGGACCGATGATAGAGATCACTTCGCCTTTGTCTATAGTGCAGTTCACATCCTTGAGGACGGTCAGAGACGACCCGTCAGGATTGACAAATGTTTTACTGAGATGATGGATGGTTATCATAAAATGTACGATTTACGAATGTACGATGTACGATTTACGGATGTACGATTTATTTACGCAGGAGGCAGAGGCTCAGCGTTTTGCGGATGAGCCAGGCGAGGATGAAATAGATAATCGTGATGACGAGCAGCGGGATGAGCGCATCGAACGTACGGGAACGGATGAGGTCGCTGGCTCGCGTGAGGTCAGTTATGGCTATATACCCCACGATGGAGGTGTTCTTCAGCAGCGAGATACATTCGCCTGTGTAGAGCGGCAGACCTTTGCGTAGCGCCTGCGGGAAGACAATCCCCATAAAAGTCTTGAAGGGCGTGAAACCGAGACTCAGTCCGGCTTCGGTCTGTCCTTTGGGCACCGCGGAGATAGAGGTGTCGAAGATATTTCCCGCCGAGGACGCAAAGCACATGGCGAAGGCTACGATAGCAACGAGCGAGGCACTCATGCCGGAGTTGGCAAAGACTACATAGAACAGAATGAGCAGCAGGACGAGCGTCGGGATACCATTGATGAAATCGCCGTAGAGGTCCGCCAGTCCGCGCAGCCATCTGCGCTTGGAGCGACGGCAGGCACACACACCTATGCCAAGGACAGTGCCTAAGAGTATAGCAAAGAACGTGATTTTGACGGTCTCGACAAGACCGTCCCAAATGAGTTTGATACGGTTCTCTTTGATGAGGTTCATGTGGATGCGCTCGCCCAGCCCCATACGTGCGTCACTGGAGTGGTCCACGATGAAATAGCCCGGGTGGCACTTGTAGTAGGGGGCAGAGAAATCCATCGATTTCTGACGTTCCTCCGTGATGAAAAGACAGCCGGAGAACACATCCGCCTTGCCGGTGTTGATTGCCATGATAGCCGAACCGACATCCATAAACTGCATCTCAAAGGGTCTGCCGAGGGAATGTGCAAAACGCCGGAGAATGTCAGCATCCAAGCCTTGCCACTCACCGCCTTCGCCGACATAACTGATAGGGGCTATATTCACAGCGCATACACAGCGCAGGGGCTTGGCTCCTTCAGGGATGGTATAGGCAGGTTCCTCCGTATATGGTCCGCCGTTGATCCAGTGGTTGATGATGTCATTCAGAGGAGCCGTAGCCAGGAAAGCATTGAGCAGGTCAGTCAACTCGGCGTTACCTTTCTTAATACCAAAAGCCACATCGAAACACTCTTCGCCGACAAAGGCTTTCTTCATGCCCAGACGCTTCAGGTCCGCCTTAGTGAGCATCACTTCGTCGCTTACATAGACATCGGCGTGCCCTTGCCGCACAGCCTGCACGCCATCTGCTTCGCTGGAGGTGAGGAAAAGTTGCACATCGGCGCGTTTTTCGTACTTCTGCTGGTAATAACTGCCGTTGGAGGCAGCCAGTACAAGGCCGGAGAGATCCTCCTCCGATTTGGGTTCCCGAAAGTCCTCACCATTCGAACAAGCGGTGAGGGCATAGAGCGTAATAAGCAGGTAAAACAGTGGATTTTTCATATCATAATTGCCTAATTGGGAAATCGAAATAGGTATCGGGGAAAGGCTCGTTGCGGAGGGTGAAATGCCACCACTCGCTGTCTATCGGCTCGAAGCCGTGACGGAGCATGGCATTACGCAAGATGAGGCGGTTCTCGGACTGACGGTAGAGCTTGCAGGGGTAAGAAGGATGGCTCTCCTCGCCGAACCAGTCGAAGGGCGAACCCATGTCGAGTTCCTTGCCTGTAGCCGCATCAATGAGTGTCAGATCGACCGTCGAACCGCGCGAATGGGAAGAGCGCGCGTAGATATAGCCCTGCTCAAAGAGCAGCGACTTGTCCACCATGGGGTAGAAAATCTTCTTCATCGCCGTGTCCTGCACGTTCTCCGCCCAACGGATAAAATGGTTGACGGCAGTCTGCGGACGGTAGGCATCCCAAATCTTAAGGCGGTAGCCGTACGTTTTCAGTTCGTCGCTGACGGCCTTGAGCGAGTCTGCCGCCCGGCGTGTCATGAGCGCCACCGGCTGCTCGTAGCCGTCGATACGCTCACCAACAAAATTATACGTGCTGTAGTAGCGGATCTCCAAAACCGCATCGGGGATGATGTCTGTCAGATTGACAAACGCACTGCTGTCTTTCTCCGGCTCGGGAGCGGGTTGTTGTTTTTGGCACGAGAGCAACAGAACGGACGCCAATGCCAAGAGTAAGAATGGTTTACGCATAGTGGTATTCATTAAAAACGCTGCAAAGGTACAAAAAATAATTGACATATACAAATAATTTTGTACGTTCGTACAAAGTCAGCCATATTTCCAAACAAACTCGGCAAATAACTTCCGCTGCAAATGGCTGCACATATTAGTGGTATCGATGGTCATATTCTTGAATAGATGCGTGCCATGATGGCGCCGCTGATGTTATGCCAGACGCTGAAGACAGCTCCGGGAATGGTGGCTAAAGGGAATGCCGCAAAATGCATTACCGCCAGCGAGGTAGCCAAACCGGAGTTCTGCATGCCGACTTCGATACTGAGTGCTATGATCTTCGGGCGTTGCAGACGCAACAGTTGACCGACCAGATAACCGATACCGAGTCCAAAGAGGTTATGAAGCATCACCACAAGTACAACGAGCAGGCCTGCGGTCATCAGCCGGTCAGCGTTATGGGACACGACGATGCCGACGGTAAGCGCCACCGCAAGGGATGAGAACGCAGGCAGGTAAGGCGTGACGCGTTGCGTAATCTTCGGGATGAAACGCTGGCAGAGCAGTCCGCATACAATAGGAAGAATAACGATATAGACGATGCTCATTAACATTCCCGTGGTATGCACATCAACCATCGTGCCTGCCAAGAGCCAAACGAGAAGCGGCGTCAGTAGAGGTGCAAGCAAAGTGGATGCAGCGGTCATGCCCACAGAAAGAGCCAAGTCGCCTTTTGCCAGATAAGTGATTACATTCGAAGCCGTTCCTCCGGGACAACAGCCGACGAGGATGACGCCTATCGCCAGTTCTTGCGGCAACGAGAAAACCTTGGTCAGACCCCATGCTAACAGCGGCATGACGGTGAACTGCGTGAGGCAACCGATGAGGATATCTTTGGGACGACTCAGCACTATTTTGAGGTCATTCGCTGAAAGTGTCAACCCCATGCCGAACATAATGACACCCAGCATCGGATTGATCACCCAAGTGCCGATCCACGCGAGCGAAGAAGGCACAACAAGACTTAGTGCTGCGACCAGCAGCACGATCACACCCATCCATTTGGCTATAAAATTACAGATTCGCAGTGTCATAATAATTCTGTCAACCTATCTTCCCTAATCTTCCAATTTATCCATAATGGTGTTATTGATTCTTTTTGATTACTTTAGCGGGATTGCCGGCAACGACCACATCGTCAGGGATGTCATGAGTGACGACCGAACCGGCGCCAACGATCACACGGTTACCGATGGTGACACCCGGACAGACAATTACTCCGCCGCCCAGCCAGCAGTCATCGCCAATATGAATCGGCAGCCCTGTTTCTATGGTCTGACGGCGAGCCAGATAATCATGCGGATGGTCGGGCGTCAGCAGTTGGCAGTTCGGTCCGATAAGCGTGTGAGAGCCGATGGTAATACCTCCACCATCCAAGAATACGCCGTTAAAATTAACCATCGAACCCTCGCCGATGGAGATACGGTTGCCGTGGTCGCAATGGAAAGGTGGGCAGATGATCACCGACGGGTGCGCGTCAGGGATGAGGGCTTTGATGCAACGATGTAACTCGTCCATGTCCCATGCACCGCATTGATTGAGGTCGCGCATCGCATAATACGCCCGCAGGATATTCTCTTGAACTTCCTTGCCCGTGTAATCGTACGGCAAGTTATGAAGCATTTTCTCGTATTCTGTCATAATATCCGTCTTGCTACTTATTGTCGTTTTTTTTATAGTTCTATCAGTTGACTTCTCGTCAGGTTGTCATTTCCGATTTCGCAGGCAAAGGTACTACAAATAATTGAAATTAGCAAATAAAAAAAGTAAAAAGTGCCCAAGAAGAGCACTTTTTACATCATAGAGTGAGATGCTTGTCATCGTTATGAGATGGCGATTTGGCGTCCGGTCTTGCCTTCTTCGCGTTTGGTCTTCGGCAGGTCGATGGTCAAGATACCATCTTCAACCTTAGCACTGATCTTCGCTTCATCCACATTGTCCGGCAAGGTGTACTTTTGTTCGAAGTTCGTGTACGCAAACTCGCGTCTCAAGTAGTGCGCATGTTTGTCTTCTTCCTTGTGTTC
>Ga0310694_10003240_pt1 | contig 16061 bp, 16 predicted proteins | sample 174DNAGHGhighgp2_FD_203884 | JGI IMG/M metagenome (GOLD analysis project Ga0310694, IMG submission 203884) | Sheep rumen microbial communities from Palmerston North, Manawatu-Wanganui, New Zealand - 1742 DNA GHGhigh gp2 (v2) (version 2) | ecosystem: Host-associated > Mammals > Digestive system... | reverse complement strand
TGCTTTCATGGGCACGCTGGGTGCGGTTATGCCGTCGTTTCTCATCATTCTGGCCATCGCGCTCATTTTCCAGCAGTATCGCCAGAATCCTTACGTCGAGCGGATTTTCCGCGGCATCAGGCCGGCAGTGGTGGCGCTTATCGCCGCACCCGTGTTTCGCATGGCCCAGAGTGCAAAGATCAACCGCTACAATGTGTGGATTCCTGCCGTGGCAGCGCTGGCGATATGGCTGCTGGGTGTCAGTCCCATCTATGTTATCCTGATTGCCGGCATGGGAGGCTACGTCTATGGCCAGTACATTAAAAACGAGTGACGCGTGGCAACTTTGAATAGCACACACAGCAAAATGTTTTCTGCATGATACTATTATTCCTTCGTCTCTTCTGGACTTTCTTTCTGATAGGTCTTTTCGGCTTTGGCGGCGGCTACGCCATGATTTCCATGATTCAGGGCGAAATCGTGACGCACTACCATTGGCTTACGATGGGCGAGTTCACTGATATCGTGGCCATCAGCCAGAGTACGCCGGGTCCAATCGGTATCAACAGCGCCACATATGTGGGCTACACCAGCATAATAAATGCCGGCTACAGCCACGCTTGGGGCGTGCTCGGCTCGTTTGTGGCCAGCTTTGCTGTGGTATTGCCCAGTTTCGTGCTTATGATTCTCATTAGCAAGTTCCTGCTCAAGTATTACACGCATCCCGCCGTGGCAAATACGTTTGCCGGCCTGCGTCCCGCAGTTGTCGGCCTGCTTGCCGCAGCCGCTTTGCTGCTTATGAACGCCGAGAACTTCAGCAGCTACGCCGAGTCGCCGTGGCAATTCTGCATCAGCGTGGCCATCTTTGCCTTCGCATTCATCAGTCAGCGTGTCTATAAGATGAATCCCATACACATTCTGCTGCTTTGCGGCCTTGCCGGGCTGATTCTCTTCTGAGGCCGTAGGCGCTGTCGGGGTACACAAAAAAGCCGGAGGCTGACGTATGAAGACGGCCTCCGGCACACTTTTTTCTTGCAGACTTATGCTTTTGCGTCGTCGGATGCAGCTTTTTCGCGGTCGGCGATGTTGTCGCCCTGTGTCTCCTGCAGCGACTCGTCGAAGTCGGTGATGCCGTTTTCGAGCAGCAGGTTGTACCACGTAAGCAGCTTCTTCATGTCGCTGGGATAAACGCGGTCGCGGTCAAATTCGGGCAGCACTTCTGCCACGTAGGCCGTCAGTTCCTGCTTTGTGGCCTTACGTGGGTCGAGCGACGTAGGGCCGCCGTTTTCTTTCTGCTGTATGTTTTTCATCACTTGACGCAGCGGCACTTCCTCTGTGTCGGTGTACATGGCGATGTCCGACAGCGAGATTACGCGGTCGGTGGCGAAGACTGGCATGCGCTTGTGCTCTGCGTCGAGCGTTTCTACGATGAGATTGCTGTTGCCGCGGGACACAAGTTTGTAGAGTCCCGGTTTTCCGGAGATGGCTAAGATTGTTTCTAACATATTATTTGCATTTAAAATTATGTGACGTGTGAAAATTATTTTTCCTCGTGTAGCAATTCCGATACGACGTGTCGCAACTGTGGCAACAACGTGTCGCATCCTTCGCTGTCATTCGTGACAATGTAGTCGGCACGCTGTCGCTGTTCGGCCTTCTGGTGTGCCATGCGCGCTTCCACCTGTGCCTGTGTGGCTCCATCGCGCTGCATTGCACGGCGCAGGCGTGTCTGTGTCGGTGCCTCCACGCAGAGTGTGGCGTCGAGACCCTCGTGAAATCCGCTTTCGAAGAGGATGGCGCTCTCCACCGCAGCCAGTGGTGCCGTCTGCCGGGCGAGCCATTGCTCCAAGTCGCGGCGAACAGTAGGGTGGACCAGTGCGTTTACCGCCTGCGCATGCGTCGCATCGCCGAAAATGTAGGCTGCCAGCACACGTCGTTGCAGGTGGCCTTCGGCATCGTACACCTGTGGACCGGCCAACTGCGTGAGGGCGCTTCGCAGCTGCGCGTCGTCCTCCTCGAGCCGTTTGGCCGCAGCATCGCAATCATAGACCGGTATGCCCCAATGCTCGCTGAGCAACCGAGAGACATAACTCTTGCCGCTGCCGATGCCACCTGTGATGCCCAGCAGTTTCATTCCTCCGAACCGTCCCCCTCGGCGGTGCGTTCTTCTATCAGATAGTCCACTTCCTGCGGTGCGATGCGCACATTCGCCACGCCCTCGGGCAGGGATTTCAGATGCAGGTGGAGTTTCTCTGATTCGTTGCGTAGAAGTTCCTCGTAGGTGAAGGCCAGCACAAAGTTGTCGGCCGTGAATTCCTGATAACGGGCTGCGCCGACGCGGAATGTGATGGTTGCTTGTGCGGGAAACGTGCGCAGGCGACGCTCGGCCGGGAAGTTGAGACCGATGATTGGCACCTGCACCGATTTTTCTGTGTAGTAATCCACGCTGGCTGACACCGTGACGTGGCTGGGTTCGTACTTGACGCCGCGTATCGGCATGAGGCGTGTTTCGAAGACTGCGTCCTGTGTCAGTCCCATTTGCGAGAGCGCCTGGGTGAAAGCCGCCGTCATGGTATCGCGCACGCTGGCTGGCGCATACACATCCACCGAGTCTGGCACGACGCTTATGCCCTGCAGATAATTCTGCGGCGACGTGGTGAAAGTGCCGACAACGCGCACCGGAAGTCGGTGTCGCAAGCCTCGGTTGTAGTAAAACTCCAGCGTGTCGGGACGCAAACCCTCTATGTGCGTGGTGCTTTCGAGCTGACTTTGCACGGCACGCAGCACGTCGTTTTGCGGAATCTGCACGCGGCCGCTCACCGCTCCGTTGTCGTAGTTGCGGAAATCAAGCGTCACCGGACGCATAGAGCGGCTGCTGACAAAGCGCACAAGCATGGTACCCTTGTCGCGAACCGACACACTGACCTGTTCGGGCAGCTCGGTGGTGATATGTACGCCCTCGGGAACTTCTGTCAGCTGTAGCGGCACGGAAAGTTCGACCGCGAACGTGTCGTTGAGCCTTACCATGAGCCAAAATCCAGCCGCCACCAGCAGAAAAAAGAGAAAGACGAATCCTTCCTGAGCACGGACGCTCTGGAAGAAAGTCTGAAAACGGCTTGTGAAACGGCGGAAACTTTGCTTCATACGTCGGAATTTCGCAACCTGCAGCCAGAAGTGTGCTTACTGCACGGGCTGAGGCGACGCGTACACGGAGTTGCGGTCCACCTTAATGCGAACGCCGCTAGCCACCTCTATCAGAAGTGCGTTGTCGGCTTCCTCTATTTGCTTAACAACGCCATAAATTCCGCCGGCGGTCACCACATTTTGGCCAACAGCTATGGAATTGCGAAACTTCTGTATCTCTTTCTGCTTTTTCTGCTGCGGGCGGAAAAAGAAAAGGTACATAATCACAAAAATGAGCAGCATCATCACCATCATTGACATGCCGCCTCCGCCGGCGCCATTCGCCGCTTGCATAAAAGTAAACATAGGAATTATAGTTTTAAAGTTTGTTTTCTGCTGTTTGAGTGTCGTTGCCGCGCCGCCACACGCGGCAACCGCTAAATGAAGTTACATACTCTTGACGATGCGTTTCTCCTCGACGAGTTTCTTTGAGATAGCGTCCAGCGTGGCATTAATATATTTGCTACTATTCGGCGTACTGTACATTTTGCTCATCTCCACGTATTCGTTGATTGTGACGCTGATGGGAATGGACGGGAAAGAAATGATTTCGGCCAGTGCCACCTGCAGTATCACACGGTCCATCAGAGCTACGCGGTTCACATCCCAGCGGCGCGTGGAGTTGGAAATGAGATTTTGCAAGTAAGACTCGTTCGCCAGCGTGCGGCGCAACAGCCGGACAGCAAACTCGCGGTCTTCTTCGTCCTTGTATTCTGGTAGTAGCGGCTGACTGTCGTTGCTTTCCTCGCTGAAGCGGTTTATGGTTTTCAGCACGAAAGTATCCACCACCACTTTGTCGTCATTCCAGTAGATGTTCATATCCTCCAAAATGGCGTCCAAATCTTCGTTGTTGCAGATGAAATGTCGGTATATCATGCGCCAGACCTCCCGGTCCTCGGCGTAGCCAGACTCCTTTCGGCTCATATATTCCTTAAAGAAATCAGCGTCTTCCACCTTGGCAAGCAGTGAGCGGAGGAATCCCTCCTCGTCGGCCCAGTTCCGCTTCATGTTCTCGCGAAATTCTTTCAGCTGCTTGTTCGACTCCAACTGTAACATAAATTTGTTATCAACAAATCGCCGGCTCAATGTCGTGTAGTCGCCCAAACGGCGCAACCTGTTCTGTCTCATTTCCAACATTCGGGTGGCAATCCGGCTCAGGTCAACCATCAGCAGCAACATGGAGTTATACAGGTCGTACGCTTTGGAGAGAGAAAACAGCAGTTCGCGCTCTGCGGTGTCGGGGTTTCCGTCTCCGTTCTGATAGTAGGAATAGGTTATTTGTACTGCCTTTTGTCGTATTAATTCGCGATTTATCATGTCAAAGTTACTTAAATATTGAACAAAAGTACGAATTTTAACTCAAATAACTACATTTTATACCATTTTTTTTGGCAGTTAAAAAAAATATGATGAATTTTGAACCCAAATAACAAAGTGATATGGAAGAAAAACTAAACACGACAGAGGGAAAAGAAAAGGATATTCTCTTCTCAAAGACAGCCAAAGCCGGACAGCGCATCTACTACATAGATGTAAAAATAAACCGCAAAGAAGAAATGTATCTCTGCATTACCGAAAGCAAGAAGGTGCAAACGGGAACGGTGGAACAGCCGGCAATAAATTACGAGAAGCACAAAATTTTTCTTTATCGGGAAGATTTCCAGAAATTCATGGAGTGCATCAACGAGGCGATGCAGTACATATCCGAACAACAAGGCGAGGCGGAACCTCGTGCGGAACGCGACGATTCAATAAAATTGGACTTGGAATTTTGAAAGTTCGGGGAAAAGTTGTAACTTTGCACCCGCTTTTGCAGCCGTGTGATGGCGAATTAAGCATTTAATAACTTAATTTAGAGTAACACAAAACGAGAAAAAATGAAAACAATTGACGTAAAAGGTACAGCGCGCGTCGCAAATGGTAAGAAGGGCGCGAAAGATGTTCGTCGCCAAGGTGGCGTACCCTGTAATCTCTACGGAGAGGCAAAAGGAGAGAACGGACTTCCCGTGGCACAGAGCTTCACAGCCACACAGGAAGAGCTTAGAAAGTTGGTTTACACGCCCGACATTTTCAGCGTGAACCTCAATATCGACGGTAAGGAGTGCAAGGCCGTGATGAAGGAGCTGCAGTTCCACCCCGTGACGGACCGACTTCTGCACGTGGACTTCTATGAAATTACAGAAACGAAGCCCATCGTCATGGAAGTTCCCATTAAGTTGAACGGATTGGCAGAGGGCGTACGTGCCGGTGGTAAGCTTGCCGCCAGCGTCCGCAAACTGAAAGTTCGTGCTCCCTACACGCAGATTCCCGAGCGCTTGGACATCGATGTAACGAACCTCGGCCTTGGAAAGACAATTAAGGTGGGCGAACTGAGTTTCGAAGGCCTTGAATTAGTGACCAGCCCGAGCGTGGTTGTTTGCCAGGTGAAGATGACACGTAGTGCAATGAGCGCGGCGGCCAAGAAGGAAGAGTGAAGCACTGAATGAAATATTTGATAACGGGGCTGGGTAACATCGGCGACGAGTACGACGGCACCCGCCACAACATCGGATTCAGAGTATTGGACGCCCTCGCTAAGGCGTCCAATACTGCTTTTGACGACCGGCGTTATGGGTTCGTGGCGCACACACGGGTGAAGAATGCCGAGCTGGTGCTGCTGAAGCCCTCCACATTTATGAACCTCAGCGGCAATGCCGTGCGCTACTGGCTGCAGCAGGAAAGAATCGAACTGCAGAATCTGCTGGTTGTCGTGGACGATTTGAGTCTGCCGCTTGGGACAATTCGTATGAAGCCTTCGGGCAGCGCGGGCGGACACAATGGATTGCGGCATATTGCACAAGTCTTGGGGACGGAGGCGTACAACCGACTGCGTTTTGGCATTGGAAATGATTTCCCTCGCGGCACGCAGGTGGATTTCGTGCTGAGCCGCTTCACGCCGGAAGAGGAGGCGCTGGTAAATGAGAAGGCGCTGGTGGCGTGCGACGCTGTCAAGGCATTTGCTCTCTGCGGGATGCAATTTGCAATGTGCAACTATAACGGAAAATAACACGTGCGTCTTTCGCGCGCACGCGTGTAGTATAATAAGGTATAAGCTGAAGAAATGGAATTAGTAGACAGATTCTTGAAATATGTGTCGTTCGATACGCAGTCTTGCGAAGAGAACGAAGCAGAATGCCCAAGTACGGAAAAACAATTTGCACTGGCGCGTTATCTGAAAAGTGAGCTTGAATCGCTGGGTCTCGAGGATGTGGAGATGGATGCGCACGCTTATGTTTATGCCACGCTGCCTGCGAATACGCAGAAAACTGTGCCCACAATCGGATTTATTGCGCACATGGACACAAGTCCCGACTGCAGCGGTGCTAACGTCAAGCCGCGCATTATACAGAACTACGACGGTTCGGACATCGTGTTGAACGCTGAGGCCGGAGTTGCCACGTGCGTTAGTCAGTTTCCCGAACTCCATTCGCACATTGGCGAGGATCTTATCGTCACCGACGGCACGACGCTGCTTGGCGCTGACGACAAGGCCGGGATTGCCGAGATTGTGACAGCTATGACTTACCTGCAGGCGCATCCGGAAATCGAGCACGGAAAGATACGTGTCGCCTTCAATCCCGATGAGGAGATAGGAGCAGGTGCGCACCTCTTTGACGTGGAAAAATTCGGATGCGACTGGGCTTACACGATGGACGGCGGCGAAGTCGGTGAGTTGGAGTACGAGAATTTCAATGCCGCCAGCGTAAAAGTGCAAATCCGCGGGCGCAACGTGCATCCCGGCTATGCCAAGGGAAAAATGCTGAACGCATGTCTGATGGCAAGTGAGTTTGCCGGCCTGCTTCCCGCAGGCGAAACGCCGGCAATGACCGAGGGGTACGAGGGTTTCTATCATCTCTGCGGCGTGCAGGCAACGGTGGAAGAGGCCACCCTGAGCTATATTATCCGCGACCATGACCGCCAGAATTTCGAGCGTCGAAAGCAGACTGTGCTGAAGGCAGCCGAGACAATGAACGCGCGTTATGGCGATGTCGTCAGCGTGACGCTCAAGGACCAATATTATAACATGCTGGAGCAGGTGAGCGACAAGCCTCATATCATAGATACGGCACGTCGGGCCATCACCGAGGCGTGCGGTTTCTGTACCGTGGTGCCCATTCGTGGCGGAACGGACGGCGCACAGCTGTCGTTCAAAGGCCTGCCGTGTCCGAATATCTTTGCGGGCGGACTGAATTTCCACGGAAGAAACGAGTTCGTGCCTGTGCAGAGTATGCAGAAGGCCATGATGACCGTCGTTAACATCTGCAGAATAACTGCCGAGTAACATGGCAAACACAGAAGCGCGCATCGACAAGTGGCTGTGGGCTGCACGAATCTTTAAGACTCGCACGTTAGCGGCAGCAGCCTGCAAGAAAGGGCAGGTGATGCTACGCGGCGTACAGCTGAAAGCCAGTCGCACCGTGAAGGCGGGCGACGTCGTGGATGTGCGTAAGCCGCCCGTCACCTACAGTTTCCGTGTGTTACAACCCATAGAAAAGCGTGTGGGCGCAAAGTTGTTGCCCGAGATACTGGAGAACGTTACGGCGGCCGAGCAGTACGAATTGCTCGAGATGAGTAAAATCAGCGGCTTCGTGAATCGCGCCAAAGGCACGGGACGACCGACAAAGAAGGACCGCCGCAGTCTGGACGAGTTTGCCGGCGATGTTCCCACGTTTGTCGGCGACTTTGATTTCGACTTCGACGATTCGGACGACGAGGAGTAAACAGAAAACTGCCAATGATAGACCGCGCTACCATAGATAAAATCATGGACGCCGCCAGCATCGTGGATGTGGTGAGCGACTTCGTAACGCTGAAACGTGCAGGTGCCAACCTGAAGGGTCTCTGCCCGTTTCACGACGATCGCACGCCGTCTTTCATGGTGTCGCCTGCCAAAAATTACTGCAAGTGCTTTGCCTGCGGCAAGGGCGGCAATCCCGTGGGATTTATCATGGAGCACGAACAGCTCACGTATCCCGACGCGTTGCGCTATTTGGCGCGCAAATATGGCATTCCCATTAAGGAAAAGGAAGTTTCGGCCGAGGAGATTCAGGCGCGCGACGACCGCGAGAGTATGTTTATCCTGAACGAATGGGCGCGCGACTGGTTCCGCCACGAACTTCTCGAGACGGAAGACGGACGCGCTGTGGGCTTGGCTTATTTTCGCGGGCGCGGATTCCGCGACGACATACTCAACCGCTTTCAGGTGGGCTTCAGTCCCAACGATGCGAAGCATACTTTGGCCGACGACGCGCTGAAGGAGGGCTACCAGGAGAAGTACCTTGTAAATATCATCAACGAGCGCGAGCCAAAGAACAGCATAGGCACGGGACTCTGCCTGAAGAACGCTGATGGCAAGCTGCGCGACCGATTCCGCGGACGTGTCATCTGGCCCATATTTACCGTGAGCGGCCGTGTGGCTGGCTTCGGCGGCCGCGTCTTGGACGCCGCCACGAAGGGCGTGAACGTGAAATACCTGAATTCGCCCGAAAGTGTGGTTTACAGCAAACGCAAGGAGCTTTTTGGCTTGTTCCAGGCCAAAGAAGCCATTCGTCGCAACGACCTTTGCTATCTGGTGGAGGGTTACACCGACGTGATGGCCATGCACCAAATGGGCGTGGAAAATGTGGTTGCCTCGTCGGGTACGGCACTTACCACAGACCAAATCCGTCTTATCCACCGCATGACGAGCAATATCACCGTCATTTTCGACGGCGACGAAGCCGGCATTCACGCCAGCGAGCGCGGCATCGATATGCTGCTGGCTGAGGGCATGAATGTGAAGCTTCTGCTCTTGCCCGACGGCGATGACCCCGACAGTTTCGCCCGCAAGCACAACGCCACCGAGTATCAGGATTATCTGCGCACGCATCAGGTGGATTTCATCCACTTCAAGACGAATAATACGTTGGCCGCCGCGCAGGGCGACCCCGTGCGGCTGAGTCAGCTCATCAACAACATTGTGGAAAGTATTGCTGTGATTCCTGACGAAATCACACGTGTGCTCTATGTCCGCCAGGCGTCGCAGACCCTGCAGATGGACGAGCAGCTCATACAGACGGCTGTGGGAAAACAGATGCAGCGGCTCGCCGATGAGCGGCGCAAGGAACGAGAGCGTGAGGAACGCCGCAATGTGCCGCAGCCCGAAGGGCCTGCCGACACTGCAGTAAGCCCTGCAGAGGAAACGCCGCAGCCGGAGCATGTGGTTGCACCTCGTGCATCGGAGGACAAGGACGGCAGCGAGCGTTTGCTCGCAGAGGCTGTAGTCCGCTACGGCGAGCGTCAATTGTGTTATGTGGAGGAAGGGGACAAAGAGATACCACTCAGTGTCATCGAATTCACGTACTACAGCCTGCAAGATGACGGCCTGCAACTGCAAAACGAGCTGTACCGTCGTATTCTCGACGAGGGAATGCAGCACATTCACGACAAAGGTTTTGTGGCGGAGCGTTACTTCCTGAACCATCCTGACCCGCAAATCAGCGGAACGGCCTTCGAACTCTCGATAGACAAAGAGCAGCTAAGCCGTTACCACGGCGATGTGGAACTCGAGAACCCGCTGGCTTCCATCCCGCGACTCATAGCCACGCTGAAATTGCGCGTCGTACGCGAGGACCTGAAGCGCCTCACCGAGAAAGCCAAAGACCCGGCACTGCGGAGCGACAAGGAGGCATTCCGTGCGCTGATGGACGAATTCAAGGCTAAGACGCAGCGCGCCGGCGAACTGGCCAAGGAAAGTGGCGACCGCGTAGTGTTGCGCTGAAGCCTGTAGCCTTTACCGCCGTCGGGCGCTGCACATGGTTTTACGAATGCGACAGCCACTTTTATTTTTTCTTGCTGTCGCACGAAGCAAAACTGCGCGTGATATTAGAAATGATGACGGGCGGATTGTGAAATGTGGATTAAAGTTCGTAACTTTGTAGCCCGAAAGAAAAATATGGAGAAGGTTATCGATGAAGGTGGGCTGGGCCGATTCCGGGCTCTGATAGCCGCGGCACAGCGAATTGTGATATGTGGCCACGTGAATCCAGACGGCGACGCAGTGGGTTCCGCACTGGCGCTTCAGCACTGGTTGCTGCGGCAGGGAAAGGAATGCACCGTGGTACTGCCCAATACATTCCCCGACTTTCTGCTTTGGATGCCAGGCGCCAAGGATATCAAAGCCTACCGCCGGCACGAGGCCGAGGTGGCGCCGATAATCGAGCAGGCAGATCTCTTCGTGATAGCCGACCTGAATTCTCCCTCGCGTCTGATGGACATAGAAACACTGGTGATGGCCAATCCTGCGCCAAAGGTTATGATTGATCACCACATGTCGCCGGCCGACTTCTGTGACGTCACGATCTCACATCCCGAGATGTGCGCTACGGCCGAGGTGCTGTGCCATCTGTTTTGGCAACTGGGAGAACTGCAGCAACTGGCCGAGGCGGAGGCTGTTTGCTTGTATGCGGGCATGATGTGCGATACGGGAGCCTTCACTTATGCCTCCACGCGCGCCGTCATCTACGAGTGCGTCAGTCACCTTCTGGCGCGTGGCATCGACAAAGACCGCATTTACCGCAACGTTTACTACACGGCATCGCTTGCCCGCCTGAGGCTGCAGGGATATATGCTGTACGTGAATCTGCGGATGCGTAAGAACCTGCACGCTGCCGTGATGACTCTTACCAACGCCGAGCGCCGCCGTTTCGGAGTTAAGAACGGAGACACGGAAGGTCTGGTGAACATGCCGCTGCAAATCAGCGGCACGCGGCTGAGCATCTTCCTGACGGAAGACACGGAACTGGAGGGGCTGGTGAAGGTTAGCCTGCGCAGCGTGGACGATTTCCCGTGCAACAAGATGGCCGAGGAGTTCTTTGGCGGCGGCGGACACCTGAATGCCAGTGGCGGCAAGCTCTATTGCGCCATGGACGAAGCGCTGAAAGTGGTGGACCGCGCGTTGCAGAAATACGCGCCGCTGCTGAAGGGACAAGTATAATTCCTGCCACAAAGCAATGGCGTTTGAACGAAAATAACTATCTTTGCAGACGTAAAACGTATGTTATGAAGAAGAAATTCTACTTCTCTGTGCTTCTGACGGCGCTGGCTGCCCTGCTTACGGCATGCCACGACGACGAAACGTATGCCGAGCAGAAGGAAAAAGAAGCCAAGGCCATCAACGCATTTCTGCAGCGCGACGTGGTGATACGCAGCGCCGAGGGCGATACACTGCGACACATCGGACGCATCAAGGTGATACAGGAGTCGCAATTTCTGGCACAGGATTCTACAACCGACTTGGAGGAAAACCAGTACGTCGTCTTCAAGAACAGCGGCGTTTACATGCAGATTGTGCGCCGTGGCGTGGGCGAACGTATCCTGCCGGGGCAGTCGAAGCAAGTGCTGACGCGCTTCCTCGAGTACAACATACTGGGAGACAGCCTGCAACTGCGCGACGAAGTGCCGTATTGGGCGACCGACGAGGGGATCATGGACGTGGTGAATGTGTCGGGCTCAATCTCGGCAACTTGGAATACCACGTATCACAGTGGCGGTGCCATGTACACTGCTTACAACGAGACGAAGGTGCCCGACGGATGGAAGGTGCCGCTGAATTATATCCGCATTGGGCGTCAGAACAGCGAAGAGGGCATAGCTCTGGTGCGACTCATCGTACCGCATTCGCAGGGGCATCAGAATGCCACAAAGGGCGTGTACCCGTGTTTCTACGAAATCAGTTATCAGCAGACGCGTGACTGAGGTCGGGCTCTACGTACACGTGCCTTTCTGCCAGTCGCGGTGTATCTACTGCGATTTCTTCTCTACGACTTTTACTGAGTGGCGCGAGCAGTATGTTGCGGCGTTGCAGCGCGAAATTCGCGCACGTCGTGACGAGCTGCCCGACGCGCGCGCGCGTACTATTTATATAGGGGGTGGCACGCCCAGTCAGCTTAGCAGTATACAACTGCACGACATTTTCGAGGCGCTGCAGGCAAATTTCGATCTCGAGCCACAGGCCGAGGTTACGGTGGAGGCAAATCCCGAAGACGTGACGGCCGATTGGCTCGCTGCGTTGCATGACACGCCGGTAAATCGCATCAGCATGGGCGTTCAGACGTTTCGCAACGATCTTTTGCGCTTTCTGCATCGTAGGCACGACGCGCGCCGTGCTGTGAAAGCAGTGGAGCAATGCCTCGCTGCCGGCTTCGGGAACCTCAGTATCGACCTTATCTATGGCTTGCCAGGACAGGATATGACTGCGTGGCGACAGGATGTGGCACAGGCTTTTGCGCTCGACATCACGCATCTGAGCGCCTACGCCCTGATGTTTGAAGAAGGAACGGCATTGTATGACATGCGAGAAAAAGGCGCTGTGCGGGAGGCGGACGAAGAACTGAGCCTCGACATGTATTGTTGGCTGCAGGACGAAGCCGCGCGCCGCGGCTGGGAGCACTACGAAATATCAAATTTTTGCCGCCCCGGGTTCTTCTCGCGCCACAACAAAAGCTACTGGCTGGGCCTTCCTTATCTGGGCTTCGGTCCTGGCGCCCATTCCTACGACGGGCAACGTGTGCGCCGATGGAACTACGCCGACCTGAAAGATTACGTCCGAGACGCAGGTAATCCGCGTTTCGAGAGCGAAACACTGTCGGATGACGAATTATATAATGAATATGTGATGACTCGGCTGCGACTGCGCGAAGGTGTGGACCTGACGGCTCTCTCCACAGAAAACCGCACATACTTCCTGCGGATGGCTCAGCCGCACATTGATGGAAATCGACTGACTTTCAGCGAAAACCACGTGTCGCTTTCGCGAATTGGACTCTTCGTTTCGAACGATATCATCAGCGATTTGATGCGTTGACGGGCGATACAATTTCAGAATAGCGCGCCAAATTATGCTGTATAACATATAATGGTTGTTTTGTCATCTGAAGGAATCTTACTAAATTTATGCCCGAAATTTGCAAATTACACTAAAAAAAGCAGATATGAAGGTTTATCAATCAAACGAAATCAAGAACATTGCCTTGCTGGGCAATGACGGCGCTGGTAAAACCACACTTACCGAGGCGCTGTTGTACGAGGCTGGAATTATTAAACGTCGTGGACGCATCAGCCAGCAGAACACTGTGAGCGATTATTTCCCCGTGGAGCACGAGTACGGCTACTCGGTGTTTTCTACGGTTTTCCACGTGGAATGGAATGGAAAGAAGCTCAATATCATCGACTGCCCGGGCAGCGACGACTTCGCCGGGGCTGCAGTTTCGGCAATGAGTGTCACAGATACCGCAGTTTTGTTGCTTAATGGATCTGCCGGCATCGAGGTGGGAACTCAAAACCACTTCCGCTATACAGACAAACTGGGCAAGCCAGTGATTTTCCTTGTTAATCGTTTGGACGACGAGAACTGCGATTACGATTCTTTGCTCGAGCAGTTGAAGGCAACCTACGGCCCGAAAGTCGTGCCGGTGCAGTACCCAGTGAAGACTGGTCCGGATTTCAATTCTCTCATTGACGTGCTTTTGATGAAGAAATATAGTTGGGGCCCCGAGGGTGGCGCGCCCACCATCGAAGATATTCCAGCTGATGAGCTCGATAAGGCCACGGAGATGCATCACGCTCTCGTGGAGGCAGCCGCAGAAAATGACGAGACGCTGATGGAAAAGTTCTTCGAGAGCGACGCTCTGACAGAGGACGAGATGCGTGAGGGCATTCGCAAAGGTCTGGCAATGCGTGGCATTTTCCCGGTGTTCTGCGTTTGCGCTGGAAAAGACATGGGTGTCCGCCGTCTTATGGAGTTCCTTGGCAATGTTGTTCCCTTTGTGAATGAAATGCCCGCCACGCCGAATACGGCTGGAGCAGAGGTCGCACCCGACTCGAATGGCCCCACCAGCCTGTTCTTCTTCAAGACAGCTATGGAGCCCCACATCGGAGAAGTTCAGTACTTCAAGGTGATGAGCGGAAAAGTACACGAGGGCGACGACCTGACGAATGCCGATCGCGGTAGCAAGGAGCGTCTCGCTCAGATTTTCACTTGCGCAGGTGCAAACCGCTTCAAGGTGGAGGAACTGTGCGCAGGCGACATAGGTTGCTCGGTTAAGCTGAAAGATGTGAAGACGGGCAATACTTTGAATGGCAAGGACGCTGACAATCGTTTCGACTTCATACAGTATCCCAATTCCAAGTACAGCCGTGCCATTAAGGCGGCCAACGAATCTGAGACGGAGAAGATGATGAATGCGCTGCAGAAGATGCGCGAGGAAGATCCCACGTGGAGAATCGAGCAGAGCAAGGAACTCCGACAGATTATTGTGCATGGTCAGGGCGAATTCCACCTGCGTACGCTGAAATGGCGTATGGAGAATAACGAGAAGATACAAATCGTTTTCGAAGAACCCAAGATTCCGTATCGCGAAACCATTACCAAGGCTGCGCGTGCCGACTATCGCCACAAAAAACAGTCGGGTGGTGCAGGACAATTTGGCGAGGTGCATCTGATCGTGGAGCCTTATTATGATGGAATGCCCGACCCCGATGTGTATCGTTTCGGAGGTCAGGAGTACAGGATCAACGCCAAGAGCAGCGAAACCATCGACTTGGAATGGGGCGGCAAGCTCGTGTTTATCAACAGTGTGGTGGGTGGCGCCATCGATGCCCGCTTCATGCCAGCTATCTTGAAAGGTGTGATGCAGCGAATGGAGCAGGGACCTTTGACAGGTTGCTACGCTCGCGACGTTCGTGTCATCGTGTACGACGGAAAAATGCACCCTGTGGACAGCAACGAACTTTCCTTCATGCTGGCAGGCCGACAGGCATTTGCTCAGGCATTTAAGGAGGCCGGTCCAAAAATCTTGGAACCCATCTACGATGTGGAGGTTCTCGTTCCGAGCGACAAGATGGGCGACGTGATGAGCGACCTGCAGGGCCGTCGCGCCATGATTGAGGGAATGACCAGCGAGAGCGGTTACGAAAAATTGGTGGCAAAAGCCCCGCTGAAAGAGATGTCGAGTTACAGCACTTCTCTGAGCAGCTTAACGGGCGGCCGCGCCAGCTTCTCGATGAAGTTCTCGTCGTATGAACTCGTTCCGGGCGACGTACAGACGAAACTGATTGCAGAATATCAGGCTTCGCAGACAGACAAGGATTGATGTGTAGGTGCGAAATTCGCAACTCTGCCCGCGATTATTTCTTAAATAAGTTAAAAACCGACGCTCTTTTGCGTCGGTTTTTTGTTTTACTGCGCGTTAGCGTCTAACTTTGCGGATATGAAACGAAACACAATTTGGCTTATTTGTATCATCATCGGCGTGTCGTTCCTAGTGTTGCTATACTTGGAAGCACGATATGCTGACGCGATGGTGAGGATGCGGCAGGAACAGTTCGACGAAACGGTGCGCCGCAGCCTTGATATGGCCTCGAGGGACCTGGAAAAGGACGAGACGTACAGATACCTGAAGCAGGTCATCAGCCAGCATGAGGAGTTGGCTGCGAGTGCAGACACATTTGCCTTGGTGGATAACGACCTGTCGCTGCCCGACACCTTCATGCAGAAATATGGTGGGCAGCTGCAGTATGTGGGAAAGCGTCGTCATCGTTTCCCGAGTACGCTGACGATGCCGCGCAGCAACAGCATCGACCGTGCTGCGGCCAACCTGCAGAAACATGTGCAACAGGCTTACGCATACGAGCAGAACATACTTGAGGAAGTGATTTACGCCGTGATGTACACGGCCAGCAACCTGAACTTTCAGGAGCGACTGCAGCCATCGGTTTTGGATATCTGCCTTCGAAGGGCATTGGAAGGCAACGGCATAATGCTGCCGTTCCACTTCATTGTCTATACTTCCGACGGTCGCGAGGTCTTCCGCTGCCGCGAG
>Ga0310694_10003238_pt1 | contig 16069 bp, 9 predicted proteins | sample 174DNAGHGhighgp2_FD_203884 | JGI IMG/M metagenome (GOLD analysis project Ga0310694, IMG submission 203884) | Sheep rumen microbial communities from Palmerston North, Manawatu-Wanganui, New Zealand - 1742 DNA GHGhigh gp2 (v2) (version 2) | ecosystem: Host-associated > Mammals > Digestive system >... | reverse complement strand
GACAAAAACTACATGATATAGGTGCAATAAAATAACAACAGCAGTTACAATCCGGAAATGATGTAACTGCTGTTACTGTATTATATAGGTATTAGTACCTGTACTTGGTCGAATGCTTACAAATAAATGGTATTTTTTTGTTTTTCCGAGGTGAAGTACAAACAACAGCAGCCACAACCTTCCAGTTGCAGCTGCCATTGCCTTTATTGTATCTATACTTGTAGATTCCCTACTAGTATTCCTCGTCCTCACCCCATGTATTGTAGTTGTGACGACGCGATTCTACCCCATCAGCATTGACCGTCTCTTTGGGGTCGAGAGTGACATCTGGGTCAGAACTCGTCAAGAGATCTATTCCCTCTACATTCAGTTCTTTAGTTTTTGGGCTAATATAATTCTTTTTCATATCGTTTCCTCCTTTCCAATTACTTAATCACTTTTTTGCCATTCACAATGTACAGGCCACCCTTCACTGGCTTTGTCACCTTGCGCCCCTGCAGGTCGTAAACAGTGCCATTGTCAATTGTCAATTGTCCATTGTCAATTGTCTTGACGCCGGTTGTCTCATCTCCTTCGAACACGAACGTCAGCTCACGAGCGCTTGCGGATATGGCACTGGCAGGCAGCAGGGCCTTTCCAGCAGGAACGGTACCAGCATTGACGGGCACGAATGCATTACTCTTAAGACCGTAGTATTGACCAGCTGTGACTGCGGTAGCAGAAGTGATACCTTCAAGTTTGTTAGTTCCGCTGATGTCAGTACCAGAAGCTACAACAGGAATGTTAATGCTCGAAGAAGCAGTACCCTTCAGCAGCACACCTGTACCTGCAGCTACTGTTCCAGTAATCTGTGAGAATGTGATAGCAGAGCCACTAACTCCAGTGATTTGCCAAGCAGAATAATCTGAGTCATCGCTAAAGTCGAGAGCATATGTGCTTGCGAATGTTGCGTAACCGTAAGTGTTAAATTTAGCAGGGACGGAAACAGCCGAAACTTCATCAGTATTCTTAATACCATTTACAGAGAAATATGTGGTGACATCACCTTTGATGAGAACTTCATAACGCAGCGTTCCACCATTTGACGTTTTGCATCCCCACACATTTTTAAGAGCGTCTGTGCCTAATTGAACAGGAATTGAGCCACCTGCGGTTGGAGATGTGGTAAATTCATCTGCTATTGCAATATTACCATCTGTAGTAAAGCTTGATGTACGCGGATTTGTTGTTTTACCAACATATTCACCAACAATGAAGCCCTTCACATAAATATCAGTACCAGTAGCAGTGCCATCAATCACCTCTGCCACCGTATAAGGATTCTTCTTCGTTCCCTTGCGGTCGGGATCTGTGATGGTGATAGTGTAGCTTGCGTTGCCAGCATTGTAGTTGTCATTGCCTGTAAAAGATGCTGTAATGGTAACAGTACCTTCAGCGCTTGCGTCGAGAACCAATGTGCCATCGTTCTCGTCAACCAATGCAATAGCATCATCACTTGAAGCATAAGTAACAGTCAAACTGTTAGGATTGTTTACAGCTACACCTGTAAAACTATCATCATTCAGGTCAAATTCATATGCTGTTACTGTAAACGACAGATCAGCAGCAGCCTTGTTGACGGTCAAGGTGTAAGAAACCTCTGCGGACATATAGTCGCCATCACCTGCAAACGAAGCTTTGATAACTGTCTCACCAGCCTTAACGATGGTAACTACACCAGTAGAAGCGTTAACGGTAGCGACAGCAGGATCAGAGCTTTCGTAGGTAATAGCTACACTATTCGGATTGGTCAGTTCCTGACCTGTGAATGCCTCACCCCAAGTCTTGGTTACGGAAGCATTTGCAAATGCGATGCCTGCCGGTGTACGCCCATCAGTAACGGTCAGCGTAACATCCTTAGAACCAGCAATATTATTTGCAGATGCTGCTACATTGGCTGTGATGGCAACTTCGCCTGCCTTGTGAGGAGTAACAACACCAGTAGTAGAGTTAATCTCTGCCACAGTCTCATCAGAAGAAGAATAGGTGATAGCACCTGAGCAGTCTGCCGTTGCAGTGATTGTCAGAGAACCATTGTATACTACTTCGTATGAATCCTCTCCAAATGTAATCTCAGGAATCTTGACTCCATTGAGGGAGTAGATGTAGTTATCCTTGGCAAATTCATAGACTGAATTCTTTGCATAGTATGTCAAATCACCATAGACAATCACGTTGTCACCGACCTTGATGTCTTCAGCTGTTGCAAAGTTAGCACCGCCATAGTAATAGCCACTATAAACTTCGAACTGGTCCTCGGTTACACCGTCATCAGAAATCCAGTACTGAGCTTTACCGCCAGCGTTACAATTGTCAATCTTTGCAATGATACCTTTAACGTATTTCCCTGTAAGATCAACTCCACCATCAATATATTCGATAGCTTCAGCCACATCAAATGGCTTTGCCTTCGAACCGTCACCTGCTGTGATGACTGTAATGGTGCAAGATGCGCTCTTGGTGGGATCAGCAGCCGATTTAACGGTAATGGTAGCCTCGCCTGCTGCAACGCCAGTCACGACGCCACCATCAACTGTGGCAACACTGGTGTTATTGCTCTCCCATGTCACGTTCTTGTTCGTAGCATTGTCGGGGCTAACAGTCGGAGTCAGTGTTACCGTCTTGCCAATCTTCACAGTAGCTGATGTAGGAGCTACCGTTACACTCGATACTGCAACTGTATTAACGGTAATGTCATAGGTCTTAGTCTTGGTGGTTACACCCTTATGAGTATAAGAAACCGTAACTGTCTGCACACCAGCAACGCTCATGTCATAGCCTGTAAAAGTTGCTAATGCAGTAACGTCTGCGTTCGTTTCATCGTTGAAGTTTGCCGTTACTGTCATGCCCTCATGCGAGAATTCATCACCCACGTTGAATGTAGTGGGATAGGTACCGCTCAGAGCAATAGACTCAAGTGCAGCAGGAGCCTTTACGGTAATATCGTATGTCGTTGTCTTCTCAACAGCATTCTCTGTATAGCTGACGGTAACTGTCTTTACGCCTACAGAAGACATATCAGGTATGCTGAAGATAGCGCTTGCCGTAACAATAGCCTCAGAAGCATCATCATACGTAGCTGTCACCACTGCTCCCTCGTGTGAGAAGGCATCTCCAACCTCGAACACGGTAGGATATGTACCAGATAAAGCGATAGAAGAAAGCTCCTTTTGCTTGGCGAGAGTTACCTCAGCACTACTAATAAAGCAAGTTCCGCCCAATGTAAACACAACGCTCGATGCCGAACCAGACCATGTCTTATTGCTTAGCGTTCCACTATTTACAGAAGGAGCATTCCATGTTCCAGTTCCACCTGCAGTAAAAGTAATACCTGTAATATCATAACCAGAGGGAGCCGCAAACGTAATAGTGCTTCCTTTATATACACGGATATAGTCACTATCTCCTCGAGGACATGTGCTTGTACCGTCAGTAATTGTCACTGTGACATTATCCTGAGACTGCTCAACTGGTAAATCTCCAGAGGTAAGATTACTTCCATTAGAAGACCCCAACCATTCATAGTTCATATTGAACGTGACGCTTGTCGGTTGAACATAAGGCGCACTGCTAGTAACAGTCAGTTCGTATGTATCGCTTGATGGCTGATATGTGTCGGTAACTCCAGCATAAGATGCTGTAATTGTGGTTGAACCTGCAGCAACAAGTGTCACAGCACCCGATGAAGGATCAATAGTAGCAACATCTGTATTGCTACTTGACCATGTTACTGCTGCGGCAGCAATGGTTGTTTCCTCGTTGTCTTTCACAGTAGCTGCAAACGAGCCAGCAGTGGTGCTCAGATAAACATCAGTATTTGTAATGCCCGAATCATCAATAGTCGTTGTTGTTGCCACTGCGGAAGTTATTGTGTATGCTGCCGTAGCCACCTCACTATCGCTATTGCCATCTTTTACGGCAATGGCCTTTATGGTCTGCGTAGATGAAACAGTAATAGCACTACTATAGGCAGTACCATTGCTGCTCGACGGTGTGGTACCGTCTGTTGTATAATAAATGGTAGCACCCTCTGTCTCTGTACTAATCGTCACAGTCTGGGCGCTGGAATAAGTACCTGCGGCTGGAGAGAAAGTAGGAGTGGCACAGGGAGTGACGGGAGCTGGTCCTTCAATCAAGGTTATATCAGTCTGAGTATTCTTATATCCTCCAAAATTTGCCCCACTGGTATTTTTTTGAATAGACCAAGTATTGCTTCCGCTTTTGATAGAAAGACGTATTTTGGACGATTGATTCGAAGCTGTTACACTTATTCCAGAAGCTGCAACTTGAATCTTACCATTGGATGTGCCAGGTGCAATAAATTTACCCGAGGCAGTCTCTAGATAATAGACGCCTGCAGATTGCTGATGGAAAGTTATTAACTGCGCACCGGCAGTAGTAGATGACTCCGTTCCACTTTGAGACCCTGTTGCATCAGTAAAATTCAGATAGAAAGTAGTTGGGGTTCCACTTATATTGCGGACACCTTTAATGTAATATGACTTTCCATCAACAATGTTAGCTATAGATGTTATTTCATCGCCTTCCGCTCCCCACATCGTTCCACTGCCTGCTATGAGGGCGCAAAGCAGGAGCATTGTTCTTAGTAATAGTTTTTTCATTTTGTTTTATTTATTAGTTGATAATATGATAATCTTTCGAAAATTATGGGGCTACAGAAAGGAACTTCTACTCACAACCTGATGCGTCCCAGTAATATTAATCATCCCAGATATCACGACGTCTGCGAGACTCAAAGCCACTAGGGTCTTGGGGCGTAGAGTTAGGATCAAACATGTTGTTGCCATTGGGCGACGTTACATCCATCAGTTGCTGGAAGCGAATCTTTACGATATCAATTATGGGCGCAAAATATATCTTTTTCATAACTGTCAAGAATTAGAGAATTTGAGAATTACTTAATCACAACCTTACGTCCATTCACGATGTAGAGGCCTCCTCTAGTGGGCTGAGCAACCTTACGACCCTGCAGGTCATAAACAGCGTTCTCAGTTCTAAGTTCTAAGTTCTCAGTTTGGCGAATGCCTGTCGTCGTGTCATCATCAAAGATGAAATTAAACTCACGTGCGCCGCCACCCAGAATTGATGTCAGAACGGGCAGATAGGCTTTGTTTGCTGGCATGACGCCATTGGCAGCTTTCACGAACTTACCACTCTTCATGCCAAAGTTGGTATAGTCACCATTAGTAGCCGTGATGTAGGTTGGAGCCAGCGTTCCTACGAGCATGTTGCCAGCAGGAACCGTTGAACTCGATTCTGCAGTATAAAGCGTATGCTCCTCGTTGCTTCCATAGAGGATGAAGGGCACACCACCCTTAATGGTGCCTGTGATGCGCTTTAACGTCACGTTAGTGCCCTCCACGCTTGTCACAATATATGCCTTTGCATCCTCATCCAACAGGTCGAGGTCCAGCGGATACTGGTAGCAGAAGGTTCCGAAACCAGAAGAGGGGATGGTGACGTCGGCATTAGTCTTGGTATAGACAGTAATGCTTTTGAAGTATATTGAACTTGCTTTATCATTGCATGAGATAACGATTGTACCACTGCCTTCTCCAGAGAATTCTACAGTTTGACCATTAGCTTTTGGCATTGAAAATGTTTTATTACCATTGTTCTTGAAATCGGTTTCACCGACTTTAACTGAAATAGTATTATTGTTTGCTGTTCCATTTGTTGAAACAGACATACTAATTCTGGTTATAACACCAGTTATTGCAGAAGTAGACAAGGTAAACTCACCAATTGCCGCACCAAATTGAACGCCACGGGAAGGTGAGGCTGATTCAAAAGAATTTGCACTCTTACTAGCAGTCCAAACTACACCACCTGAAGAATAATGCAAATCTTTGTCAGTAAATGTTGTTGTCTTACCGCCTGGCGTAGATGTTTTTCCTGTAGGCGCATTAACAGTCAAGTTGAATGATGCACTACCAGCATCATAGGTTTCGTCTTCTGCTGTACTAACAGTAATCTCAACAGTACCAACTGCGGCAGAGGTAATAACCAGACCATCAACAGTTGCAATAGCTGTATTGCCAGAGGTAACTGTAATGGCTCCACCAGTAATATCACCCTCATCAACGGTGTAGGTCTTGCCATAGTTAACAGACTGATCACTCAACGTGAATGTGGGAGCAAACAATACTTTCAGCGTGTAAGAAGGATTAGCTGCAAGATAGGTATCATTGCCAGCAAACGAAGCGGTAATCGTTGTGGTACCGCCAGCCACGATGCTTATTTCGCCCGTCTCTTCATCAACAGTAGCGACGTTCTCATCACTAGAACTGTAGGCAACAGTCAGACTTGCAGGATTACTCAATGCGTTGCCTGCAAACGGTTTGCCCTCGCGACCAGTAGCATTGGCCGAAGCAAAGGCAAATGTAGGTGTAGCCTTGCTGACAGTCAGCGTATAGCTGGCGTTACCTGCCTCGTAGTCTTCATCGCCAGCAAAGGTAGCCGTGATAGTAGTCTCACCAGCGCCCTTGATGGTCACCTCACCAGTAGAGCTATTAACAGTAGCCACACCTGTTGCACTTGATGAGTAGCTAACGGCAAGTGAATTGCCATTGGTCAGCGTATTGGTAAATGCAGCATCTGTTGTCAGCTTCTCAACTTCTGTTACTGCGTAAGCCAGTCCGTGAGGTATCTTCTCTGTCACATTCAGGTCATAGCTTGCCACAGCAGGTTTGTAGGTTGCATTACCAGGATATGAGGCTGTGATAGTTGTGCTACCAGCTTTCAGCAACTCTGTGATTACACCTGTCAAGCTGTTTACTGTAGCCACCGTCTCGTCAGTAGAACTATAGGTAACGCCCAGCGAGTTGGGGTTGGTCAAAGCCTGACCTGTATATCCACTGGTCAACTTTACGTCAACAGAAGCGTTAGTAAAGGCAATACCTGCTGAAGCGCGGTTGTCGGTAGTATAATTATTATAGCCTGCTGGAGTTCCCTTGTCCCATTTGATTGAGACGGAAGAAAGATATAGGGCATTAGCACTTGATCGCAAACCGACATACTTATAATCTCCTGTTACATTCAATTCTGTACTCGTTCCATATACTATCGTACCAAGCAATGTTCCTTTCTTACTATTATCGAATAAATCCGAAGAACTCGTATAGGCAGTATTAGAGCCATAAACTTGAACTGTTCTTCCTGATGAGGTTGAGTTATCCCATACAAGAGTCACTTTTGATACTCTTCCTCCTGAGGTCGTAGAAACTATACCTTTAGGATTATCTGCATTGATTTGAATTTTTGAGGTGCCACCAGTTGAATGACCTGCATATACAGCAGAAGAAGTTGCCGTTTTACCAGACCAATTACTATATGATGAAGATGGATTTGATATACCACTTGGAGTTAACACATCCGTTACATAATCGGGGACAGCAGCTACATAATCAGCAAACACAGCATAGTAAGTCACATCACCATAACCCATATTAGCAGATGAAGCATCCACGTATTCAGGAGCTACTGATGCGTTGGAATACTCAGCAGTGTACCAGCCTACGAAGGTCTGGCCATTGATGACCTTTGCAAATTCGTTATCGCCTGGTGTGGTCTCTACTGCAATGGGGAAGGTTATCGCCTGTTCTTCTTCAACAGAAGCCGTCAGGTCAGTATTGCCATTCACAGAGAATGTTGCTGTGTGGAAAGGCTTGGTCACAGTAATGTCAATAGTCTTCGACGCAGTAGTACCAGCCTTATAACCTGTCTCGCTGAGGGAGATATTCAGTGTTGCTGTAATGGTAGCAGTACCTTTGGTCACTGCGGTAATCACGCCATTCTCATCGACGGTTGCTACATCTTCATCGCTCGAAGTATAAGTATAAGCGGCAGTCCAACCTGTTTGGTCATTGGTAATAGCAGTAGCCTGCTCGTCGCCAATAATAAGGGTTGTCTTGGCAGCGGTGAAGGTGGAAATGTTTACAGCCGTACGAGTATCAGTAAAGGTTATGTCACAGGTAGCATCACTGGCTGCATTATAGTTATCACCTCCAGCATAGCTGGCAGTAATGGTAACATCACCCGCTTTCAAACCAGTAACAACGCCACCAGAGACTGTTGCGACGGTCTCATCGCTAGAAGTCCAAGTAAAAGTAGGAGAAACGAGCGTTACTTTCGAATCATCCGACTTTAAAGCCTTAACCGTAGGAGTCAGCGTAACAGTGCGTCCGTCCTTCAGGTCTTGAGCAACTGAGGTTTCGTCGAGTGTTAGCTCTGTGTTGGCTTTGTTCACAGTCACAGCGCAGTCTGCATATGATGCGGCATAGACGGTTGAACCGGCATAAGATGCTCTAATTGTGGCTGAGCCAGGAGCAATAGCCGTTACGACACCAGCATCACTAACGCTTACATGGTCAGAACCGCTGACAACACTCCATGTTACGGCAGCGCCATCAATGGCTTCATCGTTATATTTTGGAGTACCTGTCAAGGTTTGGGTAGTACCGTCCAAAATATTAAAAGAAAGTTCTGTATTGTTCAAGGTAACGGTAGATGTGCCCTTTTGTACCTTGATTTTGTATTTTGCAGAACCTGCCATATAGGTTTCATTAGAAGCGCTCGAAGCTGTTATCGTAGCCGTACCCTCTTTGGTGCCGATAGTGATTGTTCCACTTTCAGCATCTACAGCAGCAACATCCTCATCGTTGGTGGCAAAAGCAACGGTCAGAGAATTAGGATTTGACAAGGTCGGAGGAGTGAAAGAAGCGCCCGGTAGAACTGTATAAGTCTCGTTTTCGTGAGTACCAAAGGTGAGACCTGCTGGGGTCTTAGAAGTATATGTTACTGCAACGCTTTTTACATATGCGGAAGCACCAGCAGCCGTAACTGCCATAGTGATATTTCCTGTTTGAGCAGGATCAAAAGTATATTCAAGAGTAGCATCTGTTTTACTTCCACCAGCCAGATTTTTCTCAACAGCACTTCCTGTTCCAATCTTAATAGAAATTTTACTCGATGTTGTAGTACTACTAGCAGTTCCGTATGTCACGACCACTTTACTGATATTGGAGATCGATGTAGGAGAAACCACAGTATAAGTTGTATTTTTTAAGCACTGAACACCTTTTGATTCTTTAGCATTTCCTGAAGTTCCACTCCAATTGCCTGAAGATGAACTCCAATTCTTATCAGTGAATGTATATGTAACATTATCTGCCCACGCAGAATTAAAACTTGCACCCGCCAGTAGGACACAAATCAAAAGGAGATATTTGATGTGAAACTTCATAATACTTACAATTTATAGCTTCTCTCTTCACGGCTGAAGGACGTCCTCGCCATTTCAGTTTGCAAAATTACAAAAAATTGAGAAAAGAACAAAATAAATCGCAATATATTTTTTCTTCCGAGCGTAAGTATTATAGAGCGCAAGTCAGAGATACAAAAAGTTGAGAGATGAATCATAGCAAAAGGAGCACCCGAACAAGTTTCGAGTGCTCCTTATTAGCATTACCATTCAAGCATTTTACATCGCTCAGTTCATGTCGCCACTGCCACCTGCTGCCTGAGCGGTGACGGTGAACCACAGGGCGCCACCACGATAAACCGCGAGGCTGTGGCCGGCCTCGACGTTCAGACCCGTGAACGAGGCGCCGTTGGCATCGTGGCTGGTGGGGTTGATGGCATCGCCCGTGCCGTCGACCTTGGCAGTGAACGCCACATCACCGAGGTTGGTGCCGCTGACAACCACTGAGGTGAGGGGAGCCGTAGCCGTGACGCTGCCGCCCGCGATACTCTGGCTGACACCATTGATGGTGGCTGAAGTGTTGTAGGTGGGCTGACCTGGCTCAACACCGCCGCCACCGCCAGAGGGAGTAATATCGCCCGTGGTGCCCGTACCGCCTGCACCGGCATTGTTCAGGTAGTACTCCGACTCCAGATCGATTTCCGATGTCGTGTAGCTCTTCTCCACAGCCTCAGCCAGGCTGCACAGGTCGCTGCCGAAGCCTGCCTCGTTGAGTACCAGCTGACAGTTGCTGCGGAACCATCCACCACTCTTGTCCTTGCGGCTGACGATGATGCCGGCAGCCACCACATCGCCGCCACGACCCAGCACGAAGTTGAAGTGGTCGGTGTCGAACTCGAAGCGCGAGAAGTTCAACTGGTTCTTCCAGTTGCTGCAAGGAAAAGCACCCTCGCTGTTCACGATCTCAGTGGTCATGGGAGCACCTGAGCCGTCAGCGTTGCGGGGATTGAGCACGATGCGGGCGAGGTTGGCCTCATACTTGCCCTCACGCTTCTGCACGGTTACGAAGCTTACCTGATCGCCACGAGCAATGCCCCAGGCATTGACAAAGTCCGCATAGGTGCGACCAGGCGAGTTAACATGCGCCACGTGGCCTTCTTCGGCGCTGATGGCCACCGAGATTTCGGGCAAGTGGCCCTGCGCAATGATGGCCGCAAAGGGCGCACACTTGGTGCTCTGCAGGGGAGCGAACTGGTAGAACTGGCTAAGGCTCTGACCAGACTGCTGAAGGGCCGTTGCGCGTTCACGCAGATAGCGCAGGTTCAGCGAGCGGAAACGCTCGGCACACTTTGCGCCGGTCGAGAAGCCCTCGAAACTGTGGTTTGCGATGGCTTTCAACATGGCATAAACCATGCCAACCACCTTCACTAGGATGCGCTGTAGTGTCTGCGCATCCGTTTTCGGATTCTTCGGCGTGACGATGATACGACCGATGGTATCGCCGTCACGCTGGTAGTACGTCTTGTTACCGACCTTGCCGGTAGCACCGTACATCTCTTGATTCATCTTAGACATAGTGAATAAGGGATTAAGTAAAACACAGATCATAACCCACAGTACTGTGATGGCTCTGAGATGTCCTAGAGCAGTCATAGAGAGGTCCATGAGAAGTCCATGAGATGTCCATGAGCAGTGCTTGAGATGTTTCTTAGTTTCCATTTGCAGATACTGTTTTGATGATTTCGCTGCAAATGTACGGTGTTTTCTTTATCCCTCAATGATATGGCGCACAAAGTGGCGCATAAGAAGTTTCTCAAACCTCATTCATTATTTCGAGGAACTTCACGACAATACTGTTCCGGCGTTTACGCTCCTTGACACTAACAAAAGACCTGGGGAAGGAAAGACAGTTGCCTTCGGAATGCCATTTTGCCAGAGCTATATACTTATTCAACGTCTTAGAAGTGGTAATATCCTTGAAGCCAAAAGACTTGATGTAATCTACGAATTTAGGCGTTGACATATATCTGTAGCTGGTGTAGCGGTCTGGAATTGGGCCGCAATTCAAAGCGATCTTTATCCAGGCATAGTCATAGCCTCTTACCATCTTACAGCCTATTTCTTTCGCCTCGTCGGAATGTAGATACAGTAACGCAAACTTCATTAAATCGTCAAAGCTGTTGGGCCTTGAAGCTATCCACGTGATTTGGGGTATACGGCCCTTGGACTCCAAATCCTTCAAGAGGTCTATCTGCTCTTGTGTCAGCCCTTCGGTAGAGATAGTTATGGCAAGCGGGCGGTTGAAGGAAAAAGGTCTCGCTTTTCTCACAAACGAGAAGAACCTCACAGCTTTCCTCTGCGGACTCTTTCCTTTAACTTTTATGCGATACTTCGTAGCCATAGTATTGTGCTGCTTCAGTTTCTTATGAGGTGGAACATGCTCATATCACTCACGACCTCAGGGTGCCTAATATTTTAGGGCTATATCGTTTTTGTGGGGGTAGATTATTTAGTAGTTAGCTATTAAAATAGGTCTGAGTGCGTGCCTGTCTGCAGAAAAAGCAGCGTCAGTTATGTGTTTCATGTTCAGACCACGCTTAATACAACGATGGAAGTCCTTCTTGAAGCGGTTGGAAAGTGATACCGTATATGCCATGGCTACAGACCCATTTCTTTGTAAAAGTCCTTTAGTGAGTCATAGTGATACACGCGGCCGTTCTTCACGTCGTCCATCGCCTCGCGATAACCTGCGGTCTTGGTGACGTCGTACTCCTTTTCTTTCGCGGGTCGCTGTACCTTAAGCTGCGCTTGAGCTTGTTCACGCTCGGAAGAGCTCAAGCAAGCTTGGCTTTTCTCTCGCTTACTCACAACCTTTACCGATGCCACGCCAACAATCATCTTGCAAGCCTGCTTTACTTTCTGCACGAGGCTCTCGTCGGGAATCTGTAATACTAATGTTGCCATAATTTATATTGCTTTTTGTTTCTGTTTCTCGATTATATTATATTGGTATTTTGAATGTTATTACGGGTGACATAACTGCGGTATAGTGTGAGCAGTCTAGCATCCTCTCGGCTGCAAATGTAGAAATTATTTCGCAAACTTCCAAACATTTTGAGAAATAATTGCAAAACGAGGAGAAAGAAAGCAAAACAAAAAAAAGGCGAACCGCAGAACGATTCGCCTTTGATTATAATAGGAGTAAAAGGAATTACTCTTCAGCAGTGGCAGGAGCATCGGCTTTCCTGCCACAATCACTCGGGTTCCCTGTCCGCCGGCAAAGGAAGACCGTCCGCAAAGCCTTTAATCTTGATGTCCATAGGCGTTATTGATTGATAAAGATAGTTTTGCTTCCCTTATCAGTTCAAAACACAGCAGCGATTCTTGAAATATCCTTCAATCGCTTCAAGAACGATTTGTTGCGCTTAGCCGACAGAAGGTTGTACTTCATTTGTAGCCCAAGCAATGGTTCTGCATCCAAGTCCAGTGCCTGTCCGATAAGCAGCGCCATTTCAGCACTTAGAGGGCGCTTGGCATTCAACACCTCGTTCAACTGACTGGCTGGCACGCCAATCTCTGTAGCCAGACGTCGCTGGCTGATGCCGCGAAATTCCAGCTCGTCTTTTATCACCTCGCCCGGATGGGTCAGGTAGTACGGTTCCAGGTTGTTTGCTATCATTCTGTCGTCTTTACCCTCTACGTGTACCATAATCATTCTTATTTATAATGGTTCGACAATTCCGTTAAACTAACCATCTCTGCAATGGTCTTATTACCCTCAATAATCTCGCGAAACTCTATGCGATACTGATCGTTCACCTTCACCGACGAAAGCCCCTCCTTGTCTCCATGCAGATGCTCATAGTGCAGGCCGCCGTATTTTGTCAGTCCCAGCACGTTAGCCTCTTCCATCATCAAATCCACTATATGGGTATATTTTCTGACGATTTGGGGCTGGAAGCGATGTTTCTTGTCGCTAGCCTGCCCGTCCTCATAGAGCTCTCTGAGATAGTCTTCTTCGAAAGTAACAATCATACTTCATGCATTATTTCGGGGGCAAAGATAAGCATTTTATTCGACATTCACAAATTTGTGAACACATTTTTCTTCTTCCGGCAAAAAAAACACAAAAATGAAAACAAAAAAAGGCGAACCGCAGAACGATTCGCCTTTGATTATAATAGGAGTAAAAGGAATTACTCTTCAGCAGTGGCAGGAGCGTCGTGAACGAAGTCGAGGACGTTCTTGCGGTTGGCCTGCATGCGCTCGTACTCTTCCTTGGAGCCGACGATGAGCTTCTCGAACTCGCGAAGACCGGTACCGGCGGGGATGAGGTGACCGCAGATGACGTTCTCCTTCATGCCCTCGAGGAGGTCCTGCTTGCCGCGGATGGCTGCCTCGTTGAGCACCTTGGTGGTCTCCTGGAAGGAGGCGGCACTCATGAACGACTTGGTCTGCAGGGCTGCACGGGTGATACCCTGCAGGATCTGCGTTGACGTGGCGGGCACGGCATCGCGCACCTGCACGGTCTTCAGGTCGCGGCGCTTCAGAGAGGTGTTCTCGTCGCGCAGACGACGGGCGGTGACAATCTGTCCGGCCTTGAGGTTCTCGGAGTCACCGGCATCGGTGACTACCTTCTTACCCCAGATGCGGTCGTTCTCTTCGGCGAAGTCGAGCTTATCGACAATCTCCTGCTCGAGGAACGAGGTGTCGCCCGGGTCGTTGATCTGCACCTTGCGCATCATCTGACGTACGATGATCTCGAAGTGCTTGTCGTTGATCTTGATACCCTGCAGACGATAGACGTCCTGTACCTCGTTGACGATGTACTCCTGTACGGCGGTGGGACCCTTGATGGCGAGGATGTCGCTGGGGGTGATGGCTCCGTCGGAGAGCGGCGTACCGGCACGCACGGCATCGTGCTCCTGTACGAGGATCTGCTTGGACAGTGACACGAGGTACTTGCGCTGGTCGCCTGACTTTGAGGTGACGATGATTTCGCGGTTACCACGCTTCACCTTACCCATGGTGACCTCACCGTCGATCTCGGAGACGATGGCGGGGTTGCTGGGGTTGCGGGCCTCGAAGAGCTCGGTGACACGGGGCAGACCGGCGGTGATATCACCACCCTTGGCTGCGGCACGCGGAATCTTAACCAGCGTCTCACCGGTCTTCACGGTCTGGCCGTCCTCGACGACTACGTGACCGCCCACGGGGAAGTTATAGGTACCGATGACGTTGCCTTCGACATCGAGGACATCGCAGGTGGGCACCTTGGTCTTGTCCTTCGACTCGGTGATGATCTTCTCGGTGAGACCGGTGGTTTCGTCGGTCTCGGCACGGAAGGTGACACCTTCGATGACGTCGTTGAACTTCAGGGCACCGGCATACTCGGTAACGATGACGGCGTTGAAGGGGTCCCACTGGGCAATCTTGTCGCCCTTGGCCACCACGTCGCCCTGCTTGAAGTAGAGCGAAGCACCGTAAGGCACGGTGACGGTAGAGAGGACAATCTTGGTGTTGGGATCGACAAAGCGCATCTCACCCAGACGGCTCACCACCATCTCGCAGTCGCGACCATCCTCGTCGAAGGGTACGGTACGTACTTCCTCGAACTCGAGCTTGGCCTTCTCGTACTTGGAGACGATAGAGGCATTGGCAGCAGCGTTGGCTGCCACACCACCGGCGTGGAACGTACGCAGCGTGAGCTGGGTACCAGGCTCACCGATGGCCTGGGCTGCGATGACACCGACGGCCTCGCCCTTCTGCACCATGCGGCGCGTGGCAAGGTTGCGTCCGTAACACTTCATGCAGACACCCTTCTTGGATTCGCAGGTGAGCACCGAACGGATCTCGACACTCTCGATCTCTGCCTTCTCGATGGCCTCGGCAATGGGCTCGGTGATCTCCTCACCGGCAGGCACGATGACTTCGCCTGTCTTGGGATTGATGACGTCGTGAACACTGACACGACCCAGGATACGCTCGCTGAGCGAAGAAATGACCTCGTCGCCACTCTTCAACGCAGTGCAGACGAGTCCGCGCAGCGTACCGCAGTCTTCCTCGTTGATGATGACATCGTGAGAGACGTCAACAAGACGACGAGTCAGATAACCGGCGTCGGCAGTCTTCATGGCGGTGTCGGCAAGACCCTTACGGGCACCGTGGGTGGAGATGAAGTACTCCAGCACCGACATACCTTCCTTGAAGTTGGAAAGAATAGGATTCTCAATAATCTGGTGTCCCTCGGCACCGGCCTTCTGGGGCTTAGCCATCAGACCACGGATACCGGAGAGCTGCTTGATCTGGTCCTTAGAACCACGGGCACCCGAGTCGAGCATCATGAACACGGCATTGAAGCCCTGGTCGGCCTCGGTCATCTGCTTCATGAGCACATTACCGATGTCGTTGTTGACGTGGGTCCAGGTATCGATGACCTGGTTGTAGCGCTCGTTGTCGGTGATGAAGCCCATGTTGTAGTTGTCGGTGATCTGCTGCACCTCCTCGTTACCCTTGGCAATGAGCTCGGCCTTCTCCTTCGGGATGATGATATCGTCGAGGTTGAACGACAGACCGGCCAGATAGGCCATGCGGTAACCGAGGTTCTTGATACCGTCGAGGAAGTCGCAAGCCTCGGCAAAACCTACGTTCTTGATGACGTCGGCAATGATGTCGCGCAGGCTCTTCTTAGAGATGACCTTGTTGACAAAGCCTACCTCCTTGGGGATGATGCCGTTGACGATGACACGTCCGACAGAGGTCTCCACCTGGTGGCGCACCTTCTTGCCATCAACAATGTCGTCGACC
>Ga0310694_10003237_pt1 | contig 16070 bp, 12 predicted proteins | sample 174DNAGHGhighgp2_FD_203884 | JGI IMG/M metagenome (GOLD analysis project Ga0310694, IMG submission 203884) | Sheep rumen microbial communities from Palmerston North, Manawatu-Wanganui, New Zealand - 1742 DNA GHGhigh gp2 (v2) (version 2) | ecosystem: Host-associated > Mammals > Digestive system... | reverse complement strand
TGGATGGTGCACGGTGATCCCGTGCTTCTACCTCCTGGACGCGGTATTCCGCCCGAAAAAACGCGATCCGGGGAACGGCGCGCGCGGCCTGGCGCTGCTCGGCATCTGGGCAGGGGCGCTGCCGCTCGTGCATACCCACAGTTTCCTTGCGCTGGCCCTTGCTTCCTTCGGGTGCATGGTGTACGACCTGGTCCACGGGGATCCGGACGCGATGATGATCCGGCGGAGCCGCTGGCGCATCCTGCTGCCTTACCTGGCATACGCGGCCATCGCCGCGGCGGCCGCCGTGCCGCAGCTTGTCGCCTTCACCTTCCGCCAGGCGCTCCGGGAAGGGGCGGAACACACCTTCCTGCAGTTCCAGTTCAACTGGGTCAACAACCGGGGCGGCCTGGGGATGCGCGACCTGTATATCTGGTTCTATGTCAAGAATATCGGGCTGCCTTTCCTGGCGCTCATTGCAGCGCTGTTTGACAGGACGCCGCGGAACCGGCGGCTGTTCGCCATGGCGCTTCCGATCATCCTCGCGGCGGAGTTTATCCGTTTCCAGCCCAACGAATATGACAACAACAAGCTTTTCTACCTGGCATGGCTCCTGTGCTGCATGATTGTCGCCGACTGGTGCGGCGCGGTCTGGAAACGGCTCCGGGGCATGCGCAGCCGGCATGTGCTGGCCGTGATGGCGGCGGTGGTAACGTTCTTCAGCGCCGGGCTGACGGTCTGGCGGGAATGCGTATCCAACTACATGGCCTACAGCCGCGCGTCGGTCGAGGCCGGGGAGTTCGCCCGGGACAGGACGGAGAAGGACGCCGTTTTCCTGACGGGGACGCAGCACCTGAACCCGGTCCTTTCCATCGGGGGAAAAACGATCGTCTGCGGACCGGACCTGTGGCTTTACTGGCACGGGTTTGATACCCGGGAAAGGCAGGAAGAGCTGCGGGTGTTCTACGAGGATCCGGAACACCACCCGGACATCCCGCTGAAATACGACGCAAGCTATATTTACGTTTCCTCCTACGAGCGCACGCAATACGACGTGGATGAGGCGGCGCTGGACAGGAACTACCAGAAAGTCTTTGAAAACAGTGAGGCAACGATCTGGAAAATCCCGAAAGGATAAGCATGCCGGGCGGTTTCGCCCGGTTTTTTGTTGCTTTTTCAGCAGGAATGGGATACAATAAAGTGATATGATATGCGATATCAGCGAGAGCGAAACAACGCGGCGAAAGGAAAGGGGGCGGCAGTGTGGAAAGCAGGAATGACGGGCTGAAGTGGCTTGCATGGGCGATTCCGGCGGGGATTGCGCTGCTGCTTGCCGTGATGCCCGTACCGGACAGGACGGCGGGCATGCTGCTGGTGCCCGCGGCTGTGTTCCAGCTGCTGCTGCCGGTGGTTTCCGCCATGACAGGCGCACTGTGCAGCCTTCCTGTCACGGTCTCGCTCTGCGCGCTTTCTGCGGCAAGCGGATGGAAATTCCTCCCGCAGGAGGCGCTGCCGCTGGTGCTGTTCTGGTGCGCAGCGTGCGGGCTGACGGCCTGCCTGCCGATGAAGCGGAAGCTGATGCGCCCGGCCCTGCGGGCTGCCATGTGCCTCGCAGCCTGGTGCATCGCGCTGGTGATCCTGCTGCAGCTGACCGGCGGAAACCTGGTTACGGGCCTCGCCCAGGCTGCGAGCGATTTTGTGGACCGCAGCCCGAACAGTACGGAATACCTCATCCGGGCGTACAGCGCCGGATATGTCCGGCTGTCCGGAAAGGAAGTGCTGGTTCCCGCCGCGCGCACGATGGGCGGGATCATGATCCCCGCGGAAACAAGGACCCAGATGCTCATGACCCTGCGCGTCTCGCTGGAGGAAATCCTGCCGTCCCTGCTTTGCAGCGCGGTGATCTACCATACGGTGCTGACGGTGCTGCTGAGCACGCTCCTGCCGGACTGGCTGAAGCGCAGGAAGGGGGAACGCGGGGAATTCGCCCCGCTGGAGCGGTGGTATATGCCCCGGCGGATGGGCGCCGCGGTTTTTGCCCTGTGCATCGGCTGGCTGGTCGCCCTGCTGGCGCAGGACGGAATCGGCGCGTATCTCGGCTGGCTTTGCGCGGGCGTTTTCAGGGCCGCGTTTATCCTCCAGGGCATCTGCTGGATGCAGTGGATGGGCAAACGCATGGGGATCCGTTCCACGGTGCGGAATATCTGGTCCGTGGTGCTTTCTGTTATACTCCCGCTGATCCCGATGGTGATGGGAATGATAGATCAAAGCAGGGACGCACGCCATCTGCGCCCGAGAGAGGAGACTGACCAGGAATGAAGGTAGTATTGCTGAAGGACGTCAAGAACATGGGGAAGCGTGACGATATCCTGACCGTCAGCGACGGTTACGCCAGAAACTTCCTGTTCCCCCAGAAACTGGCTGCGGAAGCGACTCCCGGAACCCTGAAGGAGATTGAGCGCAAGCGCGCCGCCCAGGACGCCCGCGAGGCGGAACTGAAGGCGGAAGCGCAGGCGAAGGCTGAGCTCCTGAAGAACAAGGTGATCGTGCTGCAGGTCAAGTGCGGCGAAAAGGGAAGGCTGTACGGCAGCGTGACGGCGCAGGAGGTTGCCGACGCGCTGGAGCAGCAGCACGGCATCAAGGCGGACAAGCGGAAAATCGATATCGGGGATCCGATCCGGGAGACCGGCATCCGCGAGATTTCCGTCTGGCTTTACGCCGGCATTACCACGAAAATGAAGCTTGACGTCCAGCCGCTCAAGAAGTAACAGGCGGCGGGAAACGGATACAGGAGACAGGGATGGAGATTCCGGAGAAGGTCAGCGGCGCGGTTCCGCCGCACAGCGCGGAAGCGGAGGTCAGTGTCCTGGGCGCAATGCTCCAGGACAGCGACGCTGTGTCCAAAGCGCAGGAGCTGCTGGCTGCGGATGACTTCTACCTGCCGGAACACAGGGAAATTTTCCAGGTGATGGGCACCCTGACCCGGGAACACGCGCCGATCGACCTGGTGACCATGCATACGGAACTGGCGCGGCGGGGCACGCTGGAGGGCATCGGCGGGGACGCCAGCCTGATGCGGATCCTGGATGCGGTGCCGACTTCCGCGAACGTCCGGGCGTATATCGATATCGTCCGCGAAAAAAGCACGCTCCGGAAGCTGATCGCCGCCTGCCAGAAGATCTCCGGGGACTGCTACAGGCAGCAGTCGCCCCTGCAGGAAACGCTGACCGCCGCCGAGAAGGCGATCTTCGACATCGCCATGAACCGCAGCATGGAGGGGGAAACGCTCCAGCCGCTGGGCCAGGTCGTCGTCCGGGCATACGACATGATCGAGGAACTGGCTAAGCTGCACGGCGCCATCGCCGGTGTGCCGACCGGGTTCATCGACCTGGACAACATGCTGACCGGGCTGCACGGCGGCGAGCTGATCGTGGTCGGCGCGCGCCCGTCCATGGGTAAAACTTCCTTTGCCATGAACGTGGCGGCCCATGCGAGCCTGAACAAGGGCATGAAGGTTGCCGTGTTCACGCTGGAAATGCCGCGGGAACAGATTGCAATGCGGGTGCTCTGCTCCGACGCCCGGGTGGACATGCAGCGGGTGCGGAAGGGCACGCTTTCCAACGACGACTGGATGCGGCTGGCAAAGTCGCTGACGCCGATGGTCGCGGCGCCGATGTTCATCGACGATACGGCGGGGATCACGCCGACGCAGCTGCGTTCCCGCTGCCGCCGCCTGATGATGGACAAGGGCGGGCTGGACCTGATCGTGCTGGATTACCTCGGCCTGATGCACGCGGACAGCCGGACGGAAAACCGCCAGCAGGAAGTCAGCGAGATCAGCCGCCAGCTGAAAGCCATCGCGCTGGAACTGAAGGTTCCGGTCATGGCCTGCGCGCAGCTGAGCCGGGCGAACAAGGACCGGCAGGACAAGCGGCCGATGCTGAGTGACCTGCGGGATTCCGGTTCCATCGAACAGGACGCGGACGTCGTCATGTTCCTGCACCGCGAGGAGTATTACAACAAGGAAACGGAAGACAAGAACATCGGCGAAGTGATCATTGCAAAACAGCGCAGCGGCCCCCTCGGGACCGTCAAGCTGGCTTGGCTGAGCGAGTTTACGACATTCGCAAATCTGGCAAGGGATGAAAGCAATTCCGGGGATGCCCCGTTTTAATACCGAAGGAGCTTAAATGGAGAGTTATTCTGTATGCCAGCTGCAGCGCGATATGCGCTTTGAAGGATTCCTGCTGGTACGGTCCGCGGAGAAGCGGAAAGACATCAAAGGCAACGATTACGTGGATATGAACCTGACCGACCGGACCGGTGAGATCAACTGCAAGATCTGGAACTGGGAATCCGGCACGGAGGCGCCCGTTTCGGGCAGCACGGTGAAGGTACGCGGAACGGTCCAGGAATACAACGGCCGGCTGCAGCTGCGGGTTGAAAAGTGGCGGCTGAGCACGCCGGACGATCCGGTGGATATGAGCCAGCTGGTGCCGTGCGCGCCGCGGAAACCGGAAGAAATGCTGGCTGAGATCAGGGAAACGGCGGCCGGTATCCGGAGCGAAAAGCTCCGGAAGCTGACGGAGGGCATGCTGGAGGCAGCGGGGAGCAGCCTGGACTGGTTCCCGGCGGCCCAGCGGATGCACCACGCCGAGCGCAGCGGACTGCTGCACCACACGACGGATATGCTGAAGCTGGCAAAGGCCATGCTGGGGATTTACCCCTGGCTGAACGCGGACCTGCTGCTTGCCGGCGTGATTATCCACGACCTGGGGAAAATCGACGAGCTTCGGAGCGACCAGGCCGGGAACGTGACGGACTACACGAGGGACGGGCAGCTGCTCGGGCACCTGGTGCGCGGCATCACGAACCTGAACCGCGTGGCGGACCGGCTTGGGATCCACGGCGAACCGGTCGTCCTGCTGGAGCACATGCTGCTGAGCCACCACGGCGAAAGCGAATACGGAAGCCCGAAGGCGCCCATGTTCCCGGAAGCGGAAGCGCTGCACTGGATCGACATGATGGACGCCAGGATGAACACGATGAAGAGCGTCGAGGACAAAACGCCGGAAGGCGCTTTCAGTGAGAAGGTTTTCAGCCTTGACCGGAGGGTATACCATCCGATATATACGGACGACGCGGAATAAAGCCGGATTACATAAAACGGAGGGATTCAACATGAAAAAAAGGATTCTTTGTCTGGTACTGATCCTGTGCGCGGCCCTGGCCCTGACAGCCTGCCAGCAGCAGGAAACCTATCCGAACCAGCCCAGGCAGGAAACGGTCCAGCAGGCACCCGTTCAGCCGCCGGCTGCCACGGAAGCTCCTGCCCAGCAGATCGACTTCAACAGCGGCGCGTATAATCCGGCTTCCGAGGAAGACGCGGTCGCTGAACAGGTTTACGACAGCGGCATTACGCCGGCCCCGACGATGCGGAGCGATTACGCCGGCGCGACGCCCGTGAAGATCGATCCTGTGGACAAGCCTACGCCCACACCGCTGCCCACGCTGACGTTCTCCTACGCCAACTATACGGCGGCCAACCTGCGCCTGACCTTTGAGGGCCCGGCGGGATGGCTCCCGGCCGAGAACGGCGCGGACACCTTCACGCTGTCTTACCCGAACCAGTCCATGGACTACGAAGCGAAGGCAGTCCTCCACACGGTGTCTGTCGGCAAGAACTATACGCAGAAAGAACTGATCAAGGAAGTCAAAGCCCAGGCGGATTCGGTCCGGAGCGCCGGCGGCTTCAGGAGCTTTGAGCCCTCAGGCACCGCGGCCCGCTTCTTCATCGACGAAGGCGGCGTGTACATTGCCTACAAGGGCACGCTGAACGACGAGAACGAAACCGGCGTCGCCGGCAGGATTATCGTCAATACGGTCAACAAGGTGCTGTATATCCTGCACGTCAGCTACCCGAGGGGACTGGCGGACACCTTCGCGGACGGCGTTTACAACAAGATCCGCCATTCCATGAAACTGGTGAACTGAGGCATACCTGGCATCCCGGGATTCCTGTGACGCGCGCCCCGGAAGGGGAATGCGCGTCACACGCTGTTATCGGAGGCTTTACGAAACATGAAAAAGGCGCTGCGTTTTCTTTCCACGGTCCTGTGCATCATCCTGGTATCCTGCACGCTGCCAACAGCGCGCGCGGAGATGATCTCGGTCGGGATCAGCCTGACCGGGCTGATTGCCGAAGAAGGCGGCGGCTACCGGAAGGTGATGCCTGAAGGCAGCTTCCGCGTATTCCAGAACGGACAGGAAATCGGCACGATTGCCGCAGGGCGGGAAACCCTGGTCCTGAACAATACGGAACGGATCAGGATCGAGCCTGTTCCGCAGACATTTGCCCCGGGATGGGACCTGTCAACGGCTTACCTGACGCCTGACCTTTCAGGCACCGCTTCGGCCATGATCCCCGTCACGGTTTACGCGCAGGGTTCAGCTCCGAAGGCCGCGGAGGCCCCGGACGCGCAGGCGGCGGAAGACCCGGCGGCGGAAACGGACGCAGCGCCGGCGGAAATCCCCACAGTGCCCCCGACGGAAGAACCCGCGGAGGTGCCTACAGAGGTGCCGACGGAAGTGCCCACCGAAGTACCCACGGAAGCGCCCACAGCAGCGCCGACAGAAGTCCCGGCGACAGCTGTCCCCGCGACAGCCGTCCCGGCGACGGCCGTTCCGGTGACGGAAATCCCCGCGACAGCGGCCCCGACGGAAGCCCCGACGGAAACGCCGGCCCCGACAGCGGCCCCTGCGACCGCCCAGCCGAAGCCGACGCCGGCGGGTACGCCGACGCTGCCGCCGTATACCCCGAAGGAAGTAACCCCGGTGCCGGAACTGCGCGGGATTCCCGAGGGTGCGGAGACCGGCGCCCTGCAGGTCTTCGTTTTCAACGACAGGAACGGCAACGGGAACATGACGGGCAACAACGAAAGAGGCGTCCAGGGAATTGCTGTCTACCTGCTGAATGAAGCGGAGGAGCCGCTGGCATCCACCTGGACAAACGCGGATGGCTTCGCCTCGTTCGAAAACGTCCCGGCCGGGAAATACAGGACGATGGTCAGCCTGCCGGAAAAATACTATTTCACAAAGCACGGCGGGCTGAACAGCATGACCGAAAACGCCTATGACACGCAGGCGGGCAGCACCCAGACAGGTCCTGTTGTGGAAATCACCGCCGGCGGAAGGGCCGAGCAGGGAATCGGCATCCATGAAGATGCGGTCGTCCTGAAAGGCTACTGCTGGCTGGACGAGAGGACGGACGGCCTGTACGATTTCAATGAAAAGGCAATGCCGGGCATCGGGATCACGCTGCAGAGCGAAACGGACGAAAAGATCGTTTACGAACTCGAATCCGGCGCAGACGGAAAATGGCGGGCCGCAAACCTCCGGCCGGGTGTTTATTACATCTCCGTCAGCTGGCCGGAAGGCATGATGATCACCCGGTACACCCAGGAGCGGGGCATCCGTTCCTTCCTGACTTCCGACAACCAGCGCAGGCGTTTTGAAGTCAACGCCGCCACCAGCGATATTTACATCGGCTTCAACTGGGCGACGCAGCTGTACGGCCGCTGCTACCTGGACGCGAACTACAACGGCCTGTACGACGAGGGCGAAGAACCGCTGGCCGGTGTGAAGATCCTCGCCAGGTATTCCTACGACAGCGCGGAAGCCGCCTCCACGGTTTCCGGCGCAGACGGAACATACGTCCTGGACGGCATGCGCGGCAAGAAGTACGTCTTCCAGGCGACGCTGCCCAAGGGCGGATACGTGTATACCCGGACCGCTCCTTCCGAACCGCTGGGCAACCGCTTCAGCGCACGGGGCGAGCAGCGGACGGCGGAACTGCCGGAAACGCAGATGGCCGACGCGGAACGCCGCGAGATGAACATCGGCGCAATCCTGACCGCCACCGTGAGCGGCAGGGTTTATTACGACGATAACTGCAACTCCGTTCCGGACGAAAACGAGAAACCGGTTTCCTCGTTTGTGGTGACCATCAAGGATGCGGACGGCAAAGCCGTCGCCAGCGCCCGGTCCGGGAATACGGGCGTGTACGAACTGGCAGGGATCATGCCCGGCGAGTATACGCTGGACGTGACCGCAGTGAGCGGATATGCCTTTACAAAGCGCGGGGAAGGGAACGTGATCCTGAACCTGAGCAACGGCGCCGGATATTCCGAGAAATTCCAGGTGAATATTTCGGATAAAATCACGGGAATGGATATCGGTATGATCCGTCCCGGAACCGTACGGGGCACTGTGTTTGCCGACCTGAACGACAACGGCATGCAGGATGCCGGGGAAGGCGGAATGGCCGGTACGGTTGTCCGGGTGGTCAGCGAAACGGAAGGCGAAGCTTTCCGGACGGAGATTGGGCAGGACGGCGCCTATGTCTTTGACGCGGTAATGCCCGGCCGTTACCATGTGGAATACGAACTGCCCGAAGGGGCTGTGTACGCCCGGGTGAAGGACGGCGGGAACCAGGTTTCCGAAACAGGAACGGCATCCCGGACGGAACCGTTCGACTTTACCTCCGGCGACCTGCGGCAGATGCCGCTGTGCGGGGCCCTGACGCTTGGACGGATCGAGGGTATCGCATACCAGGACCATGACGGAAACGGCCTGATGGAGAACGAGGAAACCCTGGCCGGCATGACGGTCCGCCTGGTTCCGTCCAGGGAGGAACTGGAAACGGTCACCGCGGTGACGGGCGACGACGGCGTGTTTGTGCTGGACGGGCTCAGGCCTGACGTCTACCAGATCGAAGCTGTCTGCCCCGGCGAGTACGTCATGAGCCGGACGGATTACCTTACGCTGCCGCTGAAAGCCGGAACCAACAGCCAGTCGGCCGGCCTGCTCCTGCAGATGGGCGACCGGTGGCTGGACCAGAAGCTCGGCGCCGTGATCCCGGCGGCGATCAGGGGCCAGCTGTGGATGGATGAAAACAACAACGGCCTCTTTGACGAGGGCGAGCATACGCCGGCGGGCTATGCCATTATTGTGACAGATGAATCCACCGGCCAGGTGTTCGATACGCCGGTTACGGACGAAAACGGCTGTTTCGCCGCTGCCGGGATGATTCCCGGGCAGTTCAGCGTTTCCCTGCCGATGGATGAGTGGATGCAGACGCCGAAGCCCGGCGATTCGGTCTTCACGGAGGTGGACGGTTCCCTTGTGCTCTCCGGCATTACGCTGAAGGAGAACGAGGTGCGCGACGGCCTGCTGGTCGGTGTGATCCGTTCCACGAACGTTACCGGACACGCCTGGATCGACCGCGGAAGCGTCATTGAAGACCTGGCGGGCGTAAAGGTCGTCATGCGGGGCGCTGACGGAAGCGTCATCCGGGAAACGGAGACGGACGCGGCCGGCAATTACCATTTCGGCGACCTGATGCCCTGCAGGTTCAGCCTGGAGATTACCGTGCCGGAAGGCTGCGTCATCATCGAGCCCGGGGACAGGCGGCTTTCCGATACGCTGCGCTCCGTGCCGGTATCCACCAACAACCGGATCGGTTCGACAGGTGAGATGGAACTGAAGATGGGCTCTGACATCACCGGCCAGGATATCGGCTGCGTGCTGCCCGGCTGCCTGGGCGACTACTGCTGGGTCGACCTGAACGGAGACGGCCTGCAGGCGGGCGACGAGCCCGGCCTGGCGAACCTGCGGATCGAATTGCTGCGGGACGGCACCGCCGTCGCCGAAACGGTTACGAACCAGTACGGATTCTACCGGTTCATGGATATCTATCCCGGAACGTATACCCTGAAGGTGTATATGCCGGCGGAAGTGAAACCGACGCTGCGGCGGACGGACCTGAAGATGATTGCTTCCGTCCTGCGGGAGTCGGAGGAAACGGAAGCGTACTCGGTTCCGATTCCGGTTGAAAGCGATATCGCTGATTATGACGCAGACCTGGGATTTGCCTGTCGCACGGAGGGCGTGCTGCCCGCCGGTGCCGGCATCGGGGAAAAACAGGTATGGACGCCGAAATACTGAGGTGAATGAAACATGAAAAGATGGATCAGCCTGCTGCTGGCGCTGGCCCTGCTGCTGGCCGCCTGCCTGGCGCTGCCGGCCGGTGTGGCCGGAGGCGCGGACGGGCAGGAACAGGCCGCGGAGCATGAAGCCGGAGAGGCAGGAGACGCCCCGGAAGCGGATGAAGGCGGGGAAGACGCCGATGCCGAAGGCGGGGATGAAGAAGACGACAGCATCCAGATTCCCGTGCCGGACAGCCAGGAGGACTGGAGCGAAAGCAGCCTTGAAACGCGGCTGCTCCAGGCCGGCGACGAAGGGGACGACGTCCTTTTCCTCCAGATGCGCCTGGCAGCCCTGGGGTATTTCACCGGGAATGCAGACGGAAAATACGGAGAGGGCACACAGAACGCGGTCCGGAAATTCCAGGAAGACTACCTGTACAAGGGCCTGGAAGCGACCGGGCTGGCGGATATCGGCACGCAGCTGATGGCGGCCACCGCGCAGTACAGGACGCTGAAGCGGAACGACTCGGGCGACGACGTGGCTGACCTGCAGGCCCGCCTGGCGGAACTCGGGTTCTACAAGGGAAAAATCAGCGGGGACTACCTGGACGGAACGAAAAACGGCGTCAGCCAGTTCCAGAAATACAACGGGATGGAACAGACGGGCATCGCGGATCCGATGACGCAGGAAACGATCTATTCGACCAACGCGGTCGGCCGCTATGACGACGAGGAAGCGCCGACGCCGGCACCGAATTTCGACGCCTCCTTTTACCTTGTGGATGAGAGCGAAAACAGCGCGCCCATGCCGCCGGAACCGGTTTATTACAGCCGGACCCTGACGACCGGCGTTTCCGCGCCGGACCTGGTGAAACAGCTCCAGGAACGGCTGAAGCAGCTCGGTTACTATACCGGGAAGATCAGCGGCAAGTACACGTCGGCAACCGTCACGTCGGTCAAAAAGCTGCAGAAGCAGAACGGCCTGGTCTCCGACGGTATCACCGGCGAACAGACCTGGAACGTGATTTTCAACGATCCGGGTGTCGTGCTGCCGGGGCAGCCGGCAAAACCGGCCCCCAAGCCGCAGTATTCGATCACCGTGGATACAAAAAGCCAGGTTGTGACGGTTTATACGCTGGATGAATATAACGAATATACGATTCCGGTCCGGTTCATGCTCTGTTCCTCCGGCAAGGTCGGGACGGCCACACCGGTCGGCGACTGGGAACTGAACGGCCGGAAGGCAAGATGGTGTTATTTCCCGAAGTGGGGCGATTACGCGCGCTACTGGACAAGGATCAACGCACAGGTCGCCTTCCATTCGCCGATCTATTCCTCGCCGAGCACCGACGCCCTGAAGGAAAAGAGCTACAAGCTGCTGGGCAGCAAGGCCAGCCACGGATGCGTCCGCCTGATGCTCGAGGATGCCAAATGGATTTATGAGAACATCCCGGCCGGGACCATCGTCCATGTACCGCGTGAAAAGGATATCGTCTATAACGAAGAGACGAAGGACGCGCTGAAGCACGACAAACCCAGGACGCCCAACGGTTCAAAGCCGGCGGCGACGCCGGAACCGGCATACAGCAGGGAAAACAAACCCGTGCTGAACGGGAAGCTTGCCAAAGGCAGCAAGGGATCGGCTGTTTACTGGGTACAGCGCCGCCTCCAGGAACTGGCGCTGTATGACGCCAAGTGCACCGGCGAAATGAAGAGCCGCACCATCCAGGCGGTTAAGGATTTCCAGAAAGCTTACGGCTTCATGCAGACCGGCACGGTCACCCAGGAACTGATCGACGCCATGGCGGCAGCCGAACGGATTACCCCGGCCCCGGCCGCCACGCCGGCACCGCCGGAAAACTGACCGGCATGGCAAATCAAAGAGGAGGGAGCATCACTGCTCCCTCCTCGCTGTTTTTGGTGTTTTTCAGGGTTGCTGCTGCAGCTGCGGGAGGATCCTGTCGGCATCCGCGCGGCCGGCCAGCGCGGCCTGCCGGTACCAGCGGAGGGCTTCCGCTTCGTCCGCCGCGACACCCTGCCCGGTCAGGTAGGCGTAGCCGAGCGCCATCATGCTGCGGCCGTTCCCCAGGGCGGCGGCTTTCCTGTACCAGGAAAGGCCCTTCTCCGGATCGGCTTCCACCGGGCCGCCGGTCATATACAGCCAGCCCAGGTAGTCACAGGCGAGATGGCTTCCGGCGTCCGCGGCCTTTTCATACAACGGCAGGGCCGCACTGAAATCCTTCGCAACCCCCTTGCCTTCCGCATAGCAGTAGGCAAGGCTCATCCAGCAGTCCGGATCCCCGGCTTCGCCGCCGAGCGTGTACATTTCCATCGCCTTGCCGAAATCCCTGGCGACCGCGACCCCTTCCTCGTAATAAGAGCCGATATACCAGTACGCTTCCGCGACCCCGAGGTCAGCTGCCTGGCGGAAGTATTCCATCGCCTTGGGAGGGTTGCTTTCCACCAGGCGGCCCTGGTCGTAAAAGCGGCCGAGCATCAGGTATGCCGGCGCGTATCCGGCGTCGCAGGCTTTCCTGCAGCATTCGACCGCGGCTTTTTCGTCCTTCGGGACCATCAGGCCGGTTTCATAGTAAGCTGCCAGCGCGCAAAGCGCTTCGGGATCGCCGCGGCCTGCCAGCGTGCGCAGGGCGGGATAAGCCCGCAGCGGTTCGCCGCAGAACGCCCGTCGGCGCAGGGATTCCTCCCTGTCCAGCCCGCACCCGGTGCAGGCATCGGAAATGTTTTTTTCACCGCAGGAGAAGCAGATCCAGATGCTCCGGACCATTCCGCATGAAGGGCAGGCACTGCCCGTGTTTTCCGAACCGCAGACCATACAGAACCAGCGGCTTGCAGCAGTACTGTCCTCCGCCAGCGCGGGAAGCACCGCGCAGAGCGCCAGGACGGCGGCAAGCAGGCAAACGCATATTTTCCGGATCATATCGCATCTCCCGTCAGCATCATGTCTTATCAATGGGAAGGCGCCGCTCAGGAGCGGGGAGCGAAGCCGATCTTTTTCTGCACCTTGCGCAGCGTCTTCGAGGCCAGGTACGCTGCTTTTTCCGAACTCCCGTTCAGGACCTTGAACAGGTATTCCTTATCGGCGATCAGGCGTTTGTATTCCGCCTGCAGCGGCTCGAGCGCGGCAATGACCGCGTCGGCGGCGCGGGCTTTGAGCGCGCCGTATCCCTGACCGTCCAGTTCGGCGCAGATACTGTCCATGCTCTCGCCGGAGAGCGCGCTGATCATGCTCAGCAGGTTGCTGACACCGGGCTTGTTTTCCGGATCAAAGCGGATTTCACTTTCTGAATCCGTGACCGCGCGCTTGATCTTGCGGCGGATTGTATCCGGATCATCCAGCAGGAAGACGGATCCGTCGCCGAGATCGCTTTTGCTCATCTTTTTGTCCGGTTCCTGAAGGCTCATGACGCGGGCGCCGGTCTTGCTGATCAGGGGTTCCGGAATGGTGAACACGTCGCCGTAAACGCCGTTGAAGCGCTGGGCGATATCCCGGCAGAGCTCCAGATGCTGCTTCTGATCCGCACCGATGGGGACGAAATTGGTCTGGTAAAGCAGAATATCCGCGGCCATGAGCACGGGGTAGGTGAACAGACCGGCATTGATGTTTTCCGCGTGTTTGGCGGACTTATCCTTGAACTGGGTCATCCGGCTGAGCTCGCCCATATAGGTATAGCAATTCAGGATCCAGGCCAGTTCCGCGTGGGCGCTGACATGGCTCTGGCAGTAGAGGATCGACTTTTCAGGATCCAGGCCGCTGGCAATGTACAGCGCGATCAGCTCCAGGCAGCGGCGGCGGAGGTCCGCCGGATTCTGGCGCACAGTGATGGCGTGCTCGTCCACGACGCAGTAAATGCAGTCGTAGTCATCCTGAAGCTGGGAAAAACGGCTCAGCGCGCCGATGTAGTTTCCGATGGTCAGCATGCCGCTCGGCTGGATTCCCGAAAAGATGACAGGCTTTCTTGTTTGTTCTTCCATGGTGAGGACTCCTTGTACAATATGATTCATCTATTATATTATGCAGCCGGTGAAAAGACAAGGAAGAATTGGTTACAGGGTGCGCTGCGAAGCAGCGTGCACCGATTGACACGGATACAGGCGCTTTGTATAATCATCCGGGTGTCGGCGGGTATGATGCTTCCGGCCCGGCGGAACAGGAGGATGGATATGCTGTTTGGAAAAAAGAAACAGGTTCCGGTACACGACAGGAAAGACGGGACGCCGGTCATCCGCTGCAGCATCTGCACGGGGGAACAGGTGGCGGGTTTCCTGCGGGACGATACAGGCACCTTTGAGGAAATTATGCTGATCCGTAGCGAAAGCGACCTGCAGTCCTTCCGCGAACGGTACGGGATTACAGGTGAAATCAAAAAGATCTATTAATGCGGGCAGCAGAAACGGACGGACAGAAAGATGAATCAGAAAGCACTGCGGGGCAGCCTCCTGCTGCTCCTTGGCGCGGTGATCTGGGGCGCGGCCTTTGCGGCGCAGCGGATCGGCATGGACCATGTCCAGCCTTTCACTTTTACCGGCGTGCGGATGCTGCTGGCCGGCCTGGTGATGATTCCCGCATCGTACCTGGCCCGGAAAAAGAGCGGTGCGGAAAGCACGCCCGAACGCCGGCGGGATCAGCGGAAGGGCGGGATCCTGTGCGGGATCCTCCTGTTCACCGCAACGTCCCTCCAGCAGGTCGGGCTTGTCTATACCTCGGCCGGGAAGGCGGGGTTCATTACGGCGCTGTATGTAGTGCTGGTCCCGGTGGCTGCCTGGCTGCTGTTCAGGAAACAGCCGGGGCGCGTGATCTGGGCTGCCGTCGGGCTGGCGGTCGTCGCGCTTTACCTGCTGTGTATGCCTGCGGAGGGTTTCCAGGTGGAAAAGGGGGATGCTATGCTCCTTGGCTGCGCGGTATGCTTCACCGGGCAGATCCTGTGCGTGGACCATTATGCACCGCGGGTGGACGGCTTTACCCTGGCCAGGGATGAATTCCTGATCACCGGCGTCCTCGGTACGGCAGTTGCGCTGGTGACGGAAGAAATCCGGCCTGAAGGCCTCCTGGAGGCGATCATTCCGATCCTGTATGCCGGCATCCTTTCCGGCGCGGTGGGATATACGATCCAGATTGTCGGGCAGCGGGAAGTCAACCCGACCGTGGCGTCGCTGATCATGTGCATGGAATCGGTGTTCGCTGTCCTGACCGGCGCGGTCCTGCTTGGGGAACGGATGACGCTGCGGGAAGGCCTGGGCTGCGTCCTGATGTTCGCCGCAGTGATCCTTGCGCAGCTTTCAACGCTGATCAGGGGGAAAAACCGGGAAAGGCAGTGACATAATGAAAATCCTGATTGCATCGGATATCCACGGATCCGCGGCGTACTGCCGCCGGCTGGCGGAGGCATGGGACAGGGAAGCCCCGGACAGGGTCGTCCTGCTGGGCGACCTGCTGTACCACGGGCCGCGGAACGACCTGCCGGACGGGTATGACCCGAAGCAGGTGATTGCCATGCTGAATGAAAGAAGGAACGGCATCCTCTGCGTCCGCGGGAACTGTGACACAGAGGTCGACCAGATGGTGCTTGCATTCCCGATCCTGGCGGATTATGCATGGATCGCGGCGGGCAGCTGCAGCATTTTCGCAACCCACGGGCATGTGTTCAATCCGGAAAACCTGCCGCCGCTCAGGCAAGGGGATATCCTGCTGTACGGCCATACGCATGTGCCGGCATGGGAGGAGCATACAGGCATCCGCTGCTTTAATCCGGGTTCCGTTTCGATCCCGAAGGCAGGAAGCAGCCGCGGCTATATGACCCTTGAAAACGGCGTTTTCACCTGGAAAACACTGGACGGGGAAGCCTTCCACAGTGAAAATTCGTGAGATGCAGCAAGTTTCTGTTGCTTTTTCCCGCAGACTGTGATATTATAATCCCCGCTGACCGCAAGGAAAGCAAATCCGGGATTATAGCTCAGTTGGTTAGAGCACCACGTTGACATCGTGGGGGTCATAGGTTCGAGTCCTACTAATCCCACTGCTCGGAGCTTTGTAAATCAAGGCTCCGAGCTTTTTTGCTAAATATGGACACAGCATACGAGGGGGTG
>Ga0310694_10003236_pt1 | contig 16072 bp, 14 predicted proteins | sample 174DNAGHGhighgp2_FD_203884 | JGI IMG/M metagenome (GOLD analysis project Ga0310694, IMG submission 203884) | Sheep rumen microbial communities from Palmerston North, Manawatu-Wanganui, New Zealand - 1742 DNA GHGhigh gp2 (v2) (version 2) | ecosystem: Host-associated > Mammals > Digestive system... | reverse complement strand
AGAGATATGCTAATTTTTTCATTACTTTCGTTCTTGATTTATTAGTTTACGCCCGAATTGGAGGACATATTGCCTTTCTGCTTCGAACTGGTGGCCCGCAGGTTGCCGAAGAAATAATAATAAGGATAATAGCCCTTGTAGCGCGGGAAGAGTTCCTTGGCATGGCCGGCACGGTCCGACATATAGGGCTGTATGGCGTTCATAAAGGCTTGCAGGCGAGGCAGGCGCAGGTTCAGGTTCGCGAATCCCTGTTCGATGCCGGGGAAGTTGTTGCTTGCCAGCAGTATGCCGTCGGCCACATTCTCGGGAGTGGTGCTGCCCTGAAGTGGGTTGATGCGAGCCGAGAAGTCGGGCATCAACTTGGTGTAGAGACAGACGGCAAGGCTGTTGTAGAGCGCATTCAGGCTGCGGCCTTCCACGAGCGAGAGGTTGTAGCCGAGGAAGGTGGGCTGCTGATACTGCGACTCGAAGCTGTCGCGCAAGGGCTCCGTCATGCGAATTTTGAACATCTCGGAGTCTGCATCCACCAGCTCAGGGTGCCGCACCATGGCTCCGTACTTCTGACAGAAGGACTTCTCGAACGGCACATCTCGCAGCACGCGCAGGTACTTTTCGGCCAGTTCCCACTCGCCACGCATCAGCGCGCTTTTTACCATCAGGTGTAGCAAGCGGACTGTGGGTCCTGTCATCACCATCTGTTCCATACATTGGTGCAGACACGTCAGCATAAAGCCTCCGTGATAGCTACCCTCGGGAATGTAGAGACTCACTGCTGCATTCTGCAGCCCGTCCATTCCGTGCACGTACATGGTGTCGAACTCGAGGCGAATGTCGTAGAGGCGGTCGCAAATCTGGTCGGTGTGGACCAGTGCCATCGCATAGTAGGCCGCCGTCGGACGGTTGCTTACCTCGGCATTCTTGCGAGCCACTCGCTGAATGGTGCCCCAATCCTGCCGGTACTGCGCCTCCATCAGTTGTGAAATGATGCGCACATATGGCCGCCGGTTCTCTCCGAAGCCTATGCTGCACACAAAGATGAGCGCCACAGCCAGCAACTGCCCGCTCCACTGTTTCCATGTCTGTCCCTCGGGAGCTGCAAAGAAGGCTGGCAGAGGCTTTCGACTTACTAGCCGGAACGCTACAGCCACCACCAGCAGGCACACGAACACTGCTGCTGGAATGCCCATGATGCGACCTGTCTCGGCCTCGAAGAAGAGGTCCAAACCTAAATATGTAAACGCCAAGACGCAGATGCCAGCCGGCACAAACTGCAGCCACTGCCATCGGCCACGCAAACGCAGCAGGTATCCACAGAACCACGAACCGACCGTCAGCAAGACTGCCAGCAGCAAACCGCCCATCCAAGGGTGATAGAACGGTTGCAGCAGCATACGGCCCACATACCACAACTGCCCACCAGGCTGATTGAGTACAAAAAACATCTGGTCGGGGTTCGCTACCCAGAAACTATATTCGCGGCAAATGCGAAACACCACTCCATAATAGACCGAAGCCCAACACCAAGCGGCCAGAAAGAAGACCACCAGCATGTTCACCCGAGGCAAATGCCAGTACCGCTGGCCCTTGTCGGCAACGCTCTGTGGCTGCTCTGCAGCACGGGAGTCCTTAGATATCTTGTTCTTCTGCTTGCTCATATCTCAAATTTTGTGGACAAAGATACGGCAAACGAGCGGAATACACAAGAAAAAACATAGTTTTTATCTTGAGGATTCCCGAGTGCTGCACATCTTCGACCAACGGTCAGAGTACGGCAAACGAGCGGAATACACAAGAAAAAACAAAGTTTTTGTCTTGAGGATCCCCGAGTGTGGCACATCTTCGGCCAACGGTCATAGTACGGCTGCATATATTATAATAGGGTAAATGTTTAAATCCGTAAATCTTTTTTGGCGGTAATGCCAAAAAGCACTATCTTTGCCACCCGATATGAGAATACTGAACAATCCTTGGGTATGGCTGAGGCGGCTGAGGCAGCGTAGGGGCTACGGCGTACACTCGCCTTTTGCGTTCCGTTTCCTCACGGAAGTTGTCTATGAGCAAGGAGCGTTCTACGACTTCGAAGTCCTCGACCGTCAGCTACGTCCCCTGCAGCGACTACGCATCCGCCGTCTGCTGCACATGCTCTTTCGGCTCTCCAACTTCGTGCAGCCGGAGCGCATTTATGTGCCAGTAGGGGCCGGTCTTGCGGCTAGCTACCTTCAGGCTGGCTGCAAGCATGCCACACTCCGCCGCGTTGAAACGTTAGACAGCAACGCAGCCACGCTCTGCTTCGTTCGGCAACCCAGCGAAGTTTCTGTAGAGACACTCGGGCCTCGTTCGGTACTGGTGCTCGACAGACTACAGAGGCACAAAGCATGGTTCCGTTCGTTGCCTGCCACCGTGTTTTTCGACTTGCATGATATCGGCGTTGCCATCTTCGACAACGCGTACAACCGACAATACTACATAATAAACTTCGAATGAAAAAGAATAGCATTTACACCCGTCGCGGAGACGACGGAACAACACAGTTGGCCAGCGGCCAGCGAGTACCGAAGACCTGCGCACGGCTCGAGGCTTACGGAACAGTGGACGAACTGAATAGTCAACTGGGGCTGTTGCTGACATATGTCACAGAATCCGAAGACCGCCAGATGCTGCTCTCCTGCCAGCGCCTTCTCTTCAGTATAGGAGCTTGGCTGGCCACAGAAAATGCATCGAAAGATACGTGCCATGTAACAGATGAGGATGTGCAGATCCTTGAGCATGCTATCGACAAGGCAGGAGAGGGTCTTCCACGCTGGCGAGGCTTTGTACTACCCGGCGGCACGCGCGCTGCCGCCGTCTGCCACGTGTGCCGCACCGTGTGTCGCAGAGCCGAGCGTCGCATCCTGACGCTCGGGCAGGAAAGCCCAGTTGAACCTCGCTTGCTGGCGTACATCAACCGCCTTAGCGACTACCTCTTTGTGCTGGCCTCGCGACTCAACCTATTGGGGGGTGTGGAAGAAATTTTATGGGAAAATCGTACAACGTAACAAAATAATATGTATCTTTGCCCGCCCTTAAGGGAAAAATGACGAAATAAAGAACAAAAAAACTAATAAAACTATGTACTGGACACTTGAAATGGCCTCGAAACTGGAGGACGCTCCCTGGCCGGCCACAAAGGAAGAACTCATCGACTACGCAGTGCGCAGCGGCGCGCCGCTCGAAGTAATCGAAAATCTGAATGAGATAGAAGACGAAGGCGACGTCTACGAAAACATTGAAGACCTCTGGCCTGACTATCCAACGAAAGAAGATTTCCTATTCAACGAAGATGAGTATTAGAGGAAACAGGCAATGCAACGTCAAGTAGCATTGCCTGTTTCTTATCTCTTCTCAGCAGGCAACACCTAATAAACAGAAGACATGACTACATACCCATCAAGGCATTTGTCCTTCTTCGCATTATTGCAGAGAGGCTGGAGGTCGGTCCTCCCCATTGTTTTTGTAAGTCTACTCACCTTGACAACTACCTGTTCTGACGCAGGCTCTGCCGCCACACCGATGCTGAAAGGCAAGATTTCTTCCTACAACGAGTTCGGCGCAGCTATGTTAGATTTCACCCAAACAGACATGGCCAAGGCTGGATTCACATTCGGCGATGTCATCAGCATCACCATTGACGGGAACATAGAAATTGTCATGCCTTACTATGACGGCTACTACGCCCGTAATGGCGAATACCTGTGTGTTGCCTATCCCACCTATCCCAGCATCTGTTTCACGACCAATAACACCGGGCTGCCTGAAGAGTTCTTGGGGCTCGAGGGGCATGACATTATCGTTAGGATGAAGGAAAAGGGTGGCAAGATCGATGTACAACAGGCTCTGAGCATGAAGTACAACAACGACCGTGCGAATTATTCCGACATCTCTGACGAGGAGTTTGCCAATGCACGTACCGTGAGCGTTGGCGAAATCACAAGCCGTATCCTCTACCGTACTTCATCGCCTTTCTGCAACGAAATCAATCGCGCATACTATGTGTCGGAGTATATGGAACGCGAAAAGGTAAAGACCGTGCTTAATCTCGCTGATACCGAGGATAAGATGCTCTCTTACGACATGCCATCCTACAGCCGTAAACTCTGGGAGGGAGGCCATGTGATACTATGCCCTCTGAAGGCAGACCCCACAGCAGACGACTATAACAAACGGCTGATAGATGCCTTGAAGGAACTTCCGTCACATCCAGCCCCTTATCTCGTGCATTGCATGGAGGGAAAGGACCGCACTGGATATGTGTGTGCACTGCTTGAGGGTTTATGCGGAGCCTCGTATGAAGAGATAGTGGCCGACTATCTGGTCACCTACAATAACTATTACAAAGTCAATCCGGTAAAAGACTCCACTCTTTGCATCACTCTTGTGTCGTTGAGACTCAACCCATGCCTCATGTATTATGCAGGTATTAACGACGAAGCACAACTGCCCGACGCTGACTATGCAAAAGCATTCTCCAGCTATTTGCTTTCACATGGTATGAGCCAGCAGCAACTGGACACCCTCATTCAGGCTTTGACTATTTCAAAACCGCAATAATCCTTTTTGCCGTCGCGCAGATTGTGCAGGTATCTATAAGGTATTAGGCTATTATCTCACAAAATTTTCTAACATATTGATATATACTAATTTATAACATTTATCACATTATTAGGTAACAAATAAGTAACATTTCTTAGAACGTTTTATTACTGCGTTGCATTGCCAGTCTTCATCTTGCAATGAAGAAGAAGGTGGACGCTGTAAACTTGATGGGTGATTGTTTGATTAGTATGCTTTGAGAATTTCGCCATAATTCAGCTTCAAACTATTGAGAATTTCGACAAAATCCATATTACCGAGCGTAATAATGCCAAATTACCGAATAAAAACAATCCAAATCACCGAAAAACATTCAGTCAAATTACCGAATATAAATAAAAATGTGTATCTTTGCAGTGGATTTTTGTAAAAAGATTGTCACTATGTACAAAAAAAGGATTCTCGACAAGTTGCTTGAACGCAAGCTTAAAGGATGTGGGGCTGTTCTTATGGAAGGGCCAAAGTGGTGTGGTAAAACAACAACCTGTGAACAACAGGCTAAGAGTACACTATATATGTCTGACCCGGAACACAAAAGCCAATATCTTCGATTGGCAGACATCAATATAAAGAAGTTGCTCGAAGGTGAAACACCAAGACTTATTGACGAGTGGCAAGTAGCCCCCAAGTTCTGGGATGCAATACGGTATGACGTTGACCACCGTGAGGGTGACGGCTTTTATATGCTAACAGGCTCATCAGTACCCCCAGAAGCGAACAAAGACGATAAAATCGAAATGGTACATTCTGGAACAGGACGTATTGCAAGATTGACAATGCGCCCGATGTGTCTGTTTGAATCAGGAGAATCTAATGGTGAAATAAGCCTTGACGCACTATTTAGGGGTGAAACTGAAGGTCTTTACAGCGAAAACAGACTTGACCTTTCACATATTGCTTATCTTATATGCCGAGGAGGTTGGCCCAAAGCCACTTTGCAAAGCGAGGACATAGCCCTTGATAGGGCATTAGAATACTTCGATGCCGTGGTAAATGTTGATGCTTCGAAAGTGGACGGTGTTCAGCGTGATCCGGAAAGAGTTAAACGGCTAATGCGTTCATACGCACGTCAGCAAGGTAGCCAGACGGCTCTTGCCGTAATAAGAGGAGACATGCTTGCCAATGACAGCACTACTCTCGATGAGGATACTGTAAACAGTTACATAAAAGCACTGAGAAAGATTTTTGTCATAGAAGACATGCATGCATGGAATCCCAATTTGCGCTCTAAGACAGCCATACGTACAAGCGACACGCGCTATTATGTTGACCCATCAATAGCTACAGCAGCCCTCGGACTCGGACCTCAGGATTTAATAAATGACCTTAATACAATGGGATTGTTTTTTGAGACCCTGTGTGTAAGAGACCTGCGTGTATATGCCGATGCTTTGGGCGGCGAAGTATATCATTACAGAGACAAGACTGGGTTAGAATGTGACACTGTGCTTCATTTAAGAAATGGACAATATGGGTTAATAGAAATTAAACTTGGTGGCGATGAACTTATCAACGACGGTGCATCCGCATTGAAAAATCTTGCCGATAAGATTGACACGACAAAGATGAAGAATCCCTCGTTCCTCATGGTGCTTACGGCTACAGGGGATTTTGCCTACCAACGAAAGGAAGATGGAGTGTTCGTCGTTCCTATTGGCTGTCTGAGGAATTAAAGCAATTGTGCTGTGTGTTCAAAAAATATGTTCAAATGAGTCATGTGTATCTGTGTTCAGCTTTAACAATTTAATAATCTTACTAAACAATATCCAGTATGAAACAAATTATAATTTCGTTTGTTCTTTTGACTTGCTTCTCTTTTGTGAAAGCACAAAATCAAATTTATTCAAACAACAAAGAAGGCATTAGTTTTAGCTATACTAATAACTTTAAGCGAACAAGTATACAAAATGCAAAGCACATGCTATTAAAATTGGAAAGTGGTACAACGACAATTGCTTTGTCAAAATGGAATTACGGAATAGACGATTCGTATACAATTTGGGATGAGGAAATTGTGCAGTTAACAAGAGAAAATCTCAAAAATTCTGGAACCAGTATCATCTCGTTTGACAAGCGATATGTCGGCACAAAATCAGGGAAAAAGAAAGCCTTAGTGGCAATTACATATTCTTCAAGTGTAAATATGCATTTACTATCCTACCAATTCCTTCACAAAGGCAATTTAATACAGGTTGTCGTATCTAACAGGGGGAAGTACGACAAGGGTATGTTAACAACCTATGATAAATATGTTAGTGGGTTGCAGATAAAATAAATTAGGTTAAATTAAAGAGTCTTAAATGTTTGTTAGTCATGAATTTAAATAAAAATGCAGCTTTCGTTTTAACTTTGTTTGTCGACTTTATATTATTGATGCTCGGTGCAGGAACAATCGCATTTCTCAATGTCGGTGGTGTGTTTGTCTTTCTCATTGAGTTCTACTTTATTAGATTTATACATAGGAATGTATATAATTTACTTACGAAAGGAACAGGTACGAAGAACAATGTGCATAATAATACTATCGAAGCTATCGAAGGTAAAAATATCGAACATTCATATTCTTATGATTCAAAAGTCATAATTGTGGATAAAACAGATAATGTTCAAGAAACCTTCAATGTGAAGTCTGAAACTATAAAACACCCTTTGCAGAAATTTGCAACAATTAATAAAACTATCAGAAAAAGAATATCAGTAGCAATTATCTCAATTATTGGATTAGTTGTTATAACCCTAATACTTACAGCAAAGCCATCTGAAAAAAAGTTTGGTGGATACTTATATCCAATATATGAGAATGGACTTTATGGATATATAGATTCTGTAGGCAATAAAATTATTAAACCACAATTCTTATGGTGCTCTACATTCTCAAACAATAGAGCCTTAGTTGTTACAGATACAATATTTAGAGAAGTTGATGATTCTATTAAATACTTATCTGGTGAGAGTGACACCGTAGAAAAGAAGTATAGACTTTATGCAAAGTATGGTTATATTGATCGTTCGGGAAAGTTCGTGTTACCAGCTAAATACATTTGTTATGTAAATATGCTAAAAGACGAAAGTAACCATGATATAAAAAGATGCAGTCACGTTTTTCAACAATATACCTTTAGAAATGGTAGAGCATTAGTATATGATACTCTATCATGGAAGATAGGATATATTGATAAAAATGGTTCAGTAGTTATCCCTCAGAAGTATTATTATGCAGAACCATTTAGTGATAGCATAGCAATTGTATATGAAAAAACTGGTAAGCCTGAGTTTTGTAATAATGTACTTGTAGTATCTGGCTACCTTCGTGCTGGCTATATTGATGTTAATGGAGAACCTATAACTGAATGTAAATTCGAGTCTTTGACGACGTTTGTTGCAAAACGAGGAATTGGAAAGATAACAGAAATGAATTCTATTGATGGGGATTTCATCGATTCTTATTCCGTACATAATATCATACTGAATGAAAAGGGTGAGGCAGTTGATACACTTTCCATGCTTAATAGATACTATGACTACAGCCCGGATGGTATTGCTGTAAGTGAGCAAGTAATGTTCTCAAATATTGATGAAATAAAGAACGGCCCATCATATGAGTACGTTACCAAGAATGGTAAATTTTTAAGACCTCTGGAAGGATTATCGCAAGCATATCAAGCGTATTTAGGAAAAAGAAAAGATATTGTGCAGGTTTGGCCTAAAGATCTTGATATGGTAGATGTTACATATTTCCAAAATGGATTGGCTGGAGTAACCCCTGACCACGAACACTGGTATTTCATTGATAAGTATCTTGTTGTGCATGGTGATAAAGATAATCCAGCATTTGAGAATATCAAAGGGTTTGGAAATAGTCTTTGCCCGGTTAAAAAAAATGGGAAATGGGGTTATGTGAACAGGAAAATAGAGGAAGTTATTCCTTTCAAATACGATTCGTGTGGAGTAGCATACCCATATCTCGAAGAAGCTTTTGATTTGAATATTGATGGTACAATAAATAAGAAGTATTGGATAAATCGCTTTGATAGTGTCGTTTGGGAATCTGCTGAAACAGAGACTATTACCAATAAATATGTTTATAAGAATAGAGATAATTGGGGAAAGTGGAGTCAAAAAGACACAGATGTCTCATATAAGTTAGACACACGTTATGTATATGCTCTAATAGGAATTCTTCTTATGGCATTAGTAATATATTTCTCATATAGGCATGAGTATAAAGATTTTTCTTTTAAAAAGAAATATGTTACTATACCTTTGGCATTATGTTCTATATCTTTATGTATGATATGCACGCATTGTATTTTTAAATATTTATTTGGTGACTATTGTAACATTAGTGAATATTCAATTAAGAACACACCAAATATAAAACGTAAAAATTCCATTAATTATCAATGCGTTAAATACCAGGACGAAAGATTTAGGTGTAAAGACTCTATTGGAGTTCAGCCTAAACACACAAAATGGCTGGAATTTGGAATAGGTGTATTGCCTTCGGGCAAGTACATATCAACTTATGTGGGTTCTAATACAGATAGATATTTCGCAGGAAACAGAGAAGTTGAAAGACATAGCCAACGCCTTGTTCCAAAATATAAAACTATCAACTATGGGTATGGGATTAAAGACACGTATCAAGACGGATGGAAATGGGAAGATTATTCATACGTAGATTATGAACCCGTTTATTTTGACTATACATGGCACTATGCATTAAGTACCTTTGATATTTCGGATAAATTGTCGATATTCTGTAATGAAGATTCTGTATACAGTGAGTACCTGAAAGATATTGAAAAACAGTTAACTGCTAATTATGGATATAAGTTTGTATATACCAATGTTAACGGAAAAAAAGCATTACGTTATACAACATATGACGGAACACCTATTAAAAGAGTTATTTTCTGTGCAAACGGACGTGCTTATATAGTGGAAACTAAATCAATTGATAAGCTAAACGAGCACTCAGAAGAGGCCTGCTCCAAAGTTATACTTAAGAATTTTGACATAGCAGAAAAAGATAATCGATTCATAAGCTCTTCAATACTAGGATTGATAATTGGAATAGTAATATTGACGATAATTATAATATGGTATTACAGCGGAGATTCCTACAATAAGAAAGCGCATACGCTATATGTATGTTCTTTATTATCAATGGGAATCAACGTTATAATATGTTGCTGTTTAATATATTCTGCTTATGTCTTATTTTATATTACAGTGACAAATGCCATTATTCTAATTTTAGCATTAATTAGTTGCTTGGTAATTTCAGTACCATTAATTGGTTACTATAAGCACAAGGAGTTAAATGAAAGTTCTGACTTTATAATTCCAACTTGGATTCAGAAGCATATATACTGCAAAATCTCATCAGATGTTTATAGGAAATTGTTCATTTCTTTTGTGATTTATCCGTTAATGGTGTTCTCTCTCATTCCATGTGGTATTATTACCTTGGCGTATTCTATACCAGCCTTATTGGTGTCGTTTGCAATTTTATTTGTTAGCAAGTGGAAGAATTGGGTTATAAACAATAATAAACCAACGGAAAAGATAGAAACATCATTGAAGGATTATTATTCAATATTAAATGTGCCTAAGAACGCAACTCAAACAGAAATTAACATTGCATATAATTCAAGGATGTCATTTTTCGGGCAATCTACTCACATGAGTACATTTGACAAAAAGGAATTTGGGTATGTGCAGGAAGCATATAAGATTCTAAGTACGCCTAGATTAAAGAACTTGTATGATGTAGAATATACTGTACTACAGAGTGAAAATAATTTCGAGGAATTGCCAATTGAGAATAAAGAACTTGAAGACTCTATTTTGAATATTAGAAGAGAACAAGGTGGCGGTGAAGGAAGCAAAAGATTAGATTCCTTCAACAGAATATTCTTCTTCGTAGTTATAATAATTACAAGTATCGTGTTTATTGTAAAATGTGCATCAGAAGCCAAAGGGCAAAATAGTATAGGAAATGCTGTAGTCAATACGTTCTTTAATACGGTAGGAATTGAAGATAGTGAAGATTATTCTGATTCTGATACAGATATTGATTCAGACTGTGATTATGAAACAAATTATGACTATTAACTAAAAACTCTATATGAATGAAATACATTGGTATGATAGTAGCAATGTTATTATTGCTCTGCTTAACGAGTATGCCATATGGTTATTATGAATTGGTACGCTATATAACCACTGTGTTGTTTTTCTGGATGGCATTACAATCTTTTAAAATAGGGAAAGAGAGTTTAACTTTTTCTTATGTTGCTATAGGAGTACTATTTCAGCCTTTTTTTAAGATTGTACTTAGCAAAAGTATTTGGAATATTGCTTATTATTAAGGTTCTATATTCTTTTGTTGTCTTTTTAATTCTCTTGATTTTCTTGTTTTAGGTATTAGGCTTCAGCGAGAGAAGGAGACAGACGCCGACGCCGCCTCTTTCTCTCGCTTAGCCGTTCCCCAAAAAGGGATGTGGAACGTTACACTGAATCTGCTACTTGGTTTTCACCTTCAAGTAGCTCTTCAGTGCTTCGACGTATTCCCCGAAGGCTTTCACGCCCGCAGGCGTGATACGGCAGAGAGTGCAAGGCTTACGGCCTTTGAAAGTCTTTTCCACTTCGATATAGCCTGCTGCCGAGAGTTTGTCTATCTGCACGCTCAGGTTGCCTGCCGTGGCTCCGGTCTGTTCTCGGATGTAAGGGAACTCAGCTTCCTCAGTACTGATGAGCAGCGAGACGACAGCCAGACGGAGTTCCGAGTGAAGCAGTGGATCTAACGGTTTGAACATGTCCGAACCTCCTTATTTCTGGTTTTGCATGAAAATCGTCACACCAGGTACAATCAGGCCAATCAAGGCCACCGCTGCCATCACATAGAGCTGAGCATGTCCGGTGAGATGTAGCGCGCCAAAGAATCCTCCGAGACCAGCTAAGAGTCCGCACACCTGAATGGTACGGTTCCGGATGACGAGACCTGTGATGGTTGTTCCCATTCCGAAACAAAGCGAGATGATGCTGGTAATGCAGCCAAACACACAGACCTTTGGCATAATCAGTTCCATTGGCAGCATTCTGCAGCCAATAAAACCGAGTATCATGCCCATGCCACAGCAGAATACTCCAAAGGTAGACCACACGTGACCGATGACCTTCCCGACAAAAGTAGTTGGAATGCTCTCTCTCTGTTTGTCAATTATCCAGTTGCCAGCGTAGCCTACCAACCATAACGCGGCCCAGAGCATATTCCATGCCGGTCCGCCATGATTTTTCCATAGGTAGGCGATGAACAACGAGAATAAGACCACACAAAGTCCCCACCAGATAAGCGGTATTGCCGAATTCTTGTTAATGGTGCGCTGGCTGCGCTCTATTGATTCTCTGATTATCTCCAGACTGCGCTCGGCAGTCAGATTGTTGTTTTCTTCCATTGTTGTTTTCTTTTTTAGACGGGTTTAGTGCTTGTTTTTACTGTTCTCTGGTCTCGTCCGCGCTCCTGCAGAAAGCACGTCTTTGACCATTTGTGTCCGGTACACGGCGGCAAAGGTAGAGAAGTTTATAATATAAACCAAATTATTTTGCAAAATATTTGTTTCTCAGCCCGTAATTTAACATTTCGCAGGCGAAAACTGGAGAAAAAGATCTTGCGAAGGGGCGTAAAGGACATGATGAAAGCGACAAGTCTCGGGTGCTGCATCGCTTTTCTGAGCATGATTCAAAAGAAAAAAACATCTACCCACTAAAAATTTTTCGCGAAAAAACCTACATGCCTACACTTGAGACCCGTATTTCCTTGTGCCACAATTCGTTTCTGGCGTGTAGGTTTTGGTGTAGGCACGCGTTTTTAGTGTAGGTTTTGCCTACACGGCAGGGCTTGCCTACACTCGAACCTACACTGCTGTAGCATGCATGGTTACAACAACTTAACATTCCAGAGTGTAGGCATGTAGGTTTTTTGAAGGAAAAACTTTTAGGAGGTAACAGACGGCACTCCGCTCGCCAGCTATTCGACGCGGCACATATGGTAGCCCATGCGGCGGAGCTGTACGGCAACGCCCATCAGATAGAGCTGGTGGAGGCTGCTGACGTAGGCATCGAAGGCTTGTTTCGTGCCGGGCTCGATGGCTTGGCGTCGCAGTAGGTTGTGGGTCCGCGAGGCACACTCGCCGGCCAGTCGCTCGAGGGCTGCGGAGTCGTCGCCGTGGAGTTGCAGCACGTCCTCGCGAATGTATTCGTCGAGCTGGTCGTAGCCGCGCTTGTCGCGCATGTAGGCGTAGAGATCAGTGATGTGTGAATAGACTTCCCAATCCTCTTCCCACCAACAGGCAACGGCCATGCCAATGTACATCATCCAGCCCAGCGAGGCCGTGGGGTAGGCCGCAAACTCGCGAATGCCATCGGGCAGGTAGGCGCGAGCCAGTTCTTCCCATTTTTCTTCCACATCGGGGCATTGCGGCAGTCGCTCGTCCACTTCGTGCATCCACTGCAGGTACTGGTGCAGGTCGGTACGCAGGGTTTCTTCGTACGTTTTCATGCTGCAAAGTTACGTTTTTTCTGGCTAAATGTATGCCATACTCTACAATTTTCATACTCTTTAACCTGTGGTTTTAGTTACTCATGCTCGGAAAAGCTAAAATAAATTTTGCTTTTCACTCGCTTAATCGTAACTTTGCAGCAGACAAACATCCTAATGCAGATACAGACATGGGAAGACGGAGACATCTGACGGCTACACTGCTGGCAGCGCTGACGGCTGTGACGCTGGTGTGTGCCTCGTGCTACAAGATTACTTTCATTCGTCAGGCGCACCGCGTAGTGAAGGGTGAGGCGTTCGAGGGCCGACTGTCGATACACGACACGGGTAACACGAACGGTGGCACGTACCACGTATACGGACTCTTTGGCATTCGCGTGCCGGAGGGCTGGAGTGTGGACGGGCAGGTGGTGATGACGCAGGTGGCAAAGCCTACCACCGACACGGGCGACCCGAACTACAACACTACGATAGAGCGTCGTCTCATACCGAGTCAGGCCTACACACGGCTGCTCAACACCGACTATCCGCGAGAGGGCTATACGTGGCTGGGATTCGTCACGCAGACGGACTTCAAGACGCTGCTCAGCGGCGAAGACCCCGACAAACGGGTGGACAGCATCTACGTCTCGTACCGCATTCAGACTTCGGCCGAGCACACGGGCACGTACTATCTCGACTATGTCTGCGGACAGATAGACCACGCCAAGTTGGGTCAGCTGGCTACGGCCGACCGCGACTGGACTACACGTGCCGCAACCTTTCAGGCCGACAACATTTCTAACGTCTATCACACCGACACCAGCATACGCCTGACCAATGCCGACGGCTCCATCGACGAGCCGGGCGATGCACTATGGGCGACACCCGACGACTGGCAGTTGCAGCCCATGACGAGCGCCACCACCGATGGCACGGCACGCGCATACCGCGACCTGAAGTACAACGCACTCTTCACGCGGACACGTGGGTGGAACGGAGGAGACGGAGTGCTCACCGTGGGACTGCCCAACGGAGACGTCTTGTGGACTTTCAACGACAGTTTCTACGGCACCGTTGGAGCCAACCGCGCACGTGGCAACTGCAACTTTCCACGCAACAGCATCATGGTGCAGAAGGCGCACGACGGAGTGTTGGGCGAGACGGAACAGGACCTTGTTTGGCTGGCAGACTACGTCAATTGGCGGCAACCTTCGCGCGAACGATACTTTCATGCACGCACGCACCTCAGGCACCCCGAGGGAGAAAAGACAGAAGCCGAGATAAAAGCCGGAGATATCGACCAGACGAAAGTTTACTGGTCGGGCGACGGAACGGTCTACGACGGCAAACTGCAGATGATATGGATAGGAGTGGAGGCGGCCGAACTGCGCAACCTCGATATCGCACTGGCCACCTACAGCCTCGAGGGCAACGAGCCGCAAAACTATTATCTGCCACGGCTTGCCGACTATCTGCCGCAGTCGGGAGACTATCTCTACCGCGAAAGCCACACACCGGCCGTCTGGCAGGGCTCCTGCTCCTACGGCTCTACACTCTGCGAAGACCCTGACGGCCACACCTATCTCTATGCCACCGAAGGCACCTGTCCCGTGGTGGCACGCACACAGACGCACAGCCTCTACAGTCCATGGCAGTTCTACGTCAAGGATGCTCAGGGGCGCTGGACGTGGCAAGACAGTTACCCCACAGACGATGAGCGACAGCGCTCTGGCATCATGGCATCAGACGACTATGCCGTTATGCAGCCTTGGGTGTTCCGTCGTGGAGAATGGTACTTCATGGTGGCACAGGCACCCATCTTCTCGCCCCTTGTCTATATCTACCGCGCCCGCACACCTTACGGCCCCTTCGACGAGCGACGTCTCCTTGTGCGCCTGCCCGACCATCTCGACAAACTCGGACCGCAGCAGTACCATTGGCTCTACATGGTGAACCTCCATCCGGCTCTCGCTCGGCAAGGCGAACTCGTGCTCTCCACCAACAGCGACCCCGACGACTTCTGGAGCAACTTCAACGACCCTGGCTCGGCCGACTACTACCGCCCCTACTTCTACCGCGTCTTCGACTGGCAGCGCCTCTATCCCGACCTTCCGGCCGACCCCGTCGAGACACCCGCTGCCGCGCGCAGTATCACGTCTGACCGCACGTCCACCTACAACCTGCTCGGGCAGCCGGTACGTCATCCGCGGCACGGGCTCTACATCCGAGGCGGACACAAGGTGCTGATGAAGTAGGAATCCTTCCTGCGTGCTGCAAACTTCTTTCACGCCACACGTCGCAAGCGTTCACGCGACGTGTGGCGGAGACGAATGCGACGCGTCGCGTGAACGCTTGCGACGTGTGGCATCAAAAGGCGGCAGCGGACGCAGACGTCCTGGCGAAGTAATTTACTGATAGAGAGACGGAAAGAAAGATGGGACAACGCTGTGCTGCCCCATCACCAATGTAATGCATCCAAAGTACGCCTGATAAGACTCGAACTTACACGCCTCGCGGCACCAGATCCTAAGTCTGGCGTGTCTACCAATTCCACCACAAGCGCAGGAAGACGCTGCAAAGATACGCTTTTTTATTTGGAACTCGCAAGCAGGAGAATCATAATTTTACGCTTTTGGCCGCTTTTTTCCGAAAAAAGTACTATCTTTGCGCCCTGAAGTAGGGTCTGCGGACTAAGACAAACAGAAAACTCTGACAGGATGGCTTGCATATTACATATTGAGACGAGTGGACGCATCTGCTCCGTGGCGCTGAGTCAGGACGGTGCGATGCTCTTCCACCGCGAGGACACGGAAGGACCTAACCACGCTACGGTGTGTGGCCCATATGTGGAGGAGGCACTCTCGTTTGCCGAGAGTCACGCCATACCGCTTGACG
>Ga0310694_10003235_pt1 | contig 16073 bp, 10 predicted proteins | sample 174DNAGHGhighgp2_FD_203884 | JGI IMG/M metagenome (GOLD analysis project Ga0310694, IMG submission 203884) | Sheep rumen microbial communities from Palmerston North, Manawatu-Wanganui, New Zealand - 1742 DNA GHGhigh gp2 (v2) (version 2) | ecosystem: Host-associated > Mammals > Digestive system... | reverse complement strand
GAGGGTGCAGACAAGGGTAAGTTTGTCAGCTTCGGACTGAAGGATAAGTACACCACCACACCTATCCACGTGGATGTTAACATCGTCAGTGCTGATGTTCTGGACATTGAGGCCTTCAAGGCTTGGCGCCCTGAGTATGAGAATGCTGAGTTCATCCTGGAGAATGGCAAGTACGTCTGTGGTTGGGCCATTGAGAAGATGTCGAAGTCGATGTTCAACGTGGTTAATCCAGACATGATAGTCGAGAAGTATGGTGCTGACACCCTGCGTCTCTACGAGATGTTCCTGGGTCCTGTAGAGCAGTCGAAGCCTTGGGATACCAATGGTATTGATGGTTGCCACCGCTTCCTGAAGAAGTTCTGGGCATTATTCTATGGTAACACTCGCGAGAATCCAGAAGGCAAGTTGCTTATCGACTACAACCAACCCACCAAGGAGTCGCTGAAGAGCGTTCACAAGCTCATCAAGAAGGTAACACAGGATATTGAGGTGTTCTCATATAATACCTCTATCTCTGCCTTTATGATTTGCGTCAACGAGTTGGCTCAGCAGAAGTGTAAGAATCGTGATGTTCTTCGCATTCTGGTTACGCTTATTGCTCCATTTGCTCCTCATATTGCTGAAGAGTTGTGGGAAGCTCTGGGCGAGCCGGGTAGTGTTTGCGACGCTAAATGGCCCACATGGAATGAAGAATACTTGGTTGAGAACAGTGTGAAGCTGGGTGTTGCCTTCAATGGTAAGACACGCTTCGATATGGAGTTCCCTGCAGATGCTGACAATGACACCATCCAGAAGGCTGTTCTTGCTGACGAGCGTGCTCCTAAGTATATTGATGGCAAGCCTATCGTGAAGGTCATCATCGTGCCAAAGCGTATGGTAAACATCGTACTGGGCAAGTAATTATGCATTATGCATTACTAATTATGCATTGAAATTATGACAATACAGCACAAAATGATATGGAACGAAGCCAAAGACTATTTCTTTATAGCCTTTGGCCTCTTCCTATACACCATCGCCTTCACCGTTTTCCTGATGCCATATCAGATAGTGGCTGGTGGTGTAACAGGTCTTTCAGCTATCATCTACTACGCCACAGGATTCCACTTGGAGAATACCTACATCATCATCAATGGTATCTTGTTGATTGTAGCCCTTAAGATATTAGGTGTAAAGTTCCTGATGAAGACTATCTTTGCCATATTTTCGCTCTACTTCATGCTGAAGTTTGCTCAAGACATTATTCCTAAGCAGGAAAATGGATTGCCTTTCAAGCTGATGGGCGAGGGGCAGGACTTCATGTCGATGATTATTGGTTGTGTACTGACGGGTGTTGCCTTGGCTACTGTCTTCCAGAACAATGGTTCTACAGGAGGTACGGACATCATTGCAGCCTCTATCAACAAGTATCATCCTAACGTATCGTTGGGCAACGTGCTGATTGCTGCTGACTTCTGCATCATTGGCTCGTGTATGTTCTTCCCTCAGTTTGGTACTTATCTGGAACGAGCCCACAAGGTAATGTTTGGTTTCTGCGTGATGGCTATGGAGAACTACACGCTGGACTATGTGATGAATGCTCGTCGTCAGTCTGTACAGTTCATGATATTCACAAAGAAATGGCAGGAGATAGCCAACGCTATTGGTATGCAGATGCATCATGGTGTGACCATTCTTGATGGACACGGATGGTACACTGGTCATGAGATGAAGGTGCTCTGTATCTTGGCTAAGAAGAACGAAAGCATCAACATCTTCCGTCTTATCAAAATGATTGATCCTCAGGCATTTGTATCGCAGTCGAGCGTTATTGGTGTCTATGGCGAAGGATTCGACGAGATGAGGGTAAAGATAAAGGAAGAGAAGAAGATAGAGGAAGCTAAAGGGGAAATAAAAGAGAAATGAAGATAGTATTCGCAACAAATAACCAACACAAGCTGGACGAGATTCGTAGCATCCTGGGCGATAAGTTTGAAATCGTATCGCTGGCTGATATTGGGTGCCACGAGGATATCCCTGAGACAGGTGCTACGCTGGAGGAAAATGCGCTGATGAAGGCAAAATATGTCTATGACCACTATCATGTAAGTTGCTTTGCTGATGATACAGGCTTAGAAGTAGAAGCACTGAATGGTGCTCCAGGGGTTTATAGTGCCCGTTATGCCAGTATGTCGAGCGATACAAGTGCAACTCCTGCAAGCCATGATTCTGAAGCCAATATGGCTCGTTTATTGCTTGAGTTAGAAAATAATAACAATCGCAAGGCACGATTTCGCACTGTTATTGCGTTAATAGAGAAGAAAGATGTCTGTCCCTGTGGTTGTACCAGCATTAAGTTGGTTCATAAGTTCGAAGGTATCGTCAATGGCGAAATCATCCGTGAGAAAAGGGGAGGGGAGGGCTTTGGCTACGATCCCATCTTCCAACCTGAAGGCTACACAGAGACCTTTGCAGAACTGGGTCTTGACATCAAAAACAAGATCAGTCATCGTGCAAGAGCCACCCAGAAGTTGGCAGAATACTTAAACAAACTCTGACTATGAAGAAAATCATTGTTGCACTGCTATTGTCAGTTGTCTATTGTCAATTATCCATTGCGCAAGTAGGTACTTGGCGCAACTATCTGGCATATTCTGACGTACAACAGATACAGGAAGCAGGCAACAATCTCTTTGTATTAGCCTCTAACGACCTCTATCAATATAATAAGGAAGACCAGAGCATCTACACCTACGATAAGACCAACGGACTCTCTGATACTTATATCACCCATATCCGTTGGAACAAGCAGGCCAAGCGCCTCATAGCCGTTTATCAGAACTCCAATATCGACCTGATAGAAACCGATGGTAATGTCATTAATATCAGCGACCTCTACAACAAAAGTATCATAGGCGATAAGACTGTCAATAGCATATGTATCGATGGCGTCTATGCTTACCTCATTTGTGGCTTTGGCATTGTCAAAGTAGATATGAAATTGGCTGTAATTAAAGATACTTATACTCCTGGTCATCCTGATTATCCTACCTCCCTTCCTGACGTAGATAACAGTGATTACGATAAGTATATAGAATTAGTAAAAACACTCAAGCCTGGAGGACCGAAATACAATATCTTTGGATATTTACACACCTACAAAGACAAATTGTATTCAACTAATAATGTCATGGGGCAAAAGGCTCATGCTCAGGTTATGAACAGAAATCATGAATGGGAAATTTATCAAAATGACATAGAGGACATTATAGGTCATAGATTTCTTGGTCTTACCTCTATAGATATTGATCCTAAAGACGATTCTCATGTTTTCTGTACAGGACAAACAGGTATATACGAATATAGAAATGGAAAGTTCCTAAAAGAATATACAAACGATAATAGTCCTTTAAAGACTGCAAAAACCGTTGGTGGCAATAATAAAGAATATGTTATTGTTATGGATGGTAAATTTGACCAACAGAACAACTTTTGGTGCCTTAACAGTGTCAGTCCATCAACATCACTTCTTAAACTGACTTCTGATGGACAATGGATAGACTATCACAGCAATAAGTTGATGGTAGCAGAAGGATGGTCTTTAGATGATATGCGTAACATTATCTTTGATATTGATGGTACATTATGGTTCTGTAATAACTGGTATCGTAAAGTTTCTGTTATCAAGTGTGTCATTGAAACCAAAGAAATAACGCTATATGACCATTTTGTTAATCAAGATGGGACTTCTCTTAATGTGGATGGTGTTCGTTGTATAGCTTTTGATAAAGAAAGAAATATCTGGGTTGGTACAAATACTGGACTTCTTTTATTAGAAAGAAAAAACATTGATAGTGGTAACACTAACTTCTTCACACAAGTAAAAGTTCCTCGCAATGATGGTACTGACTATGCTGACTATCTATTGAATGAAATGGATATTACCGCAATTGCTATTGATGGAGCTAACAGAAAATGGATAGGAACGAGTTATGATGGTGTTTATCTTATCAGCGAAGATAATATGACCCAAATTCATCATTTTACAAAAGATAATAGTCCACTTATCAATAATAATATTCAATCTATAGCTATTGACGGACAAACAGGAGAAGTATTCTTTGGAACAGAATATGGTCTTTGTTCTTTTGTTAGTAATGCTGTTGAGCCAAACACAGAGATGACAGAAGATAATGTATGGGCTTATCCTAATCCTGTCAATCCAAGTTACACAGGACCTATTACAATTACTGGACTTACATATAATGCTGATGTGAAGATAGTCTCTGCCAATGGACTATTAATTAATGAAGGACGTAGCAATGGAGGTACATTTACTTGGGATGGATGTGATAAGAATGGTGAACGTGTAAGCTCTGGTATCTATATGGTTATAACAGCTACAAGTGATGGTAAGAAAGGAACAGTTTGTAAGATAGCTATTATCAGATAACAAGTAAAATTTATGAATTATCAACAGTGGATGAAAAAATATTGGAGTATTGCTTTTATAATAATTTTTACTCCTATATTATTATATGCTGTTATTCATATACTACCAACACATGATGATTGGACAGGAACAACAAGACCTACTTTCGATCCTTTTTTCGTCAGACAGCATTTTCTATTTTATGGTTACCATTGGCGACCTTTCGATACATGGATAGGATGGTTTGTAGGTCATAATCCACAAGTATTATATCCTACATTCAATCATATTTTAGTAATTCTAGGACATACTATTTGTGCCTGTCTTATTTTTCGATTACTTAGTGTATTTAACTTTAGTCAGACAGCAAAGAATCTAACCACTATAGCTTTCTTTATTTCACCTGCTACAATGGCTACAACAACAGCCATAGATAGTCAAAATCAAACCTATGCATTACTATTTGGCATTACATCATTTTTAGTTTATATAAATAATATACGCTTCAAGTATATTGTATGGGTTATCCTTATATTTATTGCTACATGGTGGAAAGAAAACGGACTTATGTGGGCTCTTATATGTCCTATATTAGCCTATGGTTTTGACATTATACAACTTAAATCACTAAAAAGAGACATTTTGATAGGTATAAGTATTATGATTTCCTATGCTTTTGCTATCATACTGTTACCTAAAGATATTACTATTCATCCAGAATATGTGCCTGATGAAATAAAGATTGTTAAGAGTATAATTAAGTTTTTCTTCACAACATTCATCACTACAGATTATATTTATCTCCTTCATAAACCAAGTCGAAATCTATGGATGGCTATGTTTACTTTTATGTTGACATTGCCATTCATCTATTATATTTTCCTACATCATATCAAGTGTTTTATCAATAAGAAAATACTGCTAGTATTTCTTTGTTTACTGATTGCTGTAGCACCACATGTATTCACTGTTTACAGCATGATGCATACCTATGCTGGATTAGCTATGATTGCTATAATGACAGCTTATGGTATAGATTGTAGTTTAAAAGAATATAAGAAACCTATCATTATATCCTTTCTATTATTTGTTTCTTCGGCATTAATGATAGATATACATCTGATAGATAAATCTATTAAATCTGGACTGATAGGAAAACAAATGGCTCAAGAAGCCATCCATAAAACAGGAAAACCTGTTAACAATGTACATATAATCATTATAGAAGATGACTATCCAAAATTATCTTCATTCTGTGTAATTCCTAATGAAGCTTTTGGATGGGGATTGGCTACTCAATATGAAACTAACTATCAGTGGCCAAAAAATATTCAAAATACCACACTTAAACGTACACCACATGCTACCAAACAAGCTTATTTATTAGGTAGAAAACAACTCAAGAACTATGAATGTGTATGGATTGTAAATCATCAACAAATAGATGTCATTAAGAAGTAAAATAAAACTGTTTACTGACAAGATATTCATGAAATTTGTCATGGTAGGCATTGTCAATACATTAATAGGTACTACTATTATGTTTGGATTCTATAATGTATTTAATCTTAACTATTGGATTTCGTCAGCCTCCAATTACATCATAGGTAGTCTTGTAAGTTATCTGCTTAATAAGAACTTTACTTTTCGTTTTAAAGAAAAAGGATATTATTCACTTTTACGTTTTATCATTAATATATTAACATGTTATTTGTTGGCGTATGGCATAGCTAAACCTATTATGCATTGGATTCTTTCTGATTTCAGTAAAACTATCCAGGAAAACGTTTCTATGCTGTTAGGTATGTGCTTTTTCGTTGTCTTCAATTATCTGGGTCAGCGTTTCTTTACTTTTAAAGATAATAAATCATATCTATGATGAAGAAAATAGCTATATTGTTATATTTATTTTTAGTAGCATTATTATTTGTTACTATATTTTCATATACTACTTCTCCTTTATATAATCTCAATGGATTTACACCAGACTCTATTATTTTTCAAATCATTGGAAAGTATTGGGTACAAGGTAGTATTCCGTATAAGGACTTATGGGATATGAAAGGACCTTATATTTATTTCATAAATGCCATTGGTTATCTTTTGACTAACTCTCGAACAGGCATATATGTTATTCAAATAATATTTATGTGGTTTACCTTATTATGTATATACAATATTTGTAATCAAGTAGTAGCTCCATGCCTGTCTTATTTCATTATTCTATTATCATTAGCTAGTCTATCATATATTTATGAAGGTGGTAATCTTACAGAGGAATATATTCTTTTACCTTTGACATTATCATTTTACTATGTATTTAAATGGATTAATCAATATGAAAGCAAACATACAATAAATCATTTACCACAGCATTCAATAGTTTATGGAATAGTCTTGGGACTAAGCTTAATGACTCGGCTTACTAATGCATTAAGTATATGTACAGCAGTTTTTATTATAATAGTAATTCTGCTATTTCATAAAAAATATAAGAATCTTTTTTATAATGCATTATATTTTCTTTTGGGATTTATCATAACTACACTTCCATTCTTTCTATACTTCCATCACCATCAAGCATTAGATGAAATGTGGAAGGCAACTTTTCTGTTTCCTATAAAATACGCTAGTAATACCTACATGGATATTATGGATATTGGTATTCATTATTTCATATTAAGTTATTTCAGTAGTATATTACTTATGTTATTAGTAATATTTCTAATTATAAAATGGCGAATTATTACATTACGTTACATACTTTACTTCCTCGTAGCTTTTATTCCTTTTATATGGTTCTGTCAAGGAAATGGTTATGGTCATTATGGAATGACAGTCTTTCCACTTTTCTTATTAGCTATTCTTGAAATAAAGAAAATGAGAATGCAATATTCTTATTATATAGTTAACATTCTCCTATTAATAGGATGCTCTAGTAAACTATTGTTCGTTTCTAAAATAAACAATATACATAATCAAGAAATAAAAGATTGTCGTCTCTTTCTAAATAGTAATTCTCATATTGACTATTCTTCATTTATTGCTTACGAATGTCTGCCTGATATTTATCTCACTGAAAATATTCGTCCATCAGTACCAATTTTTTCACTTCAAGAAATGGGTAAAGACAGAATACCAGAATGGCATCAGTATGTATTAACAAAATTTGAAAAATATAAGCCAAAATGGATTTTAGTTAAGGATGATGAGAATATTAAGAATATAATGATAAAACCCTTACTTAATAAACACTATATACTTGAAAACTCTGATTATAAAAAGAAACTTAAACTCTACAAAATAATAAAATGAATGCTGAAACTTAACTTAGTTCCAGCATTCTCTCAATAGGTTTCACTGCATCTTTAGCAATCTCTGGATCTACTTCAACAGATGGCCATTCATACTTTAAGCAGTTATATATCTTGAGTAGGGTATTCATCTTCATATATTGGCACTCATTACAGCTACATTCCAGCCCGCTCTCGCTGATTTCAGGAGGCACAGGAATAAATTCCTTATCTGGACAAGAACGCTGCATCTCGTGCAGAATACCAGCCTCTGTGGCCACGATATATTGCTTTTCATCATGTTGTTGGGCATAATTTAGCATCGTAGCTGTACTTCCCTTTACATCAGCCAATGCCAAAACAGGACCTTTACACTCTAAATGAGCCATTACTACAGCATTGGGATATTGTTTCTTCAGTTCTGCTATCTTCGATACAGAGAAACGTTCATGCACATGACAACCACCATTCCAAAGTAGCATTTTACGACCTGTCACCTCATTGATATAATTACCCAGGTTATAGTCAGGGCCAAAAATAAGCTTTGCATCTTTTGGCAATTGATCGACTACCTTCTTGGCATTACCACTGGTAACAACAACATCTGTCAATGCCTTGACAGCAGCTGTAGTATTGACATAAGAGATGACTTGATAACCAGGATGTTCCTCCTTATATTTCTTCAAGTCCTCAGCCTTACATGAATCAGCCAAAGAACAGCCAGCATTCAAATCAGGACAGAGTACTGTCTTATCTGGCGACAACAGCTTACATGTTTCTGCCATAAAGTGAACACCACACATTACCATCATCTTTGCATTTGTCTCTGCAGCCTTGCGAGCTAAAGCCAGTGAGTCGCCTACAAAGTCGGCTATGTCTTGAATATCACCAATGGTATAATAGTGAGCCAGAATAATGGCATCTTTCTCTTTACACAACTTTCTGATTTCTGCTTTCAGATCAATATCTTCAGCTACAGGTTCATCTATAAAACCTTGTTCTTTCCACTCCTTTTTCAACATCACAATATTATTTTATTTTTCTTTTTTCTTTCTTTAAAAAAGAGAATGTGTAGGATGATAGTGCGTTGATAAGTGCAAAACTTTCTTATGGTTTTCTTGCCAGAAAGTTTATTCACCCGTGAATTAGCGTTTCTCACACCTAGTGTTGATACTTACTCACTGATTATGAATACAATAAGTAGTTTATCCACAATTCTCTAATTTGGTGCAAAATTAATAAGTTTATATCTTTTTCTTGCAAAAAATGGTGGAAAAGTGAAGCATAAGCCTGTTATTTATTGATTTTATTAACCTATAAAGTATGGAGAAAAAGAAAACCCGCGAATAATAAACGCATTATTCACAGGTTTTCCACATAGTTATCAACAGCTTTAATTTCACTTGCTATTCTGTTTTATGGCATCAGCTATTATCTCAGCCATCTTTTTGGCACCTTTCATGTTTGGATGTATACCATCGTCAAGCATAGTCTCTGGGTCAGTACCAAAAAGCGTGTGAAGGTCAATAACTTGCAAACCATATTCTTTGGCTATCTCTTGTTGAATAGGAATGATGTTATTTACAATCACACTATCGCTGATATTCCATGATGGTTTGAAAGCTTTGATAGGAGTACAAAGCATAATAATAGGAGTGATAGCAGTTGTTTCTTTTACCTTTTTCTTTCCTTTCTTCTTAATAGGCTTGCTTAAATCTGGACGTAAGGTAGTAATCATTTGCTGTAAATCTTGTTTGAATTCAGCACCATATTGCCAATTCTCAGGCTTTGAATCATTGGTACCTAACTTGATTATCACAATGTCTGGCTTGAAGGCTAGTGCATCTTTCCATGCCATTTCGTTCATGTATGGATGATCGCCTTTATTCATCATAGTACGTGCACTAACTCCAAAGTTCTTTACCCAATAATTATCACCTAACATTTGTTGTAATTGTGCAGGATATCCATTAGCTGGTGCAAAATCTATTCCATGACCATCAGTAATACTATTACCTATACAAGCTACTCTTATAGCATCTGCCTTGGGTGCAGGACGATTCTTGAGCCAATTACCCAGGTCATTCAATAGCTGGTCATGATACTTAAACCAAGGTCCAAAACCAAAGCCATGATTGCCTGTAGGATAGACAAAGAGTGAACACTCATTGCCAGCATCATGCATAGCCTTGTAGTAAGTAAGTCCATTAGTGACTGGATTTACCAATCCATCATCGCTGGCTGTAACAATGACAGCAGGAGGTGTAAGATGACGACGAACAGCATTATTCGTAGAATATTTCTTAATCAGTTTAGGATCCTTATGACCTTCCTCTCCCAGGAAATTAATACATGACCATTTATGTGACTTGGGAACGTCCATCGAGATGACTGGATAGAACAAGATAGTGAAGTCTGGACGCACATCAAAGTCGGAGAGGGTAGAGATAACAGATGCCAAATGACCACCTGCCGAGAATCCCATAATACCCAAATCGTGTGGATTGATATTCCATACTTTAGCAGAATCGCGAATAATACGGATACCTTTCTCTACATCACCAATAGGAATGCTACGATCACCATTGGGCAATCGATAGTTGATAACAAAGTAGGAGATACCTTGCTGATTCATCCAACCATAGGCTTGCGTTCCTTCGTGGGTGTTTGACAACATGGAATAACCACCTCCAGGAATACCCACAATGGCTCTTCCAGTAGGATTTTCAGCCAAGAAACATACCATATTGGCTTTACCATCATCCGTTAAGTTGATGGTAAATTGTCTAGCTGTCTGTGATTGCACAATTGCTGCAAAGAGCAAAAACGCATACATTACAAACTTTCTCTTCATAGTTAAGCGTTTTTATGTTAATAATAAGCTATACTGTTGTTTGCAAAAGTAGCAAGAATTTCTTAACTTTAAAAGCTTTTTGGAGAAAAAGTAGTAATTTTGCACGAAAATAAAGAAATAGATTCATGAGAAAAGTACGTACCATAGAGATGAAACGCCTGACAGTAGAGGAATACCAAAAGGCTGAGAAGTTGCCACTGATTGTGGTGTTGGACGATGTGCGCTCGATGTATAATATTGGTAGTGTATTCCGTACTGCTGATTCTTTTCGTGTGGAATCAGTGTGGCTTTGTGGTATTTGCCAAACTCCTCCATCTACTGAGATTCATAAGACTGCCTTGGGTGCTGAGGAGAGTGTGGATTGGAAATACTTCCCAACAGCTTTGGAAGCTGTAGAAGAATTGAAGAAACAAGGCTATACAGTGTTTTCTGTAGAGCAGGTGGAACATAGTACCAAACTACAAACATTCGTGCCTCAGAAGGGCCAGAAATACGCTGTTGTGATGGGTAATGAAGTAAAAGGCGTCCACCAAGAAGTAGTAGACGCCTCAGATGGTTGTTTAGAGATACCTCAATTGGGTACTAAACACTCTATGAATGTCTCCGTTACCGCCGGCATTATCATCTATAAGTTTGCCGAAGAATTGATCCTTCGATAGTTTTAAATTCTATGATAATACTTTCGGAGAATTTTTTAGTCCGTCCCGACGGACTGCCAGTCCGAACGGGTCGGACTGAGAGTCCGAAGCCTACGGACTAACTGCAAGTATTAATAACTCAAGTTGCTTCCCCATAACCCAAGGTTATTTCCCAATAAGCGTTCCTTATTTCTCAATAGGTGTGCCTTATTCATCAATAAGTGTCCCATATCTGCGCCAGAAAAAAAGTTTTTTCGATTTTACCCTCCCTTCCTCCCTTTTTCGCTCGGAACGCCTTTATTTACTGGGGTTCACGGACGGGAGGGATGTTTGTTATCCCTCCCGTCTCCCTCCCGTTCAGGGTCCCTTGTTTTCAAAATGTGAGGGAGCGAACCCAAAAAAGGGAGGGTAACGGGAGGGACAATCATTCTCCCTCCCATGCCTCAAACGCCCTGTACATCGGCATTTGAGAGGGGTGACGGGAGGAAGGGAGGGAAAAATAGAGTCAACCTATATAAGTTTTAATGTTTAACCGAGTCAACTAATCTTAGGGTTTAGGCATAATGACAGTCAACCCAAATCAGGAAACGTCAGCAATTCCTAATTCTCCGAAAGTAATTTTCGTTACTTTCGGAGTAATTTAATTTCTATTCGGAGTATTTAAAATTCTATTTGGAGTAATTCAAGAAGAAAGATAGCCCTAAAACATCTAGTATATTATTTTTTTTCGGTAATAATAAAACTCTATGCTATCCATGCTGAAGGTCAAGTGCAGAGCATCACCTCATCAGCTTTTAACAAGAAGCATCGTCTGCGCTCACCAAGTTCCACACAGTCAGCAGCCCTCAAACTATTGGAGTACGACCTGATAACACGCAAAGAGAAAACCTATTCCCTTTCAGACCCGTTAATGGATCTTTGGTTAGACAGAAGATAGATATTCTTCTCCGTGTAATCTTTCTGGAATATGATAGTGATATCCTAAACATCACTATCTTTTATGGAAGGCAATTTATGGATATCAGATGACAAAGCATCCCTGCTCGAAATAGAAACGGGCAGGGATGCTCCTAAATGAAAATAAAAATTATTTCATCACGACCTTCTGGCCATTTATGATATTAATACCCTTTTTGGGCTCGGACAGGCGAACACCATTCAGGTCGTAAATAGTGGCATTCTTGTTTTGGATGTTCTCAATAACTTTAATGCTGGTAGGTGTACCTTCAACGATGTTTACGAAATCTTTCCAACCGTCAGTAGCCTGATATTTCTCTTTAGTCCCTACAGGTACATAAAGCGTGGCGTTATTGAAATAATCTCCGGAACCGGAATAATCGCCGAAAACATATGATATTGAAAATGGATTTTCAATCAGAGAAACAACAACGGATAAGTTGGGATTACCAAAGAACGCAAAAGATTTAATGCTCGTCACACTATTGGGGATGGTGACGGAGGTGAGGTTAAAGCAACTTCTAAATGCATCCCATTCAATACTCGTCACGCTATTGGGGATGGTGACGGAGGTGAGCTTAGAGCAACCATAGAACGCATGATATCCAATGCTCGTCACGCTATTGGGGATAGTGAGGGAGGTAAGACCAACGCAACTATCGAACGCATATTCTCCAATGCTCGTCACACTATTGGGGATTTTCGTATTTTGACATCCCAATATCAATTGATTGGTACTCGTCTCTATAATGGCATTGCAATTATCACGTGAATCAAACGTAGAATTCCCTTCTTCAACCGTAATAGAGGTAAGACCTGAGCAACCTTTGAACGCTTGAGAGTCAATGATCGTCACACTATTGGGGATGGTGAGGGAGGTAAGACCAACGCAACTATCGAACGCATCCTCCCAAATCGACTTCACGCTGTTGGGAATAATGATGGATGTAAGCTGCTGACAACCAGCAAATGTACCATTCTTAATAGTCACCAAACTGTTTGGGATGTTGACAGAAGTAAGGTTGGAACAGCTTTCAAACGCTTCTTTGCTAATGTTCGTCACACTGTTGGGGATAGTGATGGAGGTAAGGCCTTTGCAACCATAGAACGCCTGTTCTCCAATGCTCGTCACACTGTTGGGAATAGTGATGGAGGTAATACTGCTCCACCGGAATGCATTCTTTCCAATACTCGTTACGGAGTACTCAACACTTTCGTATGTAACTTTTTCTGGTATTACTACACTGCCAGTATACCCTGGGTAATCCGTCGTCACCTCGGCTTGTTTGGTTTCTGCAGTCAGATTATACCAAATTCCGTCAATTATGACCGGATCAGCACTAGCCACCAATGGCAACATCATCAAAAAGAATAATAGTAATTGTTTTTTCATAATCTTTGTTTTTTAATTAATAAATGTTTATAAAAGAATTACACACAAAAAGAAAACGTGGACATTTAACTTCGTCTACGTTCTATCTGGTATCGGCAAACACCATGTAATCCTAAACGAGTTAATAGTCCACGCCATCAGACGCGAACACCAACTTCAGTTCTTGATTACGTTTGAAATTTTGCCGATTTCGATAGAACAAGAATCTAAAAGTGGATATTCAAATCCTATATGTCCATTTTATTATTTATCTCAGCCCATAGGCAATCAAATTTTATTTGGTTCAACAATTATTGTTTCTTTGTCTTATTCGTTTGCAAAAATACGAAAAGATTTCAATAATGAGTCGATTTTCCCTGTTTTTCTTTAAAAAAGCACCTAAATTTCTCTGCTTACAGGATTTTTGACAACCTTTGCATAATGCGTCGCACAGTGCCTGTCACCTTGTGATGTAAGCATTCAGCGATTCATTCTATTTTGAAATATTCAAGCAAATCCTTGTATTGGTCTTGGGCAGTGAGACAGGTATCGGTCAGATAACCGTTGATGTGTCCCCATTCTCTAAGGCCTCTATAATAGTACATTTTCAGATCGTCAGTAATGATGAAAGGAACGATGTTGTTAGCCAGACATTCCTTGAACATCAGCAAACGACCAACTCTGCCATTGCCATCCTGGAAAGGATGAATCTGTTCGAAACGGACGTGAAAATTCAAGATATTTTCATTTCTCTGCAAACTAAATGACTGAAATATATTCCATAAATTCTATCGGCAAGTTTTTATTCCGTTTTCTGCTGCAAATATATTAAAAATTGCCGATACCGGCAAGAAATAGCCTTAAAACTTCCAATATACTTTCTGTATACGCTTATTACTGGACTAATGGGCCTCGAGCCAGTTATCACCGAACCCGGAGTCGGCGACGAGGGGAACAGCCATGTGGAAGGCGTTCTGCATTTCTTCGATAACGATACGCTCTACCTTTTCTTTCTCTTCAGGATAAACGGAGAAGTTCAATTCATCGTGTACTTGCAGAATCATCTTTGAACGAATGCCTTCTGCTTTGAAGCGTTGGAAGATATGAATCATAGCCACCTTGATGATGTCAGCAGCAGTGCCCTGAATGGGTGCATTGATGGCATTGCGCTCAGCAAAGCCACGCACTACGCTATTGGCAGAATTGATGTCTGGCAGATAGCGGCGACGACCAAATAGGGTAGTGACATATCCTTGCTGACGAGCTATCTCCTTTGATTTCTCCATATAGTCGTGAACCTCTGGGAAGGTCTGGAAGTAACCGTCAATCAGCATCTTAGCTTCATCACGTGGAATGTCCAAACGTTCAGCCAAACCAAAGACAGTAATGCCATAAATGATACCAAAATTGGCACGCTTCGATTTCGTGCGTTCGTCGCGTGAAACCTCTTCGATAGGCTTCTTATAGATGTTGGCAGCAGTAGCAGCATGCAAGTCTTTTCCCTCGCGGAATACTTCAATCATATTGGGGTCTTGCGAGAGATGAGCCATCACACGAAGCTCAATCTGACTATAGTCTGCAGAGAAGAACAAGCAACCAGGTTCAGGGATGAAGGCCTTACGAATCTCCTTGCCATCCTCGCCACGAATAGGAATGTTCTGCAGATTAGGATCGCTACTGGAAAGGCGTCCAGTGGCTGTGATGGTCTGATTGAATGAGGTATGGATATGACCAGTACGAGGATTAATCAGCTTGGGAAGAGCATCGATATAGGTTCCGATGAGCTTCTTCAATCCTCTGTGTTCCAGGATGTCAGCCACGATTTCGTGCTTGTTCTTCAGTTGTTGCAACACTTCCTCACTAGTGACATATTGGCCCGTCTTGGTCTTCTTAGCCTTTTCGACAATCTTCAGTTTATCAAACAAGATTTCTCCTACTTGTTTAGGTGATGCAATGTTGAATTGTTCGCCAGCAAGTTCGTAGATTCGCTGTTCTATCTCATTCATGCGAGCAGTAAATTGCTTGCTGGTTTCAGACAATGAATTCGTATCCAGGCAAACACCATTCATCTCCATTTCAGCTAAAACGGGCATAAGAGGCATCTCTATATTATAAAAGAGGTCTTCGCATTGCAGGCGTTTCAGCTCAGGCTCCAACTTGTTCTTCAATTGCAGAGTGATATCCGCATCCTCGCAGGCATATTCATAAACGAGGGTGGGAGAGAGGTCACGCATGGATTTCTGGTTCTTTCCCTTAGGACCTATCAGTTCGTCAATATGGATAGTCTGATAGTGCAGATACACCTCAGCCATATAATCCATATTGTGACGCAACTCAGGTTGGATGAGATAATGGGCAATCATAGTGTCCCACATCGGACCATCGAGACGAACATCATAATTGCGCAACACTTCCAAATCGTATTTCAAGTTCTGACCCACTTTTAGGATTTTGGGGTCTTCATAGAGCGGTTTAAAGATATTAACAATTTGCAACGCTTCTTCACGATTGGCAGGAATGGGCACATAAAATGCCTCATGCTCCTTCA
>Ga0310694_10003233_pt1 | contig 16080 bp, 10 predicted proteins | sample 174DNAGHGhighgp2_FD_203884 | JGI IMG/M metagenome (GOLD analysis project Ga0310694, IMG submission 203884) | Sheep rumen microbial communities from Palmerston North, Manawatu-Wanganui, New Zealand - 1742 DNA GHGhigh gp2 (v2) (version 2) | ecosystem: Host-associated > Mammals > Digestive system... | reverse complement strand
GGTATATTTCTCAAGAATAATATTGCGAATATAATCATATTCGTCGGGAGTCTTTAGTTCGAGTTGCTCGAAAAACTTGCATGCAATAGCGTCATTAAGATACTGATAATTGACAAAATTGTATCCCGATGATTTATTTACGCTTCCAGGAAGCGGAAGATACACATTTGGTTCTGTCTTGTTTATAAAAGGAGCTACCCATTCGTTCTTCTGAGTTTTGATGATAGGAGCACTACGGAAAACAAGATCTTTGGATTGCGATGAGATATTGATATGCACGGAAGCATGCTCACGCAAGAAGGTATAGAACTTAGTAACCCACTCAAACGGTTGGTTAGCCATAAATTCAGCAGTAATACTACGTCCGAAATCTTCGATGGAAAATGTCTTGACACCATCAAAGAATAGGCAATCATCGGAAAATTTGATAATATTTTGAGCTAAATCCCATACAATAAAATCAATTCCAGAGCGTTCTTTTAATTTTTGAAATTGTTTTCTGCTAAGCAGGTCGTATATACCATTATGAGTAGTATATGAATTATCCGGCAACAAATAGTCTCCATTGCGAGATAATAGTAATGGTTCGCTTGTAAGCAGTTCTTTAAAAACGGAAATAATCGGTTTGTGAAAAAACGACTCACTTGAATCATCATTGTCATCTTCATCAAAGCCATAGTATTTTGAGTATGGAGAATCGTAGTCGGGAATAATTCGCGTTAGATTCTCATTGATTAGTAGATTCTGCGATAATTTCCCATAATCGCGGAGCAATATAATTGCAGTTGCCGCCAACTCCGCAAGTCGATTAAGAAGTTCTTTATTCAGATTCTCATCTCTCTTGATGTTTTGGCGATTATCAGTTAATAAGAAAGGCGCATGAGAAATAAAACAAGTATCGAATGTCTCATTGGTTGGGAAAAAACAGTAAATATTACGATTACAATCAGATGTGATTAGTTGCTTTTTCTCCTCATCGTAGAAGAAACCAATATAAATAGGATGAATCGATTTCTTATTATTCTCTGTTATAGAAATCTCACGCGAGAATAGGAAGATGGTACTTGTTCTCTTTGGCTCCGTTAAAATGTATCGTTCAAATCTAACATCTTTCCCTTTGTAATACCGTTCCTCAATTCTTTTCTTTTCGTATGTTAATTCTTGCCCTTTGGTATCAGCAGAATCTATTCTCCAAACAATTTTCTGGAGATGGCGCAGAAAAAGAATGGGATTTTGAAGATTTGTCAAGCGGCTTTTGATGTCATCATACGCCTGTTGACGTTTTGCCGAAGGGAATTGGAACACAAATAATGTTTCACCCTGTTTACGGTCAGGGTGATCATTATTCAATAAGGTCGGAATGATATAGTTCTCTATCTTGAAACAGTATGTATCATCATAAATCTCAGGAGTATCTGTATACTGAAAAACAGATTTAAAGCCAACACCAAATTTGCCGATTTTGTTTTGCGTATCTATCATCATTCCATCTTTCGATGAGTTTCCAATACCGGTAATAGAGTTGATGTCGCCAGTAATATCATCATTGAGTGGAGTGACATCAAAGCGCTTAGTTCCGTTGTGCTTGAAAATGAGGCGATCTTGCTTGAGTACGATATCGACAGCCGTTGCATTAGCATCATCAGCATTTTGAAGCAACTCATATATAAAGTGAGCTGTCTCTGGATACTTATCAATAACGCTACGGAACAAACCTCCGTAGTCCTTCTTAGAGAATACTTTGTAATCTTCAACACGATCGTTATGCAAAGCATCAAAAAGTCTTTTTTGTTCAGAGGTTATGTTCATATATTAGCCAACGTTACGTGTCACGATATATTCGTCGACGATACAAAAAAAAGTCGATGATGTCGTTGTTCTCGCTGACGATTGTTTCCAGCGCTCCGTCGCCTTCAGCAAATATTGCTATCGGATGTCGCTATGCGACATAAAGTGCAACATTGCTTCGGCTCTCTCCACCACAAACACTCTGTTGGTTTGTGTCGGAGACCCCGTGAGAGGGGTAGTCCCGAAGAAGCCTCAGTTTTACGTTCCTGAGCCGACGCGCCGCACAAACTACGGCGGGGTGTTAGTCGGTCTTTGAATTTTTATCTTCTGTGATGTCTTCGACTATTTCGGCTTGCTCTATCGCTGGAATAGTCACATCTAAAGCCAATTTATCTTGCGCATTCGTCGCAGATATAACCGATTGCCCTATACGACTTTCTATATTTCTTCGAGTATCGCGAGCAACCGAACCGCCTTCTTTTGCAATTTTGCGGCTTTCTTCAAACGTTTCGGGTTTTCTGCTACGGGATATAGTGGTTGTCGTTACCTCGGCCAACATGTTAAGAACCAATTCGAGATTCGTCATATTGTCGCGTAGGTTTTCTTTTTTCAAGCCTTTTAAGTCTTTGTATTGTCGCACAGACATCCCACTCCACGCACGTGTCATCTCATTAGTCAGGATAGCGTAATCTTGTTCTAATTCAATGCCGCGCGCTTTCCATTCATCGGTCAACTCTTTACGCATCTCTATAGATTGCAAACGTTGATTTATCCAATTATCAGAGTAGCCTTTGGCTCTATAAATTTCAGCTGCTCGCATGATGGCCTTTTCGGGATCAGCAATCTCGTCCAAGCGCTCACTGCCAACTTGAGCCAACCACATTTTCAGAGGCTCTGCTTTCGGACTTGGGATGGATTGTATCAAACGCAGTACATCACGTGTTGAAAGGACATCCGTGAGGTATTTTTTACCGTCTGCAGCCTCCAATTTCAGTCCGTGACAATTTGTCACGACCTCGCTTCCCTCAGCTTTAAGGCGTTGTTTAAGTTTACGCCAATACGCGTTAGGGTCTTTTGACTGTGAGCCCGATAGCACATTACACACATCAGCCACAGAGAAAAACCATTCTTCCTTCTCGTTATCCCATACCGTGCGGATTGTTGTGCCCTCAAATAATTGTAATTTATTGGTCATACTATGCCTATGCTTATTATTTCATATTTTTTATCGTACACTCATCAATCTTCACCTCATAACTTGTCACAAATAGTGATCGGTTGTTGACGAATCTGCTCGCGCCATTTCTCGCGGGCATCGATCATCTGTTGAAATGCATTGACATACTCATCATGGCTGTTGTAATGTACAAAAACATCACCCATATTCGTCAATTTTTATTTTCGCATACAAAGGTACGAAAAAAATATCAAAAAAGCAAATATTTCGTGAGATTTTTGGGGCTCACCCGCAAAAACGTGTGTTGGTAGTCCCGCCGCGTGGTCGTCTGCCATGTTATGCATCGGCCATGCACGGGCGATTGAAAAGAAAACAACAAAGAAAAAAGAACCAAAAAAGAAAAATAAAATAGAACTGGTGGTGTAATGGCATCCCTATAGTCCCTTCACCGTTGGCACAACGTCTGCCGTTACACCACCACCTTTTTAATTCGTAATTTTTAATTTATAATTCCTATGCTAACCTTCGACCACCTCTGGCAGCTTCTTGCCGACCACGGCAGCAGCGATCGGCGCCGACGGCACACGCCTCGAGGCACGAACAGACTCGCACGGACGCACGCGTCGCTACCTCATGCCCAAGTACAAGCGATCCACACCCGTCTCTGATGCCGAGATTGCCGGACGAAAACGTTTCGCCTGTATAGCTCGGATGATCCGGCAGCGCCGCATGGCGGGCGACAAACGTCCGCACAAACTTCTCTGGGACGAAGCTGCGGCAGAGTACGATGCTATATGTCAACGTCCAATAGCCGCTGTCACCGGCAAATAATCTGCATGCTTATGGAACGCATCACCAAATCCCGACTCGCACTAACGCTGGACAACGCTATCCGGGCATCTGTCGGCATACGCGGCTTGAACACCCTCATCTATGGATGGCTCAACCTAAGGCACTACGACCCAAGTATCGCAACGCCATCTACAACCGCGACTGGCTCTATGTCTCCGAGGTGCAGGACCTGTCCGATTATGCCGGATATGACCTGCTCACAGGACAAAGATTACCCGACAAATAGCGAAAATCTCATCCTGCTGAGATTTGCGAAAGCGATTATTTGCTTTTCTCAAATCTTTGCCGTATCTTTGCACCGTCTTTCGGTTACCGCTCCAACGCATCAGCCTCTCCCGCTTAACTCAAGACGACCGCAAGACGAGGGCAAGACGAAGGCAAAAGCGAATTGAAAGCAGGTTAACCCGAGACTTACTTGTCCGAAAGGGCACGATTGTTACCATTAAACCTAAACCTTCAACCCCTCCCCTGCGAGGAGGAATTTACCAAATGACTCAATGAGCAAATCAATGACCAAATGGTAAATGAACAAATCGTAAATGAATTTATGGCAAAAATGATTGTTGACGCTGCCGGTATCTCTACTATCTCCGGCGCAATGTTGAAACCCAAGAAGATTGAAGGTCACAACCACGGCAACTACCTCGTTGCAGTTCACCGTGTCGCACCGACCACTAACCCTAACTGCCAGCGCATCTACTCCAAGCGTCCCGATGCGTACAAACGTTCGACGCCTGTCAGCGCCGACGAGCGCACACACCGCCAGCGGTTTGGAGCTATCTGTAAGGCTACGCAGATCCGTAAGAAGAACCTCTCAACCATTGCCGCCGACCTTGATGCATTCAATGCTCAAAAGGACACCGGTTACAAGACCTTCTACCAGTACCTCTGGCACATCTGTGCAGCCGAGATTGACGGCTAAACGGAGGTTCTTGATGGTTCTGTACGGATAGCACGGATTACACGGATGCAGGTGAACAGAGATTCCGTAAGATCCGAAAGATCTGTACAGAATTAAACACCCCACGGATCGCACGGATTACACGGAGGCAGGTGGACAGAGATTCCGGGACACTCCGTGAAGATCCGTGTTCGAATGTAGGTCAGCGGCAGTGCGACTGGATGAACGAGAGTACAGCCTGGTCGATCTGCTCGCGGTCGGCAAACTGGCGCAGGTATCCCCAGCCGTGACCGCCAGTAGGCACGACAACGAGTGTAGCCGGCACATGGTTGGCAGTCAGCGCCTCGAACATCCTCAGCGAGTTGGCAACTTTCACCGTCCGGTCGTCCTGACAAGCCACGATCACACACGGCGGCGTATCGGCCGTCACCTGTTTGTCTGCTGACCAGCGTTCGCGTTGTTCCGCTGTGGGGTTCTGCCCCAGCAACTCGCGGCACGAGCCACGGTGCGTCAGTTCGTCAGCCATCGATATGACGGGATAGATGAGCACGCCGTAGTCGGGACGCGACTTGGCATCGGCAAATTTCGTCACCAGACTGGCAGCCAGATGTCCGCCGGCAGAGAACCCCATCACACCTATATGCTGCGCCTTGAGGTGCCACGCGTCGGCACTGTCGCGTAACAGACGCATAGCCTGCATTGCATCGGTGAGAGGGATAGTCTCGTGTCCGTTAGGCATACGGTACTTGAGCACGGCTATCGCTATGTTGCGAGGAAGGAAGTAGTTGGCAACATCTATGCCCTCGTTGCCGGTGGATGTAAAACTGTACCCTCCGCCCGGGCACACCAGCAACACCGGACACGGTGACTGAGCCGTGGCAGACGCAGGCACATACAGATCCAGACGCGGCACAGCAGTGCGGAAGAACTTAGTGCCTTCCTTGACATACTCATCCTCAGGCGCATAACCGTTGCTGTCCGGCGCACCGTTCGGGTAAAGCAAAACTGTTCGTACAGGCGTGACGGCTTGCATCACCGCACAGATACTCATGACCAATAAGATGGATAGATAGCGCATAATTCGAATTTATAATTTCAAATTTATGATTTCAAATTTCTAATTTCTAATTTATCTTCAGCAGTTGCATCTGCGTGTCGCGGCTGTTGCAGCCAATCATCACCTCTACCTCTCCGGGTTCGAGCGTCCAGGTAAGGTCGTAAGGCTCGTAATATCCCATCAGGTCGGCATCGAGTGTGAACACCACCTCGCGGCTCTCGCCGGGTTGCAGCATGAGTCGCTCAAAGCCCCGCAGTTCTTTGTAGGGCCGCACACCTTTCGCCACGCGGTCGCCGATGTACAGTTGCACGATCTCTGCACCGGTGCGGTCGCCTGTGTTCGTAACGGTGACATGTGCCTCCACCTTACCGTCAAGCGGCATGATACTGTCGGTGAGGAAGAAGTTCGAGTACGCAAACTGCGTGTAACTCAGTCCGTAGCCGAACGGATACAGCGGATGGCTGCTGACATCGGCATAGCAGGTACTGAACTTGCCGAATCCTCCGCCGGTGTTCGGGCGCGAGGTGCGGTACTGGCGGTACGAGAACGGATATTGCCCCACGTGCCGCGGCAGTTGTACAACAAGTTTGCCGGACGGATTGACATCGCCGAACAGCACGTCGGCTATGGCGTCGGCACTCTCGCTGCCGCAGAACCAGCTCTCGAGGATGGCGGGCAGATGGTCGGTCTCCCAGTTCAGCACAGTAGGCCGACCGGCAAAGTGCACGAGCACTATAGGCTTGCCAAGTTTGGCAAGCTCGAGAAGCAGGTCGTGCTGCGCATCGGGCATCTCGATGTTCACACGCGAGGAGCACTCGCCACTCATCTCGCTGGCTTCGCCCATAGCGGCAATAATGATATCCGCCTGACGGGCAATGCTCAACGCCTCGGCACGCATTACTTCGGCACTACGCGGGTCGCGCATCTCACGGCCGAACATCGTACCGATAGCCTCCGCCTGCGCATCGTACATCAGGTTCGATCCTTTGGCATACAGCAGCCGTGCACCCGTGCCGCGCAAGGCGTCCTGCAGTCCCTCACGAACGGTTTTGTACCGCTCGGGTACAGCCGCCACCGCCCATGTGCCCGACATGTTCGGACGCGTATCCGCCAGCGGACCAATCAGTGCTATCGTGCCACGTTTGCTGAGCGGGAGAAGCCGGTTGTCATTCTTGAGCAGCACCATACTCTCGCCGGCTATGCGTCGTGCTACGGCGCGGTGGGTATCGCTGAGAATGACCGACTCGCGCAACGTGGTGTCGCAGTAGCGGTACGGGTCGTCGAACAAACCGAGTTTGTACTTCGCCTCAAGCATCCTACGGCAGGCAGCGTCCACCTGCTGCATGCTGCAGCGACCACCACGCACGGCATCAGCCAGCGACACCAGCCCGTTGGACACCATATCCATATCCAACCCGGCATTCAAGCATTGGATAGCGCTCTGCTCGAGCGACGAGCATACGCCGTTCTCCTGTAACTCCTCCACGGCTGTATAGTCCGACACCACGAATCCGCGGAATCCCCACTGCCCACGCAGCAGGTCGGTCAGCAGCCAGCGGTTGCCTGTAGCGGGAATACCGTGTACGGTGTTGAACGCCGCCATCACCGAGCCTGCACCGGCATCGATAGCGGCTTTGTAGGGACGCATATATTCGTTGAAAGCATGAAAATCGTCAGGATAGACATTGTTGTACTCTCGTCCGGCTTCCACCAGTCCGTACAGTGCAAAGTGCTTGACGCACGCCATCATCGTTGCCGAGTCGGCCAGCGAGGTGCCCTGATAGCCGTGCACCATGGCTTCGGCTATGCGGCTGCCCAGATACGGGTCTTCGCCGCTGCCCTCGCTGATACGTCCCCAGCGACCGTCATGACAGACGTCCACCATCGGCGAGAACGTCCAGCATATACCATCGGCTGTCGCCTCACGGGCAGCGATTCGCGCCGATTGCTCGACAGCGTCCATATCCCACGAGCAGGCAAGTGCCAGCGGGATAGGAAAGACGGTCTCGTAGCCGTGAATAACATCCATGCCGAACAGCAGAGGTATTCCCAGTCGGCTCTCCTTGACGGCTATGCGCTGCACCTCGCGGATCGGTTTGGCCCCCTTGAGGTTGAACAGACCGCCTACCCTGCCCTGACGTATATCTTCCGCCACATTACTCTCGCGGGCAGCACCGGTGACAATGTTGCCGGTTACAGGCAGGTTGAGTTGCCCAAGTTTCTCCTCGAGGGTCATCTGTGCCATCAGTTTGTCAACAAACACGCGCATCTGCGCATCTTCGCAGGCGGTGTTCTCATGCCGGCAGCCCGTCAGCACAACCGTTATTGCCAAACAGGCAAACGCTACAACGAAAAAAGATTTCTTCATTTCAAAATATCTATATCAATTATCTACAGTCAATTATACTCTATCTCCAGCACCTGCAGTCCTTGCTGGATCTCCGGGCAGGACATGAACAGTCTCCAGAGCAGTCCTGTCCGATAGTTCTCAATCATCGGTGCGATGGTCAGTTGGTCGATAGCCAGGTATCGGCGCGGGTACCACTTGGCAGTGGCGCTATAGCCGTCGTAGAAGCCATAATCGCCCCAAAGCAGGTTCTTGCGGTTATACCAGTACCGAGCAGCCGCCATTGCCTCTGCCGGAGCGTAGGGGAAACTGGACAGTGCTGCCGTAGGTGTGATCACGCCGAGGTCATTGTTCGGTGCGTGTGCCGCGTAGCCGTTGATAGAGTAACCGGCTGTCAGTCCCCAGCAACTGTCCGAATAGTTGATGTATCCCTTGGGATTATCCACGCAGTATGCATAGTCGCTCAGCACGTGTGCTTTCATTGCTTCGCCATAATCGGCATATCGGTCGCTCAGTCCTATCGGGCACAATCCGAACCAGCTGTAATGCGCCCAAAACAACGGTCCGCCTGTAGCCTCAGCGCCGTTGTGGCAGAGTTGTAACGGATAGCCGCGATACACAGCATTGCTGCGGATATTGCCGTTACGCGCCCAGCCATTGTGGTAACAGGAGGCAGGACACGGATGTGTGGGTGAAGAGGCTGCGAGGATATAGACGATCATACACTCGTTGTACCCCTGAATGGGCAAGTTCATCTCCCAGCCATAATCCGGTGACCAGTGCCAGTAGAGCACGTCCTGTCCGCCACGGCGATACCAGTCGAACTCCATCTCCTGCCACAGGGTGTTGATGCCGTCTATCACCTGTTTCTCCGCCTCAACCTCAGGGTTCATGTACTGTCTGGCGCACAGCAGTCCCTCCATCAGGAACGAGCTCTCCACCAGATCGCCGCCGTTATCCTTCTGACTGAACGGTGCTACCCTGCCGGACGGATAGAGCCAGTGCGGCCACACACCGTGAAAACGTTTGGCACGGGTGAGGAACGTGACAATCTTCTGCAGCCTTGCTACGCCCTCTTCACGCGTGATGAACCCGCGCTCCATGGCTACGATCAGTCCCGCCACGCCGAAGCCTGAACCTCCGGTGGTGATGATGGTCGGGTCGTTGTAACCATAGTCGCCATCGACATGTATTCGCTCGTAAGCCATGCCGGTAGCGGGATCAGCGCCGTTCCACATATAATTGAAATGCGCTCGCTGCAAGGTATCCATCAACGCCTCATCGGTCAGCACCTGAGGTGTGACGGGCTTGGATGGCGTGACGGACGGCTGCGGGCTGCATGCACACAGCAGCGCACCTGTCAATGTCAGAACACAGATAAACTTGGCAGACATCTTCCTAAGATTTCTAATTTATGATTTCTAATTTATAATTTATTCCGGTTCTTGGCCCAGGTCAGGCAAGTTAAGCAGTTGCAAGCCGGGCACAGGCCAGTAGGCTTTGGCGGGTGTCCACTCGCCGTTAGCCTGGTCGCGCACAAGCGTCGGTTGGTTCAGCACCTCAGCTGCCAGCCCGGTACGTACAAGGTCGGTGTAACGCAATCCCCACTCGGAGCAAAGCTCCATACGCCGTTCGTCGAGTATCTGCTCCAACGTAACGCCGGTTATGGTTGACATGGCAGCACGCGTGCGCACCTCGTTGAACGGTTCATCACCGCTCTTGCCGTTACGCACTTTTGCCTCGGCGTTCATCAATAGCACCTCAGCATAACGGAGCAAGCGGACATTGTTGTTGCGTCCCCAGTCGGTAGTGCCCGGTGTCATCTGGTTGTAAGGCAGATAGGCTTTGCCGTTGAAGATAGCCGAGCCCTCTACCAGAAATCCCTCGCGCGTCTTGCTGCCGCCCTCCAGACAGGACGTCTCCAGACGGATCGTCTCGCCGCGGGCTTTGCACCAGTCAACGAACTGCCGGTTGTACTGCATGAAGTTCCAGCCGGAGATGGATACAGGATTACCGTCCACCGTGCCGCTCATTGTGGCACCCATGGATACGTACCACTGGTCGATACCGATGTAGTCGCCGGTAGCCAAACCGAAATCGGTCACCTGCACCTCCATCAAGCTCTCGTTGCACAGTTTGCCTGGAATCTTGAACAGGTTGTAGTAGTCGCTGTACAGTTCGAATCCTCCGTTGTCGATGATATCCTGCGTGAGCGTTTCCACCTTCGGATAATCCTCCAGCAGCAACGCGAATCGTGCCGCCAGTGCTTCGGCGGAGAACGCCGTGAACGCACCCGGATACTCCATCTGGTTCGGACGCATACGCTGCATGTCGGGTATCACTTTTTCTAATTGTTCGAGCGCGTACTGACACACATGCTCGCGTGTGGAGCGCACGAAACGCGACTGGTTGTTATCCGTCAGCAGCACACACGCGCCGAAGGAGGTGCTCATCATGTAGTACGCCCACATGCTGATTGTTACGGTCTCGCCGCGGTAACTAAGGTACTTCTTGTAGTCGGCAGAGCCTTGAGGGATATGTTCGGCATACTTATCCAATGCCTCCAATGTCGAGTTGCAAGCACGGATAATCTCGTAGGCATTGATCCAAGCGTTGTTCAGTCCCCAGTACGAGTTCGGGTTCTGGTAGCCGCCACGATAGCCGTAGCGGAGCAGATCCTGCTGGTCGTTGTCACGGCCGGAAGTCATATCATCGTCACGACCTGTCCACATCAGGTTGTCCACCCAGTGCATGCCGGGCCAGCGAAGCTTAGAGTATGCGCCTACCACCGGCTGATACATCTCGGAAGTCTTGGTGTAATCGACCTCCGAACTGGCGATCTTGTTCTCGGTATCTATCTCCAGAAACGAACAACCTGTCAGCACTGCTGCAAAGGTTATAACCAAAATATGTTTTGCTTTCATATTCATCTTCATTTATTTTGCCTTTATCTTGAGTAGAAACCACTATTTAGAACTTCAGTTGTACAGCAAACGACCATGTCGATGTCAGCGGATACACCTCTGTATCCCATCCTTCAGGATCGCTGATCTCCGGCGTGAGTGCATGTGCCGTGTAGGTTGTGAACGGCTTCTCTGCACTCAGGCTGAGGCGTATGCTCGGCATCTTGTACGAACCGGCACCTACGTTGGTGAACGTGTACCCCAGAGTGATGTTCTGAATACGGAAGTAGTCAGCACTCTCCACGAAGTAACTGGCGTTCTGACTGTCGCCGATGTTCCAACTCTTCATCAGTCCGGCAGCCGAGGGATCGGTGTTTGACGTGCCCTCGCCGTGCCAGCGGCGCGTGTATTGGTCGAGGTCGAAGTTATACGTGTTGCTGGCGTAGCGCAGTGCACGTTTTCTGTTCCAGATCTGTCCGCCGGCTTTGCCGGTGAACACGATGTTCAGATCCAGACCTTTGTATCGGAAGCCCATGTTGATGCCGTACGTCCAGTCGGGGATGTACGAACCGAGGATTTGCTTGTCGCTGTCATCAATGACGTTATCTTTGTTGACATCCTCGTACTTGAAGTCGCCGGGAACCAGTCCGTTGGCTACGGCTATCGGGTCGGTAGCGCACTCCTCGTCGGTCTGATAGACACCTATTACCTTGAAGCCGTAGTAACTGTTCATCTTCTGCCCTACCATCTGCACCGTTTTGCCGCCCTTGATGATATTCACGCCTTCGCGCAGGCTCATCACGCGGTTACGCAGCCAGCTGACATTGCCGCCTACGAAGTACGTAAAGTCCTTGCCGATGCGTTGCTCCCAGTTGAGGTTGATATCCACGCCCATATTCAGTATCTCGCCACAGTTGCCGGCTATCGACTGCTCCTGCATAGGCAGCATAGGCGACACAACGGCGTTCTGCGTGAGGCGGTAGTACCAGTCGATGTCACCAGTCAGGCGGTTGCCGAAGAACGCAAAGTTCGTACCTACGTTCGTCTCGTTGACTACCTCCCAACTCAGCCAACTGAAGTTTGAGGAATTGACGTACCCGCTTACGGCTGTGTTTGTGCCGAACACGGCACGCGCCAGGTCGCTGCTGGTGGTGCCGAACGAAGCGCCTATCTTATCGTTACCCAGCAGTCCCCAACTGGCGCGGAGCTTGAGGTAATCCACACCTTCCACGCCCTTGAGCCACTCCTCGTTCGTCAGCACCCACGCCGCACCTACCGAGGGGAAAGTGCCCCACTTCTCGTTGTACTTGCTCGAGCCGTCACGGCGGATGGTAAACATGAGCATATACCGGTCGTCGTAGTTGTAGTTCAGTCGTCCGAAGTACGAGAACCCGCGGTAGCGGTTGCCGTCATCGCCGGTAACACGCCCTTCGGTGTTGCCCAGACTGATGTACTTGTAACTGTCCTTGCCGGCGGGCACATCCTGAGCCACAGCCCAGAGGTTACGGTAGCGCTCCTCGCGCAAACTCAAACCGATCATGGCTTTGAAGCCGTGCTTACCCCATTGATCGCTGTAGGTCAGGGTGTTATCCCATATCCAGTTGTTGAACGATGTGGTGCTCTTTGTCAGGTTGCTCGTCTCGTTCTTCTGATTGTTGCTGATGTAGTATTCGGGTATGAACGTTGTAGCCTCCATGCCCGTATAGTCGTAGTTGTACGAGGTACGCAGGTTGAGTTTGTCCGGCAGGATATTGAACTGCGCGTACGCCGATGCCATCATCTGATTGGTGGTATTGCGGCTGTCGTAATACTTGGCAGTGGCTACGGGGTTGTAGAAGTTGTTCGTCAGTTGCAATGTCATAGGCGAAGCAAAACCGTCGGTATAGAGCTCGGCGGTTGTCGGGTCATATACGGGGAAGATACCCGGCATGTTGTACGCCTGCTGCCATGCAGCGTTGTTCGGGAATTGCTGCTTGCTCTGCACGAATATGCCGTTGAATCCGACTGTCAGCCACTTGAACGGTTTGTACTCGAGGTTACCGCGCAGGTTCATACGGTTGTAGCTGTTCGGGGTGTTCATTATACCGTTCTGATACAAGTAACTCATACCCACGCCGTAGGTAGCTTTTTCGCTACCGCCGTTGATGGTCAGGCTGTGGTTGGTCATCACCGCCGGACGCAACAGTTGCTTGTACCAGTTGGTGTTTTGATCGAGGTGGAACACACCTGCCTCGGCATCGTACGTGCCACCGTACATGGTCATTGAATTACGGAACATACGCGTGTACGAGCGTTTGTTCACCTCCAGCAGCATCTCGGCATACTGATCCGACGAGCACATATCTATCAGGTTGCTCACAGTCTGCACGCCCACGTAACCGTCGTAGGTCACGTCCGGACGCTGGTTGTGCTTGCCACGTTTGGTGGTGATGATTACCACGCCATTGGCGGCACGCACACCGTAGATAGCGGCGGCTGACGCGTCTTTCATGATCGACATATCCTCGATATCGCCGTTGTTCAGGAAGTTGATGTTGTCGTAGAACATACCATCCACGACAAACAGCGGAGTATTGTTGGAGAACGACCCTATGCCTCGAATCTGCACGGTCGGTCCTGATCCGGGCACACCGGAGTTGACAATATTCACGCCGGCGACCTTGCCTTGCAGAGCGGACATCGGCGACGAGGTCGGCACGGCTGTCAGTTCCTCGCCTTTCACCACATCGATGGGCGAAGTCAGATCTTTGATTTTCGCTGCACCGTAGCCCACTACTATCACATCCTCGAGCCGCTGCACATCTTCCTGCAGCACGACGCGCATGTCGGAGGCGGCTTTCAGCTGCTGCGGCAGGTAGCCCATGTACGACACTTCGACTATAGCGTCATCAGCCACATCCGATAGACTGAACAGGCCATCAAAGTCTGTAATTGTTCCGGCAGTTGTCCCCTGCACTCGCACGGTGGCACCTATCAGCGGTTCACCGCTATCGTCCACCACTCTTCCGCTGACTGTACGTTGTGCACACACTAGCAACGGAAGTAACAATACGGGCAACAACAGGTGTAATCTTTTCATGTTCATGATATTGAATCTAATGAGTAACCAACAAAGCCCTACGCCACGGCATAGGGCTTTGTCAGTCAAATTATTGGCGAACTAGAATTGCACACCTTGTGCATTGAATTGCTTGCCATTAGCCTCAATCATCAGTTGTCCGTCCACAATACGCTTAACGGCAACTTTCTCGACGCTGATGTTGTCAACCGGAGTCATCGTGTTCCAGAAATATACATTGGCGATAGCCAGCGGAGTACCTTCTGCCGACGAACCGTCTTCACTCTTAACGAAGCCTTCCAGAATCATGTAACGCAGATCTTTGAAGTCAAAGCTGTCATACGGAGCGTTCAGCAAATCAACCTCAACCTTGTTCCACTGGTTGGCTTTCAGTTCAACAAGACCGCCGTTCTTCCAACCGCTACCGCCGTCGCCTGCGCCCAGAGCCTCATACGTAATTTTCATCTTCGAGTCAACGGTTACATAGATGTCAGCATGCATCATGTCGTAGTCATTCAGGTCATAGCTGGTGGCATCCCAGTTGGTAAAGCCGTCCCAGTTGAAATGCTCCGAGAACCATATATGCTGACCATTTTCATACTCATAGTCCACCCATTGTGAACCCCAGCTGACAGGTGCGAAATTGAATGTACGCTCCTGATAGGTTGTAGAGAACAATGCCTGGATATTTTTCTCGGCCATGGTCGGCGCTGCAGGAGCCTGTTCGGGTATGCCTTGCGGAGCCGGAGTGTTCCACCAATACAGGTTAGCAAATGCAAACGGGCTGCCTTCAGCAGAAGTCTCGCCGTCCTCTTGCTTGTAGCCTTCGAAGGCGATGTACCGCACGTCCTTCCAATCATAGGGTTTTTCCTCGGTAATCCACCAAGCGGGGTCACAATCAACAGTGTTCCACCCCTCGTTGAGTTTGAAATTAATGCTATTCTGCCAACCGCTACCGCCGTCGCCTGCACTCAGAGCCTCAAACTTAACCTTTATGTTGCATGCAAACGGAGCCCAGATGTCGAAGTGGAACTTCTCGTAGCCACTGAAGTCATACGATGATTTATCCCAGTTCGTCAGCATCTCCCACTTCATATCCTGGCAATAGAGCACTTTCGTTTTCTCTTCGCCCAGTTCCAGAGTTTCCCAAGTCAGTACACCGCCCCAACCCAGTACATTGAAGTTCAGGTTGTTGGTCTGATAATGGTTGCAATACAACGCCATGACGTTCTCCTCGGGCAGAGTCGGAACGGCTGGTGCAGTCTCAGGCTTAGCCACTGATGGTTTGTCAGGCACCTCAACGGTCGTTATTGTGCTCCAGAAGTAAACATTGGCGAACGCAAACGGATTGCCCTCAAAGCTTTGTGTACCATCTTTGGTATAGCCTTCAAAAATAACACACTTCAGGTCTTTCCAGTCATAGGGGCCCCACCAAGCCGTATCGGCGTCGATGGTGTTCCAACCCTGATTTAGATTGAAATCAACAGGTTTCTTGTAACCATTGAGAGCTTCGATGGTGAACTTAACATGTGCAGCCTCAGGCACCCAAAGGTCGAAGTGCAGTTTCTCATAACCACTCAAGTCGTTGGAGTCTTCTGCACCTTTTACAGCATCCCATGCCATACTGGAAGCATAAAGCACTTTAGTTCCTTCAATAGTCAGAGTTTCCCATTGTGTTCCCCAGCCTTGTGCTGCGAAATTAAGCGTATTGCCCTCATAATGATTGCAATACAGAGCCATCACATGCTCCTCTGCCATTGTCGGAGCAGCAGGAGCAGTCGTGGGTTTGGCTGGTTCCTGAGCAAACAAGTTAATTGAAAAAATTGTTGCCAATGCAACGAATAGTAAATGTTTTTTCATGGATACTAATGTTTTATGGTTAATAAGATTGGTTGTCAACGCATCTATCCGGTCAAATCTGACCATTTTCTCCACAAAGATACAAAGTTTTTTTTGAATATGCAAACTCTTACCAACTTTTTTTCATTTTTTTGTCA
>Ga0310694_10003232_pt1 | contig 16080 bp, 13 predicted proteins | sample 174DNAGHGhighgp2_FD_203884 | JGI IMG/M metagenome (GOLD analysis project Ga0310694, IMG submission 203884) | Sheep rumen microbial communities from Palmerston North, Manawatu-Wanganui, New Zealand - 1742 DNA GHGhigh gp2 (v2) (version 2) | ecosystem: Host-associated > Mammals > Digestive system... | reverse complement strand
CAACCTGGTACGTGCATTGTGCGAAGAAGATGTCAACCCTGTTGTTTCCATTCACGACCATGGCTCAGCCGGTCACTTGAACTGTCTGTCAGAGTTGGTGGAAGAATGCGGTGGCGAGATAGACATGTCGAAGTTGCCTATTGGTGATAAGACACTGAGTGCAAAGGAAATTATTGCCAACGAGAGCCAGGAGCGCATGGGACTTCTTATTGACGAGAAGCACATTGAACACGTACGCCGCATTGCTGAGCGTGAGCGTGCACCGATGTACGTTGTCGGAGAGACTACAGGCGATGCTCATTTCTCGTTCAAGCAGGCAGATGGCATTAAGCCTTTCGACCTTGACGTGGCACAAATGTTCGGACACTCCCCCAAGACCATTATGACCGACAATACGGTAGAACGTCATTATGAGAATGTTAGTTATACTCCGACACCTGACAGCCAACAGCTGTCCGACTATATAGAGCGTGTGCTGCAGTTAGAAGCAGTAGCCTGCAAGGACTGGCTGACTAATAAAGTTGACCGTTCGGTAACCGGCAAGATAGCACGTCAGCAATGCCAGGGAGAGATTCAGCTACCACTGAGCGATTGTGGTGTTGTTGCCCTCGACTATCGTGGTCGTAAGGGTATAGCAACAGCCATTGGCCATGCGCCACAGGCAGGTTTAGCATCTCCAGAGGCAGGAAGTGTCTTGTCAGTAGCAGAATCGCTGACAAATATAGTATGGGCACCATTGGCCGATGGTATGAAATCGTTGAGTCTGAGTGCCAACTGGATGTGGCCCTGTCGTTCGCAGGAAGGCGAAGATGCCCGTCTGTATGCTGGAGTAAAGGCATTGAGCGACTTCTGCTGTGAGTTGAACATTAACGTACCAACAGGTAAAGACTCATTGTCCCTTTCACAGCAATATCCCAATGGCGAGAAGATAATCTCTCCAGGTACCGTCATTGTCAGTGCTGGTGGCGAGGTGTCAGACATTCGCAAAGTAGTATCGCCTGTTCTGGTCAACGACGCCAACTGCTCATTATACCACATTGACTTCTCGTTTGACAAGCAGCGCTTAGGCGGAAGTGCCTTTGCCCAAAGCCTTGGCAAGGTAGGCGACGACGTACCAACCGTCCAGAGTGCCGATTACTTCAGCAGTGCCTTTATGGCTATTCAGCAGATGATAGAAAAAGGATGGATAGTAGCCGGCCATGACATTTCCGCAGGAGGTTTGATAACCTGTCTGTTAGAGATGACATTTGCCAACACGAAAGGCGGCATGCACATCAACCTGCACAACCTTTGTTCAGACCATGACGTTGTCAAGACGCTGTTTGCCGAGAACCCAGGTGTAGTGATTGAGGTTCCAGACAAATACAAGCAGGAATTCCATGCGTTTATGGAGCAGCAGGGATTGGGTTATGCAAAGATAGGCTATCCTGTTGAGAAGCAACGCGAACTGGTTATCAAGGCAGAAGACAAAGAATACACATTGGATATTGACCATTTGCGCGACACATGGTTCAAGACCTCCTATTTGCTCGACCGCAAGCAGAGCTTTAATGGTAAGGCCAAGGAACGCTTTGAGAACTACAAGCAGCAACCTCTTGAAATGAAGTTCAACAAGGACTTCACTGGTACGCTGAAGCAGTATGGACTGAATGCCGACCGTTGGAAGGATGGTTGCACCAATAGCGCAACCAACAAGACGCCCAAGGCAGCCATCATCCGCGAGAAGGGAACAAACGGAGAACGCGAGATGGCTTACTGTCTCTATCTGGCAGGCTTCGATGTAAAAGACGTGATGATGACCGACCTCATCAGTGGCCGCGAGACGTTGGAAGACATCAACATGATTGTCTTCTGTGGTGGTTTCTCTAACTCTGACGTGTTAGGTTCTGCAAAAGGCTGGGCTGGTGCTTTCCTCTTCAATCCTAAGGCTAAGGAGGCGCTGGATAAGTTCTATGCCCGTAAGGACACGTTGTCACTTGGCATCTGCAATGGCTGTCAGTTGATGGTAGAACTGGGACTCTGCGAGAATGAAGAATTAAGAATGAAGAATGAAGAATTTGCTACCGCCCGTCGTGCCAAGATGCTGCACAACGACAGTCATAAGTTTGAGAGTGAGTTCATCTGTCTGCAGATTCCAGAGAACAAGAGTGTAATGTTCGGCAGCCTTAGTGGCAACAAGCTCGGTCTTTGGGTAGCTCATGGAGAAGGCAAGTTCCATTTGCCCGAAGCAGAGAGTGCATATAACATTATTGCGAAGTACAACTATCATGGCTATCCAGCTAATCCTAATGGTTCTGACTATGACGTGGCAGGCATCTGTTCGAAGGATGGTCGCCATCTGGCTATGATGCCTCACTTGGAGCGTGCAGTCTTCCCCTGGCAGTGTGCATGGTATCCTGAGCGTCGTCGCATGGACGAGGTAACACCATGGATTGAAGCATTCGTCAACGCAAGGAAATGGGTGGAGACAGCTGTTAGTTGTTAACTATTGGCTGTTAGCAATAAGCAAATAAGAAAAGAGCAAATGCAAAAAGCAAACATTCTCTGGGAAAGCTTCAAGACCTTCTTTAAGATTGGCATGTTCACCCTTGGTGGTGGATATGCCATGATACCCATTATAGAAGAAGAGGTGGTCAACAAGCACAAGTGGGTTAGTCGTGAGGAAATGCTCGACCTGATTGCCATTGCACAAAGTTGTCCTGGTGTGTTTGCTATCAACATTGCCATTTTTGTGGGCTACAAACTCAACAAGGTGCGTGGTGCCATTGCCACAGCTTTTGGCACCGCCCTACCCTCCTTTCTTATTATCCTGCTTATCGCCATCTTCTTCCATCAGTTTGAGGACAACAAGGTTATCGCTGCCATGTTTCGTGGCATCCGTCCTGCTGTTGTAGCCCTCATTGCTGTTCCTACATTCAATTTAGCCAAGAACGCACAATTGAATCGCTACACCTTTTGGATTCCTATTGTTTCTGCCATAGCCATCTGGCTGCTTAGTGTCTCTCCTATATGGATCATCATCGTAGCAGGAATAGGTGGTTATCTTTATGGATTATTCTTTAAACCGTCTGCCAAATGATATACCTGTATCTGTTTATCACATTCTTCGAAATAGGTCTTTTTGGTTTTGGAGGAGGCTATGGCATGTTGTCCCTTATTCAAGGTGAGGTAGTACACCACTGGAGCTGGATGACCACGTCAGAGTTTACTGACATTGTAGCCATATCGCAGATGACACCAGGTCCCATAGGCATCAATTCTGCCACATACTGTGGCTATACAGCAGTCAAGAATGCCGGTTATTCTGTTCCTATGGCTGTTCTTGGCAGTGCTACAGCAACCTTTGCTCTCGTATTGCCATCGCTTATACTGATGATACTCATCAGTAAGATGTTCATGAAATACATGCACACCCATACCGTACAGTCAGTATTCAAAGGTCTGCGTCCTGCAGTTGTCGGCCTTTTAGCTGCAGCAGCTCTTTTGCTGATGACACCAGAGAACTTTTCTACGCCTTCAGCCAGCCCATGGCAGTTCTGGATTAGTGTGTTTCTCTTCTCTGCAACATTCTATGGAACCATGTTTATGAAGATTAATCCCATACGAATGATATGCTACTGTGCTGTTGCTGGCCTTCTGTTACTCTACTGACGCGCCACGCAACTCCATGAGGTTTCTCTCGTATTCATCTTTACTGAGCCGACGAGCACGTAGGCTGCGTGTCTGTGAATAGTTAGCAAAGGTGTCCGATGACGAGACAAACCACTCGTGTTGAGTAATCTCTGGTATTCGTTTAAGTTGGTTTTCTACATATTGAATATACTTTGGGTGCACCACGGACATGTAGCATTTCCCATCACGGGCCTGTAGTGCAAGGACATGCCTGCTACGTGTCTGCTTATTTTGTGCAGCAACCGTCCACCCTTTGGTTTGTGCCATTTTAGTGATGTTCCAGCCATGTTCTTTGTTGAGCCAGTTCATTATTCTTTCAAACTCTGCGCCATGCGATGAAGTGTCATGTATATGCTTATACGCAATATAATAATGAATCATCTCATGCAGAAGAATGTTCTGGTAATCCTTTTCTTCAACATCATAATAGGCACTGACACGAATGGTGTAGCTGTCCCTCTTCCTCAGACCAAACGGCCAGCTACCTATACGTTGAAGACAAAACCTCCCCAACTGCGTCCGTGAGTTGCTGACTACCAGACGCGGTTGGGGAAGCTCATTATTGAAATACTGCTGATTGAATAGTGCAAACTGTTCCTCCAGATAAGCAACTGTCAGTTCCATCTCTCAACAGCTTCAACATTCATTGTTAACGAAGATAATCCTTCAAGTCATTATAGTAGAAAGGATAAGCATTTTCTACCAGTCCCTGACCATCATTAGCAACAACAATAAACGTGACGCCTTCACGACCAAGAATAAAATTCTCAAGTGCATTTTCAAAAGCGTCTTTCAGTTCCTTTGTTTCTCGAATATCCATCTTGTTCTGCATAAAAAGATCTTTCAACCAGCTAGAGATAACCTTCTTTGCACTTTTTTTGAATACCTTGTCAAATGTGAGGAGCTCACCTGTTTCACGACTGAAATTTGCTGCTATGCGGTAGTCATCCTCCAGATTACCTGGAGCATGAGTCTCTACCTTATTTATATAGGTAATCACGTCTTCACGAGTCTGATTGTCAGGCATTATAGAAATACTGAAGTTGGATGTAAATTCCCTCTCTCCTACTAATGCTACTTGTTCTGACCAAAATTTGTCATGCAGACTGGCAGAATACTTCTCGAGTATTTCATCTACTGACATATCATCTTTGATCCGAGGCTGCCTATCTACCAAATTAGCTAACAAATGAGAACGCAGGGCTTCATGGTTCAGCTTGTCTGCTATGCCTCCAACAGCCAATGGGAATTGAATGTTTGTCGTCATCTTCCAATCATTCTGTTGGGTTGTCTTTGGCTTTATCATATTATCGAAGTGTAGCACATTGCCATTAGCATTATCATTATCATTAGCATTATCATCAATCACCGTTACCTCAGAAAGCGGCTCTTCGCTTACAGGAGTCTCCTCTGCAGGTTTTTCTATACGAGCAAAGAGCATGGCAGTCTTATAGTCGTTGGAATAATTATAATAGATAGCAAGGTTGATGGTACCATCTTCGCTCTGCCACCAGTGGAACTGTTGCGACTCATCCTTTTTAATATAATGAGCGTCATTCAACTCATTCTCTAAATGCTCTGGTGTCAACTCTGGTTTGATGAAAAGCGTCAGTGTGTCAATAGCTCCGCCATTTTTCTTATTATTCACTGCATACAGGTCACATATTGACTGATTCCTAAATATATAATTGGCCTGTATCTCTGACTCATCCTGTTTCTTGGAAGTAAACTTTGCCGGTCCCAGTTGATAAGCCACCATTTCCAACGACTCCTGCCTCATCAGCCTGTTAGCAATAGGGAAGAACTTCTTTGCTTCTGTTATATCCATCCCATTGCGTATAGAGTTAACTTGTCCCGTTGTAATTCTTGGCTGTGCCGTCACTCCTATTGAACCAAGCAAGGTAGCTAAAACAATCAATATAACATTCTTTCTCATAATCTTATTTCTTATTAATTAGTACCTTGAAATTCTAAAATCAACGACTGGCGTGGCTTTAATGTCAAGTCACCACTTAAGTCATAATACCTATCAGTCAGAATATCCTTGGCACGCTTGGTCTGTCCAATAAACTCCGCATAGCGTTCCACCTTCATCACTGCAGGTTTTGTTGTACCATTCAGGATGGTCATCACAATATTGTTATGCCACGAACGAACAAGGACATAGACACCGTTATAGGGGATAAACTGAGTCTGCATGCCACGAATAATCGTTTCGTTACCCTGTCGCCAGTGCAACAGTCGTGATGTCCAACGGAACATGTCGTTCTCTGCCCGTGTACGGCCCTCAGCTGTAAAGCAGTTATGTTCGTCACCTGGGAAACCACCAGGGAAGTCCTTACGTACATAGCCGTCGGTTACCTCTTTCGTTCCGTTCATCAACACTTCCGTTCCATAATACAGCTGTGGTATGCGCTTAACGGTCAGCAGCAGAGCCATAGCCTGCTTCAGTGCCAAGGTGTCATGACCATTACCCAAGAACCTGTCCGTATCGTGATTCTCAATAAATGCCATCACCGATGAGGGATTAGGATAAAGATAGTCATAGACAAAAGAGTTATACAACAGGTTCAATCCAGAGAACCATCCGTCGGTTTCTTCGTTCTTGGCACGATTAATACGGTCATAGAAAGCAAAGTCCATCACCGTTTTCAGGAACGAGTTATGACCAGAGAGTTTTGAGCCTTTCTGCCATGTTGCAGTATAAGCAGGCTCTGTTACCCATGTCTCACCAACGGTATTGAAGTTAGGATATTCCTCGTCCAGTTCTTTCATCCATTCTGCCATAGCATCAGCATAAGCATAGGGATATGTATCCATGCGTATGCCGTCAATACCAACGGTCTCTATCCACCACTTGGAGTTCTGAATGAGATAGCGCATGACGTGCTGGTTATGCTGGTTCAGGTCAGGCATCGTAGGCACGAACCACCCTTCCGTTGTCTCTTTCAAGTCAATGTTGGAGGCATAAGGATCGACAACAGGTGTCAACTTATAGGACGTCTGGCAGTATGCAGAATTGGGGACAGAAGTACCACCTGACTGTTCAAGCCACTCTGGAGTATTGAACCAGTCTTTAGAAGGCATGTCTGCCACCCATGGATGTTCGAATCCGCAATGGTTAAAGATCATGTCCATGACAACCTTCAGTCCCTTGGCATGTGCCTCATCGCACAGTCGGCGATAATCCTCGTTAGTACCAAAGCGAGGGTCAACACGATAATAGTTGGTTGTTGCATAACCATGGTATGTACTCTGATTTGTCTCGCTGTCTGGAGAGTCGTTCTCAAGAACAGGCGTGAACCACAAAGCCGTCACGCCCAGCTGTGTGAAATAGTCAAGATGTTCACGAATACCATTAATATCACCACCATGGCGTAATGACGGTTTTGAACGATCCTCGCGATAGGTGCGCAGACCTTTTATCTGTGCCTGATGACCAGCCCCTTGTGCGAAGCGGTCAGGCATCAGCATGTAAAGCACATCACTGATGTCAAAGCCCTGTCGCTGGTCACCACTCTTCTCTCTGGCTTTCAGCTGGTAGTTCACTTTCTTCTTGTCAAACTGCAATGTCATGACACCCGCCTTGGCATCTTTCACATTCAGATAGACCAGGAGGTAATTAGGAGAATCCAGACGTACAACGCTGTCAACACGTACACCAGCATAGTCAGTGGTTACGTTCTGCACCTTGGCGATATCTTTGCCGTAAACCATCAGTTGCAACGATGGATTTTTCATTCCGACGTACCAATCAGTAGGTTCTATACGGTCAACTGTCACCTTCGCTGCTTTCATAGCCATCATGCTCAATAACAAACAAATTACTAAAACACCTTTTCTCATATCGTTCTTATTTTTTAATCATGCATAATCAGTGCGGACTGTGGACTGACGGTTACTTGACCACCATCAAGACTTCCAAGTCCTTGTTCGTTGATAACACCATCACGGCATACCACCGTATAATGGGCTATAGGCACACTCATAGTCGCTATTGTCTTTGTGGCATTAAGCACTACCACAATGTTACGCCAGTCATCACGTCCTGCATAGTTCTTCAGTCGGAAAGCAACAACGCCATCAGGAGTGTCAAGAAACTCAAGATGCTTACGCACCAAGTCTGCCGATCCGAGTCGGAAGGCCGGATGATGTTTGCGTAGCTGTATCAGGTTCTTATAATACTCGAACACTTGCGGATAGCGTTGCAGGTTCTGCCAGTCAATCTTGTTAATGCTGTCAGGCGACTCAAACGAGTTATGTACACCTTTCTTGGTACGCAGCATTTCTTCTCCGGCCAGCATAAACGGTACACCTTGTGAAGTAAACACAGCAGTCTGTGCCAACAGGTCAAGACGTATCAGTTCGTCAGTCGTCAAATTTGGAATACTTGCCCTAAGCCTGTCAGTCAGACACATGTCGTCATGGCAGCTGACATAACTGATCATTTGCGTAGGCTCAGTGGCCCATGACTTGTCAGAATAATTCACATCCGACATGTCAACCTGAGGATGACTGATGGCACCTACTATACCAAACTTCAAGGAAGCTTCTTGTTTCTTTACATCAACCAGAGGAGCACCCAACCACCCTGGTTTGGTATCGTCAGAGAACGGTCCACGCAGTGCATCACGTATCTCGTCGCTAAATGCAGCGATGCCAGGCATTCGCAGCACATTTGCCTTTACGCCAAGCTGCCCTGTAGGCAGTGCGCACTGTCCTGCGCTCCATCCTTCACCATAGATGAAGATGGTAGGATCAATATTATTTACAGCCTCGCGGATGGCATTCATGGTTTCAATATCGTGGACGCCCATCAGGTCAAAGCGGAATCCGTCGATATGGTATTCATCAATCCAATATTTCACTGAGCCTATCATAAACTCACGCATCAGGTCTTTCTCCGATGCTGTCTCGTTGCCACAACCACTGCCGTTGCTATAGCTGCCGTCAGCAGCCTTGCGATAGAAATAGTCAGGATAGAGTTTCTGGAAGTTCGAGTGCTCAATGTCGTATGTATGATTATACACCACATCGAGAATGACACGGATGCCAGCCTTGTGCAAAGCCTGAACCATCTGTTTGAACTCACGTATGCGACAGGCTGGGTCATAGGGATTAGTTGAGTAGCCACCCTCAGGAACATTGTAGTTCACAGGGTCATAACCCCAGTTATACTGTGATTGGTTCAGCCGGGTCTCATCAACAGAACCATAGTCATAGCTGGGCAGAATATGTACGGCATTCACTCCCAGCTCCTTCAAATGCTGAATAGCCCAATCTTCAGTAAGTGCGAGGAATTTTCCTGGATACTGTGCATCCTGACGGGCAACGGAGAAGTCGCGATGGTGCATCTCGTATATCACCAAGTCAGCAGGTGACTTCACAACAGGACGTTCGTCACGGTCCCAACCTTCAGGGTCGGTTGTTGACATATCGATGACATAGCCACGCTGTCCGTTCACGCCCACTGCCTGTGCCACGATGCCAGGTGACTCGTTCCAGCGTTTTTTCGTACCTGTAGCATCGAAGGTATAGAAATAACCGCGCCAGTCACCTTTCACTTCAGCACAATAGGCGAAGTCAAAAGGTGGCAGTTTCGTCATCTTCACCGTCTTCACAGGTTTTCCTCCTTGTCCGTCCTTATACAGTCGCAATAACACCTGCTTGGCTTGTGGTGTTGCCAAAACAGTAAAAACGGTTTTGTTTGTTTGAGGCCAGTATTTTCCACCCTCGCCTATGAATCTGTCCTGAGCATAGCAGAAACCTGTCGTTAGTGCCAGTACCATTGTCAGTAGTATCTTTTTCATTTGTTCTTAGATTTTTCTGTCAGCAAAGATAAGAAATTCTTGGAACATTTCAATACAAACTTTCAATTTTATCTTCTATTAACGTTCGACTCGTCAGAATTCCACATAAGGCTCCAAGCGTTGAATGGCCTCTGGAGGAAAATCTTTATGAAGTTTCAAGTCTTGAAGGCTATGCAACGGACCACGTAAACGCCGATACTCTATAATAGCTTTTGCCTGATAGAAACTAATATACGGATGCCGCTGCAGTTGGTTCAAGGTCAGTTTGTTAACATTGAGTTTCTGCACCTTAGGATGGGAAACCACGAAATAGGGAATGGCCGATTCAGGGAAATCCTCTATCTCACGTAATTGCGACGTACTGACAAAACCTCCTAACCGACGGCCGTAACTGAGAATCCTACGAGCAAAAGCCTCCCCCACACCAGGCACTTTGCGCAACATCATGGTGTCAGTAGTGTTGATATCTATACTGGAAGGAGCTTCTACCTTAACAGGATATTTCAACGTATCACGCACATACTCTTGCTGAGGTTCTACAAGTTCGGAGGCTGGCGTAACATAGTCGGGCGATATTCTGATATAAGGCTCCAACTCACGATATTCCTTAACTGTCAGACCATACAAACGGGCAAAGTCTTCCTTCTTTCTATATACCCCTCCTCGCGCGCGATACTTATATATATTACGCACTTGCCAAGGTCGAAGGCCTAAACGCAACAGCTGAGTGCTATCTGCAGTATTGGGGTCAAAGGCAAAGCGTTCTACTGTTTGTCCCTCTGTCTGGTAATAGTAGGTCTGTTGTTTCTTATGACCATAAAAGTGTGAAGCCTTCAATGAATCAGGGGCATATGCTGGGGTACTGTCCATTTGACCATCAGTAAAGATGATGACGCCCAGTGCTATCAAGATAACACATAGAACAAAGATGATAGCCCTGCGATCTGATTTCCGTATATAGAAGAAATCCTTTAACATCACTACCCATTAAATGACTCCGAACCGATGAAGAAATATAAGAATAATACATAGCGGACATACAAACCGCACACTGACGAGATACAGTCCTACTAACCGTGACTGCAAAGAGCCCCAGTTGGTCAGTTGGTCATACACCATCTGCTTAGGCACAAGCCAACCAACCAACAAACACGTAAACAAGCTTCCCAAAGGAAGCATGATATCTGCTGTCAAGCGATCAAAGAAATCAAGCAATGACATGCCAAAGAGTTGTATCTGAGGGTAAGCGCCGAAGGACAATGAACACAAGACAGCCAGGACGCTACACACGAGTGTGAGAATCCATGCTGCCTTACTTCGTGGCATATTCATTTCTTCATGGAAGAATGCCGTTCCTATCTCATGCATGGATATGGTGGAGGTAAGCGCTGCAAATACCAGCAATGCGTAGAACATAATGGACACGACATATCCAACGACGGGGACAGAAGAAAAGGCCTCATTAAACACATTCGGCAGTGTGATGAAAATTAGTGACGGACCTTGGTCGGGCTCCACTCCGACAGAGAAGGCAGCAGGAAAAATCATCAGTCCTGCCAGTATGGCTATCAGAGAGTCAAGCAGTGCTATCTGTATGGCAGAACGAGTAAGGTTGGTCTGTTTCGAGAAATAGCTTGCATAAGTGCAGAGGCAGGCTGTTCCTAAAGACAGCGAGAAGAACGACTGTCCCAAGGCTTCAAGAAACACATCTCCTGTCAGTTTTGAGAAGTCTGGTTTCAACAAGAACTCCACTCCTTTGTAAGCACCTGGCAACATGCAGGAAGCGACAACCAGGATGAGCAGTAGAACGAGCAAGGCAGGCATCAGCAAATTAGATACTCGCTCAATGCCACGACGCACGCCTCGGACAACCACCAGATGAGTAATCAAGATGAAAGCAACTGCCCAGAGGCAAGGTTTCCACGGATTGGTGGAAAAGTCAGAGAAATAAGACTGTACATAGTCTGCATTTCCAGACAAGTGACCCACCATACTGGCAAAAAGATACTGCAGGCACCAACCTGCGACAACAGCATAGAAGCCAAGTATCAGTGTCGATGTCAGTATGCCCAAGTAACCTATCAGCTTCCAATGGCCTATTTTGGTCAACGTACCATAAGCACGGGCTGCATTGGAACCTGCTTGACGTCCGACGATAAACTCGCTGATCATACCAGGGATGCCTAACAGAAGCATACAGCCAATATAAACAATGATAAATGCTGCGCCACCATTCTCACCTGTCATATAGGGAAAGCGCCACACGTTTCCCAAACCAACAGCCGAGCCTGCCGTTGCCAGCACTACGCCTATTTTACTGCCAAAACTTCCTCGCTCCATACTCAACAACGCATTTTGTTAACCCAACAAGCCGAATTGATGTAAGAATATAAACAAGATGGCTAACGGACAAACGTATTTCACTAAGAAAATATACAAATGGAAAAAACGGCCACGCAACGTGCCACGATTGGTAAACTCGTCGCGCACAATCTTATGTGGAACATACCAACCAATGAATATGCAGGTCAGGAAACCTACAATGGGCAGGAATATCTGACCAGTGATAAAGTCGAACCAGTCGAACAAGGTCTTCCCAAAGATGGTAAAGACATCAACCGCTCCCAATGACAAGGAGCAGAGAGCACCAATGACTGCTGTTGAAATGGATACCAACAGAGCGGCTTTCTTTCGTGTGATAAACAGTTCTTCCTGGAAGAATGCCGTGCTTACCTCATGCAACGATATCAGCGATGTTAGTGCAGCAAGAGTCAACAACAGGAAGAACAGCAGAGAAATAATGTAGCCTACGATAGGCATGGCAGCAAAAGCCTCTGCAAAGACATTGGGCAAGGTGATAAAGATGAGCGACGGCCCACTGTCAGGGTTCACACCTACAGAGAAAGCAGCAGGGAAGATCATCAATCCTGCAAGTATTGCGACAATGGTGTCAATGACTCCTATCTGAACAGCCGATTTAGTCAAATTGGTCTGTCTGGAGAAATAACTGGCGTATGTACATAAACAGCCCATGGCTATGCTCAACGAGTAGAAGCTCTGACCTAAGGCACTGAGGAAGACATTGCTGTTAAGCATGGAGAAATCGGGTTTGAACAGGAACTCTATGCCTTTCTGCGCATCAGGCAGCAAACACGATGCACCTACAATAATCAGCAACAATATAAATAATGTAGGCATCATCAGTTTCGACGCCCTTTCAATACCATCACGCACACCATGTTCGACAATCAGGTAAGTAACACCCAGCATAACAACGGTCCAGAAGACTGGCTTCACAGGGTCGGACGACAGCTCTGCAAAATAGGTCTTGAAATACTCAGGGTCTCCCTGAAGATGTCCTATTAACGATGCCCACACATATTGCGAGCACCAACCTGCCACTACAGCATAATATCCTGTGATGAGGAAACCTGTCAGCACACCCATGTAGCCTATCCATGCCCATGGTGTACCACCAGCAAGCTTGTGATAGGCACGCGCTGTGTTTGCCTGTCCGTAACGGCCAATAATAAACTCACTGACCATACAGGGAATACCCAGCAGCAACACACACACCACATAAATCAGGATAAAGACTGCGCCACCATTCTCACCTGTCATGTAGGGAAAGCGCCACACGTTTCCCAAGCCTACAGCAGAACCGGCAGTTGCCAGTATGACACCTATCTTACTGCCAAAATTTGCTCTTTCGAGTTTCGACATTTCAACTTTCTTCATAATCCGTTGCAAAAGTATAAAATATTTCTTACTTTTGCATCCAAAATATAAGAAAACATGACAAAATTCTTTCTATTCATAAGAAAATACCCTGTTTCCATTCTACTGTTCATCATTATATGGATATTGTCACTGATGCCTTTCTTCCCAGAAACGCCTCTCGACGATGTGAAGTTCATTGACAAATGGACCCACCTGGTCATGTATGGAGGCACGTGTAGTGTGCTGTGGATAGAGTACATGAGAAGTCACAAAACAACAGGGTCTGCAGTCAAGCTCTTTCTTCTGGCATGGCTGGCACCCATACTCATGAGTGGACTGTTGGAACTGCTGCAAGCCTATGCCACGACGACGCGCAGTGGTGAATGGCTTGATTTTGCTGCCAACTCGTTGGGTGTCACATTAGGGGCTGCCGTTGGACTTCTATTGATGAAAAAATATAAAGATATAAGGTTAAACTGAAATTCTCACTGGTGAGAAATATAATTCTCATTGGTGAGAAATTAAATTCTCATCGGTGAGAAATTAAATTCCCATCAATGGGAATTTCAGTTTAATACAGATTACCTGTTACTTTTTATGTATTTCTTTCCTCTTCAGTCCACAGTGAAAAGGGATAAGCACGTAAGGAGGAATTGTAATAACGGTGGTTGCCTGTCACCTCCTTGCCGATGAAATCGGGCTTTTCATAAGGTTCATTCTCAAAATCGAGCTCCACCTCTGCCATGACGAGCCCATTGTTGTCACCATGGAACTCATCTACTTCGAAGACGTGGTTTCCACTCTTGACAAGCCAGCGCGTCTTGTCAATAATGCCAGGCACGCAAAGCTTGAACAGGTGCTCTGCCTCATCAAGAGTAATCTCCTTTTCAAACTCATAACGGCTTAAGCCTCCGTTCTCGCTCGGACCCTTGATGGTCAGGAACCCATGGTCATCACGCTGACGCACCCTTACCGTACGTCCATGACCACTGCAGATGTACCCTTGCTTAATGTGGCTATGGCTATAAGCCTGACGCTTATAGTCATCGCCACGGACAAGAAATTTTCGTTCTATCTCGAACCCACTCATGAGCATTATGCGGTTGCTACTGCATAGACGACATAGATAACGCCTAACAGTATCAATGCTGCGAAGATCCAGTTAATCACTTTCTTGCCTTCTTTCTCCTGCTGTGCTTCACGGGCTGCACGGCGAGCCTTTCCTTTTTGACTCATAAGCTTAAATACTATTTGATTAATTATGTTTTATTCTTCTGTTACAGGGAACTCCATCAGATATGCCTTGATGAAATCGTCTATCTTTCCATTCATTACTGCATCGACGTCCGATGTCTGATAGTTGGTACGATGGTCCTTGACACGACGGTCGTCAAAGACGTATGAGCGAATCTGACTGCCCCACTCTATCTTCTTCTTTCCTGCTTCAATCTTTGCCTGTGCCTCTAATCGTTTCTTCATGGCACGGTCGTAGAGTTGCGACTTCAGCAACTTCAGCGCACGTTCCTTGTTCTTTGGCTGGTCGCGCGTCTCCGTGTTCTCGATGAGTATTTCTTCCTCCTCGCCAGTGTCTGGGTCGGTGTACCAATAGCGCAATCGTACTCCCGACTCTACTTTGTTCACATTCTGACCTCCTGCACCACTTGAACGGAAGGTATCCCAAGACAGTTTAGCCGGATCAACATATACCTCGATTGTATCGTCAACCAAAGGGGTCACAAACACTGAAGCGAATGAGGTCATACGCTTACCTTGTGCATTGAAAGGCGAGACACGCACCAGACGGTGTACGCCATTCTCACTCTTCAGATATCCGTAGGCATACTCACCACCCTCGATGGTCATGGTGACGCTCTTGATACCAGCCTCGTCGCCATCCTGCAAGTTATTGATGGTCAGCTTATATCCGTGGGCCTCAGCCCAACGCTGGTACATACGCATGAGCATAGACGCCCAGTCCTGGCTCTCAGTACCACCGGCTCCGGAGTTGATTTTCATCACACAATCCATGGGGTCTTCCTTCTGACGAAGCATGTTCATCAGTTCCAACGACTCAATGGCTTCCAAGGCCTTGGCATAGTCTGCATCCACCTCCTCTTCAGTAACCATCTCGTCCTTATAGAAATCAAAAGCCAACTGCAACTCGTCTGCCAAAGTACGTACCTGCTTATAGCCGTCAAGCCAACGCTTGATGCTCTTTACCTTTTTCATTTGTTCCTCAGCACGCTTGGGGTCTTCCCAGAAGTCGGGTGCCTGGGTTCGCAGGTCTTCTTCTTCGAATTCTACCTGTTTCTCATCAATCTTCAGGTAGCGTTTTAGCTGATCAGCTCTATCGATGATGTCTTTTAATTGGTCTTGAGTTATCATATAACAAATCGTTATTCAGCGTACATCGCATCAATTTCTGCCTTATAGTTCTCGTTCAGGACGCGACGTTTGATTTTCAATGTATTGGTGAGTTCGCCACGATCGATAGAGAAATGGCGAGGCAAGAGGGTGAAGCGTTTAACCTGCTCGTAGTGAGCCAGCTGCTGTTGTAGCGTATCAATGCGCTCCATCATCATGTCATATATCTCACGGTTCCTGCACAAGTCCTCATGGTCCTTGTATTGTATATTATGTTTGGCAGCATAGTCTTCCAGGAGTTTAAACTCTGGAATGATAAGTGCAGACACAAACTTACGTTGGTCGGCAATGATTGCTATCTGGTCGATATACTTGTCAACCAGCAGCTTCGACTCAATCATCTGTGGGGCAATGTATTTGCCGTTCGAGGTCTTGAACAAGTCCTTGATACGTTCTTTCAGGAAGAGTTCGCCATCTTTCAGATATCCTGCATCGCCAGTACGGAAGAATCCAT
>Ga0310694_10003231_pt1 | contig 16087 bp, 13 predicted proteins | sample 174DNAGHGhighgp2_FD_203884 | JGI IMG/M metagenome (GOLD analysis project Ga0310694, IMG submission 203884) | Sheep rumen microbial communities from Palmerston North, Manawatu-Wanganui, New Zealand - 1742 DNA GHGhigh gp2 (v2) (version 2) | ecosystem: Host-associated > Mammals > Digestive system... | reverse complement strand
ACCATCTCTTCCACACTCACTTCACACGGACCCAGACAGAGCGACACCACCGGATCCAATTGCCCTTGAATACCGAACGAACGCATCATCTTTACGAGTTGTTCCGGGGTAAAGAGCGACATCAGATAAGCGGACATCCAGTTCGACGACTCCTTCAGTCCCCAAGTCAACGTCACCGTGTCGCCTTGGTACTTGTCGTGCGTGTCGCGCGGTACATATCGGGTTCCGTCCGGCAGGATAAAGACAACCGAGTCATACACCCAGGTCTCGCATGGCCACATACCCTCGTCCATGGCCAACGTATAGAGGTACGGCTTAACGGTGGATCCCACTTGCCGACGGCCTTTGGTCGTCATGTCATACTGGAAATGCGCAAAATTAGGACCACCTACATAGGCTTTCACATGGCCTGTATGCGGATCCATCGACATGAAACCGCACCGCAGATAACTCTTGAGCCATTTGATCGAGTCGTACGGACTAAGCACCGTGTCGATCATTCCTTTTTCATAATCGAAGACCTGCATCTCACGAGGAGTCATAAACGCCATCTTAATCGAATCCTGACTGTAACCGGCGCGTTTCATATTCCGATAACGATCGGTTTGACGCATGGAGCGGTTCATGATACCATCTACTTCTTCCTGCGTCAACTGCTTCGAGAAGGGAGCGTTCTTTTTGCGTTTGAGTTCACGGAAGAATGCTTTCTGCTGTGCTTGCATATGTTCGCTCACAGCCTCTTCTGCATAACGCTGCATACGCGAGTCAATGGTTGTGTAGATCTTCAAACCGTCCTGATAAAGGTCGTATTTGCTGCCGTCTGCTTTGCGGTTCTTCTCACAGAAACCATACAGCGGATTATTCTCCCACTGCCACAGATCCAACTGATACTGCTGTTTGTTCCACTCCGAATAGTCACTCTCTACCGGCTCTTTGGCAGTTAGCACAACGCGCAGATACTCACGCAGATAAGGAGCAATACCTTGTTTGTGATCCACCGAACTATAGTGCAGTTCCAGAGGTAAAGCTGCAATCGAGTCATGGGTTGCTTCGTCGATATATCCGTATTTCTCCATTTGTCCCAATACCGTGTTACGGCGGTTGGTAGCGCGCTCTGGATGACGAACGGGGTTATACAAAGAAGGGTTCTTGCACATGCCCACTAACATAGCCGCCTCTTCCAACTTAAGGTCTTTCGGCGTTGTGGAGAAATAAACCTGTGAGGCTGTTTGGATACCTACGGCATTATACAGAAAATCGAACTGATTCAGATACATCAGCAGAATCTCGTCCTTGCTGTACAACCGTTCCAACTTGGTCGCAATGACCCATTCGATCGGTTTCTGCATCGCGCGCTCGAGTATATTGTTCGCGCGCGGAGACCATAACTGTTTTGCTAACTGCTGGGTCAACGTACTACCACCTCCGGCACGACCTAACTTCAATATCGCACGGAACATAGACTTGAAATCTACACCCGTATGGTCATAGAACCGAACATCCTCCGTGGCAACCAGCGCGTTAATAACGTTCGGAGACAGATCCGTATAATCCACTCCGATACGGTTCTCATAGCGGTAGTAACGTCCCAACGACTGCATGTCGGCGGAGATAATCTCACTGGCGAATGTGTTTTTCGGATTCTGCAACTCCTCCAACGGGGGTAGGTATCCCAACGCGCCTTTGGTAATCAACCAAATAACGAGAAAAGCAACCAATAACCCTCCGAAGAAAATACTCCAGAACCAAATCAAAAATGGTTTGTACCAACTCTTTGTGTTCATATCATCAAATCTTCAATTATCCTGTTTAATAGATGCAGCCCTTGCTGCGTGGCAACAATGCGACCGTCTCCTGTCTCCCGCAATAAACCGGCCTCTATCTGCGCCTTGACATCATTCTTTATTGCGTTTCGCTCAACCCCTTTATTCGTCCTCAACCCCAACATAATGCGCTCGTTATAACGATCTGTCTCACTTAAAGTCTCACTTTCCCGTAACCCGTAACCTGTAACCCCTTTTATATACGCTTCCAAATCATCCGGGTTCCAACTCCGCACATTCCCCACATAACTATGTGCTCCTGCGCCGATTCCTATATACGGTGTCCCGTCCCAATACCGGCTGTTATGTTTCGCTTCGTAGCCCGGGAGCGCAAAGTTACTTACCTCGTAATGCACAAACCCCGCTTCTTTTAGACGCTCGCATAAGTAGTCATACATCGCGTTCTCTTCGTCCTCATCGATAGCAGTCAGCTCTCCGGCTTCTATACGTTTTGTCAGCGCTGTCCCTTCTTCGTACATCAACCCATAACACGATATATGCTGTATCTTCAGTTCCAATGCGGTCTCAATATCCATTTTCCATTGGTCCATCGTCTGCGTCGGCAGGGCGTACATCAGATCAATGGAGATATTGTCAAAACCCGCCTCCTGCGCCATCTTCACGGCCTCTATCGCTTGTTTCGCATTATGTCGTCTTCCTATCAGCATCAGCAGCTTGTCCTGAAAACTCTGTATCCCGATGGATAGCCGGTTAATACCTGCTTCCTTAATTGCCCGCAGGTATTCCTGCGTCGCATCGCCGGGATTCATCTCCATCGTGATCTCTTCCGCCTTGTCCGTTCCGATAGCCCCCAAGATCCGCCGTATATCTGCTGCCTCTAATGTGCTGGGCGTACCTCCGCCGAGGTATATCGTCTTAATCTCTTCTACTTCGCTCTTCCGCTTTGCAATCTCTTTCAAAACGGCTTCCACATATTCCTTCCTGCGCTCCAAGAGGGTAGTGGAGAAGAAATCGCAATAAAGACATCTCTTCTTGCAAAACGGAATATGTACGTATAGTCCTCCCACTAATCTTTCTTCCAAAATACCGTTCCCCTCAATTCGTCCGGCAGATACTGCTGTTCAACCCAATGTCCCGGATAATCGTGCGGATACTTGTAACCATCGGCATAACCTAATTCCTTCATCAAACTCGTTGGTGCATTGCGCAAATACAAAGGCACAGGCAGGTTTCCTGTCTCTCGCACTTTCTCCAGCGCGGCGTCGATAGCCAGATACGCCGAGTTATCCTTCTTGCAGGTTGCCAGATAAATAGTCGTCTCTGCCAACGGAATACGTCCTTCCGGCCAACCGATCTTATTCACCACCTCAAAGCAGGTGTTCGCCAACAACATCGCATTCGGATTAGCCAAACCGATATCTTCGCTCGCTAAAATAACCAACCTTCTGGCTATGAACTTCGGGTCTTCTCCGCCTTCTATCATCCGAGCCAACCAGTATATCGCCGCTTGTGGATCACTGCCTCGCACCGACTTGATAAACGCCGAGATGATATCGTAATGCATTTCTCCGTCCTTGTCGTATGCCACCGGATTCTGCTGCAACTGCTTGGTTACCGTCTCATTGTCGATCACCTTCGCGCCGCTGTTGCTTACCAACTCAATGATATTGAGCAACTTTCTCGCATCCCCGCCGCTGTATCGTAACAAAGCCTCTGTATCCTTGATCTGCAATCCCAGCGACTTAATATATTCATCTTTGGTCAGCACACGGTTCAACAACTCCATCAGATCATCCTTATCCAGACTCTTCAATACATACACCTGACAACGGCTGAGTAGGGGAGTGATCACCTCAAAAGACGGGTTCTCTGTAGTCGCACCGATCAGCGTGATCGTGCCTTCCTCTACCGCCCCGAGCAAACTGTCCTGTTGGCTTTTGCTGAACCGATGGATCTCGTCGATAAACAAGATCGGACTGCGGCTGTCAGCCGGTGCAAAGAGTCCGCTGTTCAGACTCGCGTTCCTTTTAGCTTTGTCGATGACATCCCGTACTTCCTTTACACCGCTTGTCACCGCACTCAGCGTATAGAACGGCCGCTGTAGCTGATGGGCAATAATACGCGCCAGCGTTGTTTTGCCGACGCCTGGAGGCCCCCACAGAATAAAACTGGCGATATTACCGCTCTCGATCATCTGCCTCAGGATAGCTCCTTGTCCAACCAGATGTTTCTGACCTATGTACTCGTCCAAACTCTTTGGACGCATGCGTTCTGCTAATGGTAACATAGTAATTCTTTCGCTGTCTTTAATGCTGCTTCTGTTACGTTCTTGCCGCTTACCATCGAAGCAATCTCGGTAATCCGCTCTTCCTTGCTCAGCAAACTGATATGTGTCTCTGTACGGGTGGCTGTGTCGGCTTTATAGACCTTATAATGCGTCTCTCCCAACGCCGCAATCTGCGGCAGGTGAGTAATCGCAATAATCTGCCTATGTGTTGCCATCTCGCGCATGATAGTCGCCATCTGAGTCGCTATATCGCCGCTGACACCGGTGTCTATCTCATCGAAGATAATGGTCGGCAGACCCTTGGTGCTCGCAATCAACGCCTTCACACACAGCATCAATCGGCTGATTTCACCACCGGAGGCCACTTCACTCACGTTCCTCAGACTCTGATTCAAGTTCGCAGCAAAGAGCATCTGAACCTCGTCACAACCCTTCGGTGTAAAGTCGTCGGTGGCACGCATAGGAATCTCCACTTTAGCGTGGGCAACACCCAAACGCGTGAGTCCGCTAACCAGCATCTCGCATATATGTGGAATAACCTTTTTTCTGCTCTCTGTCAGCGCTTTAGCCGCTTTGGTCAGTACCGTTTTCTTGACTTCCACCTCTTTCTGTGCTTGCTCGATATCAAAATCAAAACTATCCAAGCGGTTCACCTGTTCTGCCAACTCATCGCGCATGGCAATCAACTCCTCTATTGTCTCCGCACTGAACTTATGCTTCAATTCTTCCAACGCACCGATACGCTCTTCCACCCATTCCAGACGTTGCGGATCCATCTCCAGACGATTCGCCATATGTTCCGCTTCCTGAGCGATATCTTGCAACTCAATACGTGCGCTGTCCAAACGCTCCTGTAATTCCGGAGCTGCTTCATCCAAACGACATGCCCGTAAAGCCTCGATCGCACTGCCTTGTTCACCACTCAATGCGGCAACCGCAGTCTCCAAAGCCGAACGGATCTCTTCGGCATGACTCAGACGATACTGCTCTTGCTCCAATTCTTCCAACTCACTTTCCTGCAGATTCGCCTCATCCAATAACTGATACCGATACTGGATATAATCGGCATCCTGCTGACTCTTTTTGGCCAAGGCCTGTAACTTATGCAAGGCCTCCAGCGCGGCTATATACGCCTCATAATGTGTACTGTAATCCGCTTGTAGTGCCTCGTTCTGTGCGATCGCGTCCAGTACTTCCAACTGAAAATCTGCATTCTCGATCAACAAGTTCGCGTGCTGGGAGTGAATATCTATCAACTTATTGGCCAGCACTTTGAGCTCCTGTAAGGTCACCACGCTGTCATCGACAAAAGAACGACTCTTACCGGTGCTGTATAACTCGCGGCGAATGATACCCTCATCAAACTCCGCCTCAATGATACACTTGTCCTCGCCGTCTGTGATAGCTTTGCTGTCAGCGCGCGCACCGAGCACTAAAGCCAACGCACCCAAGATAATACTCTTACCCGCACCGGTCTCACCGGTCAACACCGAGAAACCAGCTCCGAAATCAATATCCAGATGCTTTATCAGCGCGTAGTTCTGTATGTGTAAATGTTTAAGCATTATTCGTTAATTCGATCATACGTATTCTGTCTCGTGGCATCGATATCCATCAAGATATCATACACCGCTTTCTTCTCTTTATCGCTGCCTTTCTTGAAGATATCTACCAATTCATCAGCCTTGGCGTCCAAAAATGTATTGATCACATACGTCGCAGGACGGGCGCGGTAGGCCTCTTTCAAAACCGGCATGCCTTCTGCGATGCGTGCCCGTCCATTCGTCACGTTAGCACTCATCTCATCCAGTCCCAGACGGTGGTATTCGTAGTAATAATTGCGGTATTTCTTAAAAGCTTCGTCCAAGAGGTTATTGATCAGCGCGTAGCGGTTTCTATTACTGTCAAAAGCCAACCATCCTTTCTGCTCCGTTCCGTCCATACTTGCACTTTGACAAGCCGTTACGATCTGCTCGCAGGCTTGGAAGAACGGTGTACCGCCTAATCGTTGGAAACTGTCCTGGTCATGACCAATGATCAGATAGCAGTAATAGGCAAGCATCGCCGTGAGGTTCGTTGTGAACGTGTGCTGTTGATACTCAATTCGATCAAACTCCTGATAGGTGAAATTGAAATTCCTGTCCACGAAATTCAAGAGTGGAGTAGTATACGTCGTGCCGTAAACCGGTCTCCGGCTCTGCAAGGTCATCTCGCAAACGTACATATTGTCCGCTACGGACTTAACAATCAGCAGCATACTGCACTCAATGCGCTCCTGTTCGGCATAGGTCATATTCGTCCAGCGGTTGCTGTTCATGTACTCCTCGATGGTCGTCTTCAGCGTCTCATAGACCTGTTTGTTCGAGCCCTCGATTGCATCGGAGTTAATCGTAACCGTGCACTTCAATTCCTGTGCGTTCGTAATGCCTACCGCACAGAGCATGCATGCTATGTAAAAAAACTTTCTCATTTGGATACAGAAACGATATTACCTGTCTTTTCGCTAAATACAATCTTCGGCAACTCCTTGCCCGTGAACCAACTCTTCGGTAGCGCTACATCCGCACCCAACTGAGCTACCGGCAATTCGCGGCTGGCTAACGTGCGACCTTTATACACCACGCTCACGTCACAATGCCCCGGGATATTGTACACAATCTGCGACAACTCGCTTTTCTTGGCTTTCGGATTAGCATGACGAACAATCTGTTGTTGACAAAGCATACGCACAATAATTGTATCGGCATCTACATTGTCCGCGTCCGTAAAACCGTTCTCCTCGCTAAAGAACAACATCTTACCTGCATCCGAGGGCTCTACCATCACACGCTTATGCTCTTTGCGAATGTGTTTCTTACCCACAAACAGCTCTGTCAGCGCGCGTTCTTGCGCAGCCAACTCCTCCAGCACTAACTCCATCGAGCGACCATCTGCCGGTGCATGTTCCACCTCACCGTTCAACAAGTACATACGTGTCTCGCGAAGATGAAAAATCTGTTTGGCTACTTCATTGGCCTGCGCAAGCGGATTAGCTGCCTTCATCACTTCCTCCGGCATAGGAGCGGCTGGTACCGGTGCGGGATGCGGATGGTCATGATGAGGACAATCTTTCTTCGGCTCCGGTTTACGCGGCTCTTGTTTTTTCGGTTCAAAAGGAACGTTATAGCCCGTCAATAACTCCTTATCGTTGATTGTCAACAGCATCGGGATGCCGCTCTCAGCACTCACTTTATGTGCGCGCGTATAATCCGTCGAACTCGTAGCTCCGATGCGAACGTCCTTCAACTCACAATGCGTAGCCGTCTCTTTCACCACGTCCGTCACACCCAACAGATCCTCTGCATATGCAGCGTAAATACCGCGCTCCCTGGTTTCCACCATATAGGTAAACTCCAGGTTAAAGGACGTCTTCGGACTGTAATAAATCAGCGCCGCCTCGCCTTGTTCCAATACCTGTGCACTAACGGCACTCATCATCATCGCTCCGATGAGCAACAAAAAGATTCTTTTCATATCGTTCATTCTTTCATTTCGTATTCCAAATCGCCCAAGCGGCTTTCGCTTGACCGTATAACATGCCTATTCCGTTTTGAATAATCGCTCCTTGTGCTTTGCCTTTTTTCAAGAACAGCGTCTCTTCCGGGTTATACACGCAGTCAAACAACAAATGTCGTGCCGTCACCATCTCATACGGTATCGGCGGGCAACTCTCCACGTCCGGTAACATGCCTAAGGGCGTACAATTAACAATCACCGTGTGCGCGGCCATCACATCCTTCGTCAAATCCTCATAACCCAACATCCCTGCTTTCGGCTTCCGGCTCACAAGGGTAGGGCGTACACCTAATTGCTTCAAACCGTAACAAACGGCTTTTGAGGCACCACCGGTTCCCAAGACCAAAGCCTTCTTATCCTCTGTCCGCAACAAAGGTTGGATCGATTCCATAAATCCCAAGCAGTCCGTGTTATACCCCACGCGCCGGTGAACCACATTCACAGCACCTACTTCTCTGGCTGTATCATCCAAACGTTCCAGATAAGGTATAATCTCCTGCTTGTACGGCATCGTCACATTGAACCCGTCCAGCGAGTCCAATAAATCTTCAATCTTAAATCTTAAATCTTCATTTCCTATAGGATATAGGGAATACTCCGCCTCTATATGCTCGCGCTCAAATTTCTCGGAGAAATACTTTGCCGAGAACGAGTGCAATAATGGAAATCCTATAATACCGAAGTGACGCATAATTTTCCTTTTTTTATCGTTGCCTGATGGGTCTTCGACGTGAAAACCTTACCTCCTTCACCCTTTTGCAACGCATCGTAAATCTTATCTATTTCTGCAAAATTATATCCGCGAAGTTCCTCGTAGAGCTTTGCAATTCCCGCTTCGCGTGTGTTTTTGCCGTCTAACATATCCGCGTAGCCCTGCATGTATTCTGCCGTTTGGGCCATGTGCTCGATCTCCGTTTTGCTGTAGTTTTTCAACTGCTCACGGATCGCATTGCGGGTGATCGATGTATCACTGTTCGTGCTGTCATTCACCCAACTCAACCCGCGTTTGTCACGCAGATAATGCTCGATATAATCTCTCGTCGTGCATAGCAGCGGACGTACAACCGGTACACCTTCCGGTGCCATCGGGTTAGTACTCTTCGGACGCATTCCGGCAAGTCCGCGCAGACCTGCACCGCGTTTGAGGTTCAGCAACAAGGTCTCTGCCTGATCGTTCTGATGGTGAGCTACTGCAACCGCTTGACATTGATGTTTCTCTGCCATCTGCTCAAACCACGCATAACGGATTTCTCTCGCGGCCATTTCCACACTCGCATTATGCGCTCGCGCGTAAGATAAGGTGTCAAAATCTTGTACCTCCAAGGGTATATTCCATTGAGCGCATAGATCCCGCACAAAAGTAGCATCCCGATCACTCTCAGCACCCCGCAGATGGAAATTGCAATGCGCTGCTACGCAATCATATCCTGCCCGTAACAACACATCAAGCAATGCCACGCTATCCGCACCGCCGCTTATCGCTACCAACACCGGTTTGTCCTTTGCTAACAATTCCCGCTGCCGAATATATGTCGATACTCGCCTAAGCACCTAAACCTCTGTACTTAACACGTTTGGGCTCACAAGCCTCCTCACCAAGCCGCATCTTCTTGTTCTCTTCGTACTCCGAGTAACTGCCCTCGAACCAGAACACTTTCCCGTCGCCTTCGTACGCCAAGATATGCGTACAGATACGATCCAGGAACCAGCGATCGTGGCTAATCACTACTGCACAACCGGCAAAGTTCTCCAGACCTTCCTCCAGCGCACGTAGTGTATTCACATCGATATCATTTGTCGGCTCGTCGAGCAACAGCACGTTCGCCTCGCTCTTCAGCGTCAGCGCCAGATGAAGTCTATTTCGTTCACCACCGCTCAATACACCGCATTTCTTCTCTTGGTCGGCGCCGGTAAAGTTGAACCGACTCAAATATGCCCGCGCATTGATCTCGCGTCCGGCCACACGAATGAACTCCGTACCACCACTGATCTGCTCGAACACACTCTTATTCGGATCGATATCCGTGTGTTGCTGATCGACGTATCCGATCTTCACCGTCTCGCCGACAGAGAACGTACCCTTATCCGCTTTCTCCGTACCAATGATCATTCTAAACAAAGTCGTCTTACCCGCTCCGTTCGGACCGATTACACCCACAATGCCGTTGGGCGGTAACATAAAATTAAGATCCTCGAACAGCAGTCGGTCGCCAAACGATTTCGCCACGCCCTCGGCGTTGATGACCTTATTACCAAGTCTCGGACCGTTCGGAATAAAGATCTCGAGTTTCTCTTCGCGCTCTTTTTGTTCCTCGTTCAACATGCGATCATATGACTCCAAACGTGCTTTCTGTTTCGCGTGACGGGCTTTCGGTGCCATCCGGATCCATTCCAACTCGCGCTCCAGCGTCTTCCGGCGTTTGCTGGCTTGTTTCTCTTCCTGCGCCATGCGGTTGGTCTTCTGCTCCAACCAACTCGAGTAATTGCCTTTCCAAGGAATACCCTCGCCACGATCGAGTTCCAGAATCCAACCTGCCACGTTATCCAGGAAATAACGGTCGTGCGTGATACAGATCACCGTACCCGCATATTGTTGCAAGTGCTGCTCTAACCAATCGATACTCTCTGCGTCCAAGTGGTTCGTCGGCTCGTCCAACAATAACACATCCGGTTGTTGTAACAGCAGTCTGCACAATGCTACACGACGACGCTCACCTCCCGAAAGGGTAGTCACACTCGCATCGTCCGGTGGGCAACGCAACGCGTCCATGGCTCGATCGAGTTTCTGGTCGATATTCCACGCGTCTGCGGCGTCTAACTTATCCTGCAATTCAGCCTGACGTGCCAATAACTTATCGAAATCCGCGTCCGGCTCTGCAAAAGCCATATTGATATCATCGTACTCCTTGAGCATGTCCATGATAGGCTGCACGCCTTCCTGAACCACCTCGCGCACCGTTTTATTCGGATCGAGTTTCGGGTCTTGCTCCAGGTAACCTACGCTGTATCCGGGCGACCAAACAACCTCGCCCTGGTATTCCTTTTCAATACCGGCGATGATCTTAAGCAAAGTTGATTTACCCGCACCGTTCAGACCGATAATACCGATCTTAGCGCCATAGAAAAAACTCAGGTAGATATTTTTTAATACCTGTTTCTGTGGACCGAAACTCTTGTTCAGACCCACCATCGAGAAAATAATCTTCTTATCGTCTGCCATTTCTTTCAACTTTCAACATTCAACTTTCAACTGCTTTCACGTATTCCGCGAACGTGAAAGCATATGGGTTATTCTCGTCTGCTGCGTGCCGTTCTGCATTCAACAACTGCCATTTATCCGGCTCTATCACAGGGAAGAAGGTATCCGCATCGTCCCAACTGTGATGAATATGTGTGATATACAATTTATCCGCATGCTCCATCATCTGCCGGTACACCATGCCGCCACCGATTACAAAAGCCTCCTCATCACCATTGATACAATTCACCATTTCATCAATGCTATACACGGTCTCCGCGCCATCGAACGTCTTTCCCTTCACGTCCGTCAGCACGATATTGCGCCGATTCGGAAGCGGATGTTTGGGCAGCGACAGGAACGTTCGCTCACCCATCATCACCGTGTGTCCGCTTGTGATCTGCTTAAAATGCTTCAAATCTGCCGGCATGTGACACAGCAAATCACCTTTCTTCCCGATCGCATAATTTTCCGCGATCGCAACTATAATGCTTATCATACACTTACGACTCCGGCTATATGAGGGTGGGGATCATAACCTTCCAGCGAGAAATCCTCGTATTGGAAGCTAAAGAGATCCTTCACCTCGGGGTTAATAATCATCTTCGGCAACGCCCTCGGCTCACGCGTCAACTGCAACTTCACCTGCTCCAAGTGGTTCAAATAGATATGTGCGTCACCCAGCGTGTGCACAAAATCACCGCATTGGAGGCCCGTCACCTGCGCCATCATCTGCAGCAACAGTGCATAACTGGCGATATTGAACGGTACTCCCAGGAAAATATCCGCGCTGCGCTGATAGAGTTGCAGACTCAACTTGCCGTCTGCTACGTAGAACTGGAACAAACAGTGACACGGCGGCAACGCCATCTTCTCCACTTCCGCTACGTTCCATGCACTCACCATCATGCGACGGCTGTCCGGATTCTCCTTCAGCGTCTTCACAATATTGGCAATCTGGTCGATATGTCCGCCGTTATAGTCTGGCCAAGACCTCCATTGATGCCCGTAAATGGGGCCTAACTCACCGTTCTCGTCAGCCCATTCATTCCAAATACGAACACCATGATCCTGCAAGTACTTGACGTTTGTGTCGCCCTGCAAGAACCACAACAACTCATAAATGATCGACTTCAGGTGTAGTTTTTTCGTGGTCAAGAGCGGAAAACCGTCCTCCATCTTAAACCGCATCTGGTGACCGAAAACCGACATCGTTCCTGTGCCTGTCCTGTCGTGTTTCTCAACTCCTTCCGCCAATACACGGCGGCATAAATCCAAATATTGTTGCATTTTAATACAAATTATACGTCGTCTTAATCACCTTAAACTCCGTTCTACGGTTGATCTGGTTGCATATCTCCTGCTTGTCTTCCGGCAGGCTCAAGATATACGTCTCGTCCAGCACTTGATCCACCGGAATCCAAGAATACTGCTTATTCAACGCTTTGTCGCAAACCACCGGTTTCGTCTTACCGTATCCCACCGGTGTCAGACGTTCCGCCTCGATGCCTTGTTCGAGTAGGAAATCACAACAACTCTGCGCACGTTTTTGACTCAACTCGTTATTGAACTCGTCCGTACCCTTCATATCCGTGTGGGCACTCAACTCGATTGTGATATTCGGGTTGTCTTGCAGCAGTTTCACCAAGTGCAGCAATTCCGTCTCCGAAGCCTTCGTGATCTCCCAACGACCGAACTCATAGAAGATATTCTCCATCTTCACCGGCCGCGAGATCGGGTTTAACGCAAAATTCATCGTGTAGGTCTTGCTATCCTTCAGGTTCAGCGTCGTCCATTGTTCTTTGGCGTTCAGGTAACCGCGAGCCGTGGCTAACATCACGTACTTGACATCTTTTTTGAGTTTGATCTTATACGTTCCGTCTCGCCGTGCACTCACTTTACTGTTCGTACCATCCGAACCTACGATGCGCAGCTGTGCGTCCGAGAGTGGGGTACCTTGGTCGTCCGTCACGATACCCTCCGCGATAAATTCCATCTCCGGCAATACAAAGCGATAGATCTTGTCAAATCCCTTCTTGTCGCCTCGGTTGGAACTAAAGAAGCCGTTCTGACTCTCGCCTTCGAACGTAATACCGAAATCATCGCCCGCGCCGTTGAAAGGTGCGCCTAAATTATATACCACCCACACTACGCTATCTTTATACGTCGTGTCACGCGTTGCCTTGAAGAGATCGAGTCCACCGTATCCCGGGTGTCCGTTACTTGCGAAGTACAGCGTTCCGTCGGCATGTACGTACGGGTACATCTCGTCCGCAGCGGTGTTGATGCCCTTACCGAGCGGCTGGGGGTTGACCCACTCGCCGTTATCCAATTCCGCGCACCAGATATCTTTACCGCCTTCTCCGCCAGGAGCATCACTCACGAAATAAAGTGTATCACCCGCAGGATTCAGCGCCGGGTGACCCACGGTGATCGAACTATCTGCAAACAATTTCACTTCCTGCGCCTCGCCCCATTCACCACTCGCTCGCTCGCTGCGGTAGATCTTAGCACCCAAGTCCTTGCCGTTGATCGGTTTCGAGTACGTGAGTAGCATCGTTCGGCCGTCTTTGGTGAAACAACAAACACCCATCTCGGCTGTTCCTGCACCCTTACCGCCGGTCGAGTCGTTCTCCTGTGCCTCTTCCGGAGCGTCATACAGCCCCTCCGCCAGCACGATGTCTTCCCATTCACCGGCGGCATTCTTACGCGTCTGGTACAACTGGAACAACTGCTGACCTGTCACGTTACTCGGCCGCTTCATCGTCTTCTTGCCGCTCTTCTGCTTCTCCTGCCTGTTACTCGTGAACATCAACGCGTCTGTATTATCCCCGATAAACATCGGCGCGAAGTTGCTTGTGCGCTTTTGGTTAAACACCTTCGCTTCGGAAACTTTATATCGACTCGTCTCACTTTTCCATTCGTCCATCTTCGAGCAAGCGTACTTACCGGCCAAGGCTACGTAGTCATTCGGGTGACTCTCCAGATACAAATCATAGTGTTTGGCAGCGTCCTTATACTTACCCTGGTACTGCAACACTTGTGCCGCATGGAGGTAGATCGTCGAGTCCTGCAACTGGTACTTGTTACGCAAGGCATTCTGGTAGCAGTTGGCCGCGCGGGGATTGTTAATCAACCGATAGCATTCGCCCTGCTTGTACGCCACGTAGCCCTTCAACGGCTTGTCCGTCTTGGCAGAGATATGACCGTAGCACGACTTGTAGATATCTGCTGCAACATAGTACTCCCCGATGGCGAACTTCTTATCCGCCCGCTTAATACGCTTCTGAATACTGCAGCCCGTCAGACACAGAATCGCTACTATAAATAATATCGCTTTTCTCATCCTAGTTTCCTAGCACCCTAGTTTCCTAGTTTCCTTTAATCTAGCTCGTGTACAACCAACCCGCTTCTTAGTTTCGGCTCAAACCAAGTCGTCTTCGGCGGCATAATATTGCCCGAGTCTGCGATGTCGATGATCTGCTGCATCGTAACAGGGTAGAGTGCCAGCGCTACTTTCATCTCGCCGCTATCCACTCTCCGCTTCAACTCGCCGAGTCCACGGATACCACCCACGAAATCGATTCGCTTGTCCGACCGCAGATCCTTAATGCCCAGAATCTTATCCAGTATCAAGTTACTTGAAATCGTTACATCCAGTACCCCGATAGGATCCGCGTCGTTATACCGGCCTTCCTTAGCCGTCAAACTATACCATTTTCCGCCCAGATACAGGCTGAAATTATGCAGTTTGTTCGGCTTATAGATCTCCGAGCCTTTTTCTTCGACCACGAAATCTTCTGCCAACTTAGCCAAAAACTCTTCCTCGCTAAGCCCGTTCAGATCCTTCACTACGCGGTTATAGTCGATGATATTGAGCTGGTTATCCGGGAAACAAACCGCCAGGAAGAACTCGTACTCAGGTACAACATTGAGCGGCTTAGCCGCGCTCATTTTATCATTGAGCAGCTTTGCTGCGCTCATTTTCAGCTCTGCGCCCACTCGGGCAGCAGCAGCTGAACGATGGTGCCCGTCCGCGATATACATCGCCGGAATCTGCGCAAAGATCTCCGTGATCTGGTCGATCGTCTTTTTGTTGTCGATCACCCAGAACGTGTGTCGGAAGCCTTCCGGAGCTGCCACGAAATCATACTCGGGCGCACCCTTACATACCTCCTCCACGATCTTATCCAAGTCATCGCGGTGATGGTAGGCAAAGAAAACAGGTTCCATGTTCGCGTTCAACGTCCGAACATGCTTCATTCGGTCTTCCTCTTTGTCCCGGCGTGTCAACTCGTGCTTCTTGATCCGTCCCTCCAGATAGTCATCTACCCACGCACCGACCACCAACCCGTACTGGGTCTTCTCCTTGCCGCCGGACAACGGGTTATTCGCCAGAATCGTCTGGGCATACACATAATAATGCGGGTCTTGATCTTGCACCAACCAGCCCTTCAACTTAAACCGCTGGTACTGCTGTTTAGCCTCTCCGTACACCCGCGGGTCGTGTTCGTCCGTACCCGGCTGAAAATTGATCTCCGGCTTGATGATATGATACAGACTCATCTCATTGCCCGCCGCTTCCTGACGCGCCTCTTCACTGTTTAGCACATCATACGGCCGACTACTCACCTGTGTCACCAACTCTTTCGGTGGCCTTATTCCCTTAAAAGGTTTAATTTTCATAAAACGTTAACAACTTAACGGTTTAACGATTTAACGGCTTAACTATTTAACGGCAGTTTTGGCTGCCTCATTGCCCATTGAGCAGGTGCCGTTAAACATTGCCCCCGGCTCAACGATCAGCGTCTTTGTCTTTACATCACCCACGATCTTACCGCTCGCACGCAGACTCAACTGCTGCGAACAATTGATCTTGCCTTCCATCAAACCCATGATCTCTGCATTCGCGCAACTAACCGTACCTTTGATCTTACCGGCCTCGCCGATAACGACCTTACCCGTACAGTTCAGATCACCCTCGATCAAACCGTCAATACGAAAATCACTGTCCGCCGTGATGTTACCCACGATCTTACTTCCTGCGGTTAATGCATTAAACATCATTCCGCTTTGTTGTCTCTCATTTGCCATAATTCCTATATATTTTTAATTAATCTTCGTTTACATTTGGCCATAATGACCAAAATCGGGCGCAAAGGTACAAAAAAAAATTGACATACACAAGAGTGTATGCCATTTTTTGAGGAGAATTGTCGATTT
>Ga0310694_10003230_pt1 | contig 16093 bp, 12 predicted proteins | sample 174DNAGHGhighgp2_FD_203884 | JGI IMG/M metagenome (GOLD analysis project Ga0310694, IMG submission 203884) | Sheep rumen microbial communities from Palmerston North, Manawatu-Wanganui, New Zealand - 1742 DNA GHGhigh gp2 (v2) (version 2) | ecosystem: Host-associated > Mammals > Digestive system... | reverse complement strand
GGGCATTGTGCAGGCTGTCTCAGACGGCCGTGTTTCGGTGCGCATCCTGCAAGCCTCGGCCTGCAGCAGTTGCGCTGCAGCCCGTTTGTGCCGCAGCAGCGAGAGCAAGGAGAAAATCATCGAGGCTCAGCTGCCGGCGGCTCTGCAGCTTTCGGTGGGCGACAGTGTTACACTGGTCGGAACCGTGCGTCAGAGCACATTGGCCGTCGTGCTGGCCTATCTGATTCCGCTTGTGTTGTTGCTCTCTGCGCTGTTTGGCGCCGTGGGTTGCGGCCTTAGCGAACTGGAGTCGGCAGGCGTGGCTCTGGGCGCTGTGGCGGTTTATTACCTTTTGTTGTATGCGTGTCGCGAGCGCGTGTCGCGCCAGCTTAGTTTCCGCGTCGAGGCAAAACCAGTGGCGTCGTACGCGGGCGCAGAAATGTGAACTTAAAGAATTAAAAAGATATGGAATTGATTTTGATTGCAGTGGGTGTGCTGGGTCTGATAGGACTCGCATCGGCGTTGATTCTCTTCTTCGCCTCTCACAAATTTGCCGTGTACGAAGATCCGCGCATCGCGCAGGTGTCGGCCGTGTTGCCGCAAGCCAATTGCGGTGGCTGCGGTTATCCCGGATGTTCTGGCTTCGCGTCGGCTTGCGTGAAGGCTTCGGCCGACGGAAACATTGAAGGCAAATTCTGTCCTGTGGGCGGTCAGCCCGTGATGGAACAAGTGGCCGAAATTTTGGGATTGGCTGTCGAGGCACAAGCTCCGCGCGTTGCCGTGGTGCGATGCAACGGCTCGTGCGAGAACCGCCCGCGGCTGGTACAGTTCGACGGTGCCCGCAGTTGTCGCGTACAGCAAATGACGGGAATGGGCGAAACGGGTTGCGCGTACGGCTGTCTGGGCTGTGGCGACTGTGTTGCTGCCTGTCAGTTTGGCGCAATCAGCATGGACGCAGAAACCGGACTGCCTGTCGTGGACGAAGAAAAGTGCACCGCTTGCGGCGCTTGCAGCAAGGCTTGTCCGCGCGGCATCATTGAGATTCGTCTCAAAGGGCCCAAGGGAAGACGCATGGTGGTGCTTTGCAACAATAAAGATAAGGGCGCCGTGGCCAACAAGGCGTGCAAGGCCAGCTGCATCGGCTGTGGAAAATGCGTCAAGACGTGCGAGAAATTCCTTGCCATTACCCTCGAGAATAATTTGGCATATATCGATGCCGAAAAGTGCAAGCTCTGCCGCAAGTGCGAAGAGGCGTGCCCCAAGGGTGCCATTCACGCGTTCAATTTCCCACCGCGTAAACCCAAGACGGAGGAGCCTGCTGCACCCGTAGCAGCGCCTGCCGAGGTTCCGGCAGCTGCACCGGTCGAGGCTCCGACGGCCGAGAAAGCCTGACACAGAACGTTGAAAACAGAAAACAGAACATAATACATATATGAAGACATTCAGAATAGGCGGCGTACACCCCGCAGAAAATAAATTGTCGGCTGCCAGCCCTATACGTCAGGCCGCATTGCCGAAGCAAGCGGTGTTCAGTATGTTCCAGCACATCGGCGCGCCCGCAAAACCAGTCGTGCAGAAGGGCGACCTTGTGAAGGTGGGAACGCTGCTGGCAGAGGCCGGTGGCTTCGTCAGCGCCCCCGTCCATAGTTCCGTGAGCGGCAAGGTGAGCAAAATCGACAGCGTGATTGACGCCAGCGGCACGCGCCGTCAGGCAATCTTTGTGGACGTTGAAGGCGACGAGTGGGAAGAAACAATCGACCGCACGCCAGACCTTGTACGACTCGAAGCGCGTCCCGACTTGGATGCAAAGGCCATAGTTGAAAAGATAAAGAATGCCGGAATTGTTGGCATGGGTGGCGCCACCTTCCCCTGCCACGTGAAACTTTCGCCGCCACCGGGTAGCAAGGCCGAATGCGTCATTATAAATGCCGTGGAATGTGAGCCGTATTTGACAGCCGACCACCGTCTCATGCTCGAAAAGCCCGAGCAGATTCTCGTCGGAGTACAGCTGATAATGAAAGCGGTGGGCGTGGAACGTGCATATATCGGCATTGAGAATAATAAACGCGACGCCATCGCGCTGATGAAAGCAAAGGCCGCAGATTATGGCGTAGAGGTCGTACCACTGAAAGTGAAGTACCCGCAGGGCGGCGAGAAGCAACTCATCGATGCTGTGATAGGTCGTCAGGTGCCGCCTCCACCTGCCATTCCCATTAGTGTGGGTGCCGTGGTACAAAACGTAGGGACGGCGTACGCCATCTACGAGGCCGTAATGAAGAATAAGCCGCTCATCGAGCGGGTTATCACGGTCACCGGTAAGACACTGGCACAACCCAGCAACCTTTTGGCCCGTCTGGGTACTCCGTTTTCGCAGTTGCTCGAGGAGTGTGGCGGCGTGCCGGAGAATTGCGGCAAGATAATCGGCGGCGGCCCCATGATGGGAAAAGCGTTGTTGAACACCGAAGTGCCCATGACAAAGGGATCCAGTGGTCTGCTGCTCATGCCTGTGGAGGAATCAGGCCGAGGTAAGACGGAACCTTGCATCCGCTGCGCAAAGTGCGTCAGCGCATGCCCGATGGGACTGGAGCCGTATTTGCTCTCGAAGCTCGCATCCAACAAATTGTGGGACGAGGCCGAGGCGCAAGATGTGGTCAGCTGCATCGAATGTGGCAGTTGCCAATTCACGTGCCCCAGCAACCGTCCGCTGCTCGACATGATACGTGTCGGTAAAACGACCGTCATGGGCAACATACGTGCCCGTGCTGCTGCAGCCGCTGCAGCCAAGAAATGAGCATGCGACAGCTGAATACTAATTCGTCGAACGTAAAAACGAAAATATCATATGAATAAACTAACCGTATCACTCTCACCGCACGTACACGGAGGCGATTCCGTGAAGAAAAATATGTACGGTGTTTGCCTGGCCCTGCTGCCAGCGCTCCTCTGGTCGCTCTACTATTTCGGCCTGGGTGCGCTCATTGTGCTGGCCACTTCAGTGCTTGCCTGCGTTTTCTTCGAGTGGGCAATTACAAAATTCCTGCTGCGGCGGGAGAATCTGACGGTCTGTGACGGCAGTGCCGCGCTCACTGGTCTGTTGCTTGGCTTCAATTTACCCAGCAACCTGCCTTTGTGGATTATCATTCTGGGTGCGCTTTTCGCCATTGGCGTAGGCAAACTTTCCTATGGCGGCTTAGGCCAGAACCCGTTTAACCCGGCGCTGGTGGGCCGCGTCTTCCTGTTAATTTCTTTCCCCGTGCAGATGACAACCTGGCCCGTGGGCCGCGCTGCAGTGGATGCCGCCACAGGCCCCACGCCGCTGAGCGTCATGCAAAATGCCATAGCCACTGGCGATGCAAGTCTGCTGAAGGAATTGCCCAGCAGCCTCGACATGCTTGTCGGTCAGACAGGCGGCAGCCTCGGCGAGGTGAGTGCAATCTGTCTTTTGCTCGGCTGCTTGTTCATGTTGTGGCGCAAGATAATCACTTGGCACATACCCGTCAGCATTCTTTTCAGCGTGTTCCTTTTCTCCGGATTGCTGCACGTATTGAGTCCTGTCTACGCCAATCCTGTGCAAGTTGTGCTGAGCGGCGGTCTGATGCTGGGCGCATGTTTTATGGCAACAGACTATGTGACGAGTCCTATGACGGGTGGCGGACAAATTATCTACGGCGTGTGCATCGGGTTGCTGACTGTCGTAATCCGCAATTGGGGCGCATATCCCGAAGGTATGAGCTTTGCCATTCTCATAATGAACGCCTTCACACCACTCATTAACACGTATTGTAAACCTAAAAGGTTCGGGAGGAAATAAAATGAAGAAGCTTGAATCTACTTGGTATAACATGGTGCTGGTGCTGACGGCAATCGCTGTTTTGGCCGGTGCCGCACTTGGTTTTGTAAATGATGCCACGAAGGGACCCATAGAAGTACTCAAGGCACAACAACTTTCCGACGGCATCAAGAGCGTGCTCAACGCTGAGCAGGTTGAGATGCAAGAGCCGGAAACCTGGACGAGTGAAGATGGAAAGACAGAAACCGTAGTGTACCGGACAAATTGTGGCATTGCCGTAAAGGCGCAAGACGCGAATGGTTTCGGTGGAAAGCTGACGGTGCTTGTAGGTTTCGACACTGAGGGAAATATTATGGGATACCGTGTGCTCGAACACAGCGAGACGCCGGGACTCGGCGCTAAAGCGTCGTTTTGGTTCCAGTCGGGGCAGAAAGGTTGCATCATTGGCCTGCATCCTAAGAAAAACAACCTGACGGTGAGCAAGGATGGAGGTGAAGTGGATGCCATAACGGCGAGCACCATCACCAGCCGCGCCTTCCTGCGTGCAGTAAATGCAGCCTACGCTGCCATCGACACGCCCGAGGACGCACAAAGCGGCGCAAGCCAACAGACTAAACAAAACGAGAAGGAGGAACAACTATGAATAACATGAAAGTTTTGATGAATGGTATCATCAAGGAGAACCCCACGTTTGTACTCCTTCTTGGTATGTGTCCGACACTTGGCACGACCAGCAGCGCGCTGAACGGCATGTCGATGGGACTGGCCACGACCGCGGTTTTGGTCTTTAGCAACTTGATAATTTCGCTGATAAAGCAGCTAATCCCGGATATGGTGCGCATCCCCAGTTTTATCGTGGTCATTGCCTCGCTTGTCACCATATTGCAGATGTGCTTGCAGGCTTACGTACCTTCGGTTTATGAGAGTCTCGGACTTTTTATCCCGCTTATTGTCGTCAATTGCATCATCTTGGGACGTGCGGAGGCATTTGCCGCTAAAAATTCTCCCGTGAGCAGTTTCTTTGATGGCTTGGGCATGGGCCTTGGTTTCACCATGGCGCTGACTTTGCTGGGTGCAGCCCGCGAGTTGCTTGGCACGGGTGCTGTCTTCTCGTTCCGCCTCTTCCCCGAGGAATACGGAGCGTTGCTTTTCGTGCTGGCACCTGGTGCTTTCATTGCGCTGGGCTTCCTCATCGCCATTGTGAACCGACTCAGAAGAGTTTAAACCGTGTGATAGCAAAATTGTCTAACGTATATAATATATAATAAGGTATGGCATATTTTTTGATATTCGTCACAGCAATCTTTGTGAACAATATAGTTCTCTCCCAGTTCCTTGGCATTTGCCCGTTTTTGGGCGTCAGCAAGAAGGTGGAGACGGCCACCGGCATGGGTGCCGCAGTTGCTTTTGTGCTTACGATAGCCACAATCGTGACTTACGGTATTCAGAAACTGGTCTTAGAGCCTTTCGATCTGGTATATCTGCAGACGATAGCCTTTATTCTGGTCATCGCAGCGCTCGTGCAGATGGTTGAAATCGTGCTTAAGAAGGTGTCGCCTGCGCTTTATCAGGCGTTGGGCGTCTTCCTGCCGCTCATCACAACCAATTGCTGCATCCTTGGTGTTGCTATTTTGGTGGCCAACGGCACGTATGCGACACAAGGTTTGGAACCGTCTCTGCTCACGGGCGTGATTTTTGCCGTGAGCACGGCCATCGGCTTCGCCTTGGCACTGGTGGTTTTTGCAGGCATCCGTGAGCAACTTGCCCTGATGGAAATCCCCAAAGGCATGCAGGGTATGAGCATAGCACTTGTGACAGCCGGACTGCTGGCTATGGCATTCATGGGCTTTAGCGGTGTGGATAACGGATTAAGCAAATTGTTTGGACTTTAATATACAATAAAATGAAAGAAACGATACTTGTCACAGGTGGTACGGGCTTCATTGGCAGTCATACGACCGTAGAATTGCAAAATGCTGGCTACAACGTGGTCATCGTTGACAACTTGAGCAACAGCCAAGCAAATGTCATAGATGGAATAGAGAAGATAACGGGAATTCGTCCCGCCTTTGAAAAAGTGGATTTGCAAGACTTCGCAGCCACAGAAGCAGTCTTCAAAAAGTATCAAGGCATTCGCGGTATCATACATTTTGCAGCCAGCAAGGCTGTGGGCGAAAGCGTGCAGAAGCCGTTGCTGTACTACAGAAATAATATTCTCTCTTTGGTAAATTTGCTCGAGCTCATGCCGAAGTATCAGGTCAAAGGCATTATTTTCTCCAGCTCCTGCACCGTTTACGGCCAGCCCGACCAGTTGCCTGCAACCGAAGAGACGCCGATAAAAAAGGCCGAGAGCCCTTACGGAAATACAAAGCAGATAAACGAGGAAATCATACAGGATACGGTGAAGAGCGGCTCTCCCATCCAGAGTATCATCCTTCGTTACTTCAATCCCATAGGCTCGCATCCGTCTGCTATCATTGGGGAAATGCCAAACGGCGTGCCGCAGAACCTCATTCCATTCCTCACACAGACAGCAATCGGCATCAGAGAGAAACTCTCTGTCTTTGGCGACGACTACGACACGCCCGACGGCTCGTGTATCAGAGATTATATTTATGTTGTGGACCTTGCTAAGGCTCATGTTTGCGCCATGTCTCGGATTCTTGACGGCAAGACGGAAGAGCCCGTCGAGATATATAATATAGGTACAGGGCAGGGGACCAGCGTGCTGGAGTTAATTAATAGTTTTGAGCGTGCCACTGGTGTGAAACTGAACTACGAAATCGTAGGACGCCGCGCCGGCGACATCGAAAAGGTGTGGGGAAACGTGGACAAAGCAAACCGGGTTTTAGGCTGGAAGGCCGACACTCCTTTGGACGACGTGCTCCGCAGCGCTTGGAAGTGGCAGGTGGCTTTGCGCGAAAGAGGTATCATGTAAACTTAAACCAAACTAATATGAAGAAGATTCTATTCTTAATTTTGGCAATACTGCCAAGTGCTATTTTTGCTGAGCCTGTCAGCCTTCAATCTGCGCAGAACTCGGCTAAAGAATTTCTGGCCTCGCGCGGAAAGGTTTTGCTCTCCAGAACGCCCTTCCGTGCACCGAGAAAGTCAAAAACCATGAGCGATGCTGCCTATTATTACGTTTTCGATGCCGGAAACGGCAACGGATATGTAATCGTTTCGGGCGACGATCGCACAGAGCGTGTGCTGGGATACGTGGAACGGGGCGACTTTAGTGCCGACGCCATACCCGAAAGCATGAAAGGTCTGCTGGAGCAGTACGCCGAGGAAATCCAGGAAATGGACGAGCAGAACGTGCAGATTTCGCCCGAGCAAGTTCAAAAACGAGTGTTGGCACGCCGCGCCAAGCGTGTGAGACACAGCATCCCTGAGATACTTCCCACGCGCTGGAACCAGGGAAGCCCGTATAACTCGAGTTGCCCGGATTATATCAAGTCCGACGGTACTACTGGCCGCCCAGCCAGCGGCTGTGTGGCGACCGCCATCGGACAGGTGCTTTATCACCATCACTACCCCGACAAGACGATTGCCAACATTCCGGCGCTGACGAATTCATACACACTTTCCGACGGAACGAAGAAAAGCGTCACTTCTCCCGCCATTCCAAAAGGTTCGGTGATTGATTGGGCAAATATGCTCGCCACATATGGCAGCGATGCCACGGCGGCCGAGAAAAAAGCTGTGGGCGACTTGATATGGTACGCAGGTCAGTCGGTAAAAATGGGTTATAACTCGTCATCCGGTGCTGTGACTAGCAGTTTCCGCGATGCCGCAGTCAATTATTTCGGTTTCGACAAGTGCTGCCGCTGGTTGAACCGCAGCAGCTACGGAATCGACGAGTGGTTCGACCTTATCTACACGGAGCTGGACAACGGCTATCCGTTGCTCTACAATGGTCACTCGACGGGCGGCGGCCACGCTTTCGTGGTGGACGGTTTCGATGGTGAGGGATTGTTCCATCTCAACTGGGGTTGGGGCGGTTCGAGCAATGGCTGGTTTGTTATCTCGTCTCTCAATCCTGGCGACAGCTCAGGCACTGGAGCCAGCAGCACGTCGGACGGATATTGCATGGGCAATGGCTGTCTGATGTACCTGCGTAAACCGGGCGTTGATTACCCGGTAGACGAATTGCGCATGGACATTTCCAGCATCTCCGTGTCGGGAACTTCGGTTAGTGCGACGTATAAAAATAATACCGGCGCAACGAACAGTTTCAACGTGGGCTTGGTTGTGCTCAACGAAGAGAACGATTCCATCGAACTGATAACCGGCACTTCTTCCACGATGTCGAGCAAGGCTTCAGGCGCGTCCGAGACGAAGAGCCTCGACCTGCGTCGCCGTCTTACCGAGGGCGTGTATAAAATATCGCCGGCATCTAAATTGCTTCGTGGCAAAGTATGGCATCCGCAGTACGATTTCGGAAAACAATACATCGAGGCTACGGTAAACAAGCTTGGATTGCCGACGCTGAAGATCGTAAATCCGGTGGAGAACCTTGTGGTGGATACTTTCATACTTTCCGGCACGCGCGTGAAGGGTGAGGAGCAGCCTGTGAAGGTGAGAATTCGCAACGAGGGCGGAGAATTCTTTAAGGAACTCTCGCTCTATGGCGGTTTTGGCAAGAAAGAAAAGATAGACAGCCGCACGATGGTGGCGCTCAAAGCGGGAGAAACGGCAGAGTTCGAGCTGTTTTTCACGCCCGACGGTACGGGAACTTTCTCGCTTTACCTCTGCGACAACAATGGCACGAAGACTTACGGACAGACCACGGTTGAGATTACCACTACCTCGACCACTGCGGCCAATCTCTACCTAAGCGCCGTGGCTATAACCAATTCTTCGAGCGGTACCGTGTACAGTAATCGTTTCCAAGGCACGGTTTCCATCAAGAATCAGGCCAAGACTCATTTCGACGGCAAGGTAAAGATTCAAATCTGGGAGCAGGGCGCCAACAACTCCAGCACGTACTGGAGTTCGTCGAGCAGGACAGTTGCCATGTCTATCGCGCCATCTAAGACGGCAACTGCGCCGTTCAACTTCGAGAACCTGAAATACGACCGTAACTACTATATCGTGGTTTATTACGTGGGCCAGAGCGGGGCTATCGAGAATGGTGCGTTGTGGAACAACGCGCACAAGTACAAGCCGACACCCGGACTTTTGTACTGGACAAGTGCGGGCGTGCTGAAATGTCAGGCCAGCAAGGCGCTGCAGACCACGCCCACGGCAGCTTGCGGCCTTTATCTGAACGGAACTTCGACCACGCGTATGACGCCGAGCCGTACCAATCCGAATGCCATTTACTGTTTTGCAGACGACACGCCCCTGCCCACTGGTTTGGAAGAGTCGAATGTGGTGAAAGGTAACGTGGCAGAAGTGATTAACATAGCCGACGGTCATCCCTACTTCGTGCCGAATAACTTCCGGGCAGAGCGCGCAACGTTCAGTTACACGTTCCCCGCCGAGAGCGGCTCCAAGTGGGAGAGCATCATTCTGCCTTTCGTTCCCGATACGCTGATGGTTGATTCCGTCGGATACTCGGTGCAGTCCGACTCGCTTCCATTCGCCATTTACGAGTTTAGCTACCTCAGCCGTGGCGTTCCCGCGTTCAGCAAGACAACAGTGTTGCGTGCCAACACTCCCTACATCATTGCGGGAGCTAAGGAATTAGCGGGCAAGACGCTGGTATTCGAAGGCAGCGATGCGTTGTTCTCAAAGTCGGGAACCACGAATTTCGTTGTAAGTTCTTCGACTTACAACCAGTACGGCGTGACGCTTGAAACGTCGTTGAAGGACGTTTATGCTATGAATGCTGAAGGTACGGCCTTTGTTTTCAGCGCTACGACCAAGATAGAACCGCTGAAAACATACTTCACAACTACGCTGCCAGACAGTGTCCGTGCAGATTCGATACTTCTTCCGCCGGTGCCCGTGCTGGGCAATCCCGACGCAGTGAGTGTGGTACGCACGCAGCCTTCGGGCATTCTGCCCGTCTACAACCTGCAGGGTCAGCGCGTAGGTAAGGCGTTTGTCTCCAATCGAGGCGTCAGAACCGAGGGTCTGAAGCCCGGTGTGTACGTCATTGGTGGTCGCAAGATATTTGTAAAGTAGCGACGTTGCATCATTCCAAGCATTAGAGTGCGCCTCAGTCCCCATGGGATTGGGGCGCCTTCTTTTCCTGTCCGAAATGCGACGTGTCGCATCGCTTCACGCGACGTGTAGTTTTGCTTCACGCGACGTGTCGCATTGCTTCATGCGACGTGTAGATTTTTAAAAACTACGTGTAGTCTTTCAGCAGCGATGTTCGATAGGGTGGAGAAGCATGTGTTTTCTTCTTTGTTTTTGCCTGTGAAGAAAAAAAATCGTACCTTTGCATTTATGAAACGCGCGGTTTTGATTGTGCTTCTGCTCGTTCCCGCATTCTGGCTGCAGGCTGCGGAGACCGAGATGCGCGACACGGTGTTGCTCGCTCCCTCGTCGCAGCAGTTGAGCGTGGGCTGGCGTCCCGTCGACTGGCTGCTGCAGTATCTGCGCAATGCGAACCGCCCGTCCGAGAAACCTTTCGACTGCAAGATTCTTTGCGGCCCTTATTACACTTCGACTTACAGCTTCGGGCTGGCCGGCGGCCTGAGCGGAGAATACAGCTGGGACCGCAGCGATCCGACGCTCGCGCGCAGTATGGCCACGCTCTTCTTAAATGCGTCTGTGCTCGGCGTGCTGAAACTTACGCTCGAAGGGAAGAATTATATGCCGCACGATGCGTACCGTTGGGACTACAAGTTGGCGGTCGAAAACCTGCCGACAGATTTTTGGGGCATCGGGTACGACGCCGGCCTTCACGGCGCGAAAGGACATTTCAGGCAGTTGCGTCTGCTATTTCAGCCCAACTGGCTATTCCGCGTGCGCGAATATACGTACGTTGGGCCTACGCTTTGGCTGCAATACAGCCGCGCCGTGCACTTCACAAACCCAGAAACTGTGTCCGGGCAGCGTCGCAATATTGCATCGGCAGGTGCTGGCGTGGTTGTGCAGTACGACAGCCGCGACTTTGCACTCAACGCCTACCGTGGCAACTTTATCAATTTGGAACACCTCGTGTTCCCCGGCTTCGCCAACCACTATGCTTTTCAGCGCACCGAGCTGATTATAGATTCCTACCGTCAGATGTGGCGAGGCAGCGTGTTGGCGATGGACCTCCACGCGCAGTTCAACTACGGCGATGTGCCGTGGACCATGCTCGCGAAGGTGGGCGAGAATGGGCGCATGCGCGGTTACTACGAGGGCCGCTATCGTAATCGCAATATACTGGAGGGGCAAGTGGAGCTGCGACAGCACCTTTTCGGACGCTTCGGCTGTGTCCTGTGGGGTGGCGCGGCCAATGTCTTTCGCAACTTCGGCCATATCTATCTCTCGCAGACGCTGCCCACCTTCGGCACGGGCCTGCGTTGGGAATTCAAGAAGCGTGTGAACCTGCGTTTCGACGTCGGTCTAACGCGCAACAAACCGGGCTTTGAGTTCAAAATGAACGAAGCCTTCTGACAGACGAACGTAAAATATAATATTGAAGATATGAGAAAAAGAATTCTTAGAGGCATCTTTCTGACGCTCGGCCTTGCTGCTTCGACCATGCCGCTTGCGGCCGAAGAGGAACTGCTGAAGTATGGTGATTTCGACTCGTGGATTACTCGCCATATAAAGGAGAGCGTCCTCGTTGGCGGCAAGACACAGACACTTTACGAAGTGGGGCCCGAGGGAACTTTCGACGGCGCACGCGCGTTTTCAAACATGGGCGGCAGCCCGTGGGCCAACAGCAATGTGTATGCCAAGGTTGCCGGCGTGGTAAAGACGAATGTCTCGGTATATCCCGACACGCACGGCAGCGGAAAGTGCGTAAAGCTCTGTTCGCATATCGTGCGCTGCAAGGCCATTGGCATCGTCAACATCAGTGTCATGGCGGCTGGCAGCATCTATCTTGGCACGATGCTCGAACCGATAACAAGTTCCAAAAATCCCATGTCGAAGATAAATGTCGGCATTCCTTACACGCGCCGTCCAAAGGCCGTCAAGATGGATTATCGTTACCAAGCGTCAGACGCTCCCAACCGCGTTCGCGAGACAGGCTTCTCGCGCACAAAAACGATTCCCGGCAAGGACATGGCCGAGATGGTGTGTCTGCTGCAGAAACGCTGGGAGGACGCAGACGGAAAACTGCACGCGCTGCGCGTCGGGACAGCCATTGTATGTTTCAGCCAGTCGACAGACGGCTGGATAAACGGCAAGGAGTTTCGGATACACTACGGCGATATCACGGGCGAACCATTCTACAAAAATTGGATGGGACTCGTAGCCGGCGAACGACAGTTCTATGCACTGAACAGTGCTGGCCGCAACGTCCCGATAATCGAAGAGGGGTGGGCCGAAAAGGACGAACAGCCGACGCATCTGATACTCAAGATAGATAGCAGTTACGGCGGTGCCTATATCGGTGCGGAGGGCAACACCATCTGGATTGACAATGTGAAAATGGTATTCTGATGAGGCCGTATTATCTTCTCGAAGAGCGCCTTTTGCGGCGCAACCTCTCGCTAATCCGCGATGTCGCAGCCCGCAGCGGAGCTGAGATTATTCTGGCGTTTAAAGCTTACGCGTTATGGAAGACCTTCCCATTGTTTCGCGAATATATTTCCGCCACGACAGCCAGTTCACTTTGTGAGGCGCTTCTGGCCAAAAACGAGTTCGGAAATTTGGCGCACACCTATTCACCGGCGTACTGCGACGAGGAGTTTCCCACCATTATGGCGTGCAGCAGCCACATTACGTTCAATAGTTTCTCGCAGTTCGAGCGTTTCTTGCCGCAGGTGCTGGACTTCGAACGCCACATTTCGTGCGGCATCCGCGTGAATCCCGAGTACAGCGAGATAGAGACTGAGCTGTACAATCCTTGTGCGCCGGGCAGTCGTTTCGGAGTTCTGGCCAGTCAGATGCCAGACATTCTGCCGTCGGAGATAGAAGGATTTCACTGTCATTGTCACTGCGAGAGCAGTGCCGAGTCGCTCGCCAACACGTGGCACCACCTCGAAGCACGCTTCGGACGCTGGTTGCCCAAGCTTCGTTGGCTCAATCTTGGCGGCGGCCATCTGATGACGCGACAGGGTTACAATTTAGAAACGTTAGTTAATATAATAAGGAACGTGCGCGCGCGATACCCGAATCTGCGTGTCATACTCGAACCCGGCAGCGCCTTTGCCTGGCAAACCGGCGCGCTGCATGCCGAGGTGGTGGACGTGGTGGAGAATCATGGCATACGCACCGCCATCCTTAACACGTCTTTCACCTGTCATATGCCCGACTGCCTCGAGATGCCGTATCAGCCCGAAGTTCGCGGCGCGCAGTCGCTACCGGCAGATTATGCAGGTCGGGATTCGGAGGCTAACGTTTACCGGCTTGGCGGCAACAGCTGCCTGAGCGGAGACTACATGGGGTGTTGGCGATTTCCGAAGGCACTCGAGGTGGGAGACGAAGTTATCTTCGAGGACATGCTGCACTACACAACAGTGAAGACAAACGTCTTCAACGGCATTACGCACCCCGACATCTGCTTTGAGCACCTCGACGGAACTCGCGAACTGCTACGTCGTTTTACGTACGACGACTATCGCCTGCGTATGGACTGACCGCAGTTTCTGCGCTACAAAGTGCATTTTGTAGAAAAAAACTCGTGAAACCTTTGGCCATTACACGAAAAAGATATAATTTTGCACTCGCAATTCAGCGGAATTGGCTTTGAGAATTGAAATTATGATATAACACTGCGTAAATCCTGCGCGTATTTGCGGCAATAGCTCAGTTGGTAGAGCACGACCTTGCCAAGGTCGGGGTCGCGAGTTCGAGTCTCGTTTGCCGCTCCCGCGTGCGAAAGCCCAGGTGGCGGAATTGGTAGACGCGCACGTTTCAGGTGCGTGTGCCGCGAGGCGTGCAGGTTCGAGTCCTGTTCTGGGCACGAAAAAATATTTATGCAGTGTCACGAAGGAAAAGTTACGGAGAGGTGGCGGAATTGGTAGACGCGCTACTTTGAGGTGGTAGTGTCATTGCGACGTGGGAGTTCGAGTCTCCTCCTCTTCACGGCTGTGGTTTCCTTTATTTGCGGCAATAGCTCAGTTGGTAGAGCACGACCTTGCCAAGGTCGGGGTCGCGAGTTCGAGTCTCGTTTGCCGCTCAAAATTTTTGCCCAGGTGGCGGAATTGGTAGACGCGCACGTTTCAGGTGCGTGTGCCGCGAGGCGTGCAGGTTCGAGTCCTGTTCTGGGCACCAAATGCGAAAGGAGAGTGGAGCAATGCTTCGCTCTCCTTTTTCTTTTTTCTGCTGTCGATATTCTTTTTCTTTGTTTCAATGATTTTTTTCGTATCTTTGCAGGGTGAAATTAAAAGGAGATATCAGTATGAGAGCTTTCAGAAATCTTTTTGTGGCGTGTGGAATGGTGCTTATGACGCCGTGTTTGCTGTTTTCCCAAGAGCGTTGGGACGACTTGCCACGCGTGAGCGATGTGGATGTGTGCGTGTATGGTGCTACGTCGGCAGGCATCATTGCTGCCATTACGGCGCGTCACGAAGGTTTCTCCGTCCTGCTTGTGGAACCGGGCGAACGCATCGGCGGACTGACGGCAGGCGGGCTGGGCTTCACTGACATAGGTCGCGTGGAAATTATCAAAGGCCTGGCGCTGGATTTCTACAGCCGAGTCGGAAAATTCTATGGTGCGGATGCTCCGGTTTTCAAGTTCGAACCCAAAGTGGCTCTCAGCGTGTATCGTCAGATGTTGCAGGCGGCAGGGGTGGATGTGACCATGTCGCGCCGCATTTGCAAAGTGGTAAAAAAAGGAAATCGACTACGTGAAATCACACTCGAACGCGCGTCGAAACGAGTGAAACAGCGTCGCGCAACGGTCCGTGCCAAGGTCTTCATCGATTGTAGTTACGAGGGAGACCTGATGGCGCGTGCCGGCGTTTCGTATGTGGTGGGCCGCGAGAGCAGCGCTACGTATGGCGAGAGTTACAATGGCCTGCAGATGCGCGACAAACATCAATTCCCCGACGGCGTGGATCCGTACGTCGAAAAGGGTAATCCGGCCAGCGGCCTTCTCTATGGCATACTGCCGGGCGAGATGGGGCAGACGGGGCAGGCCGACAAACGCGTGCAGGCGTATAATTTCCGCCTCACGCTGACAAACGATCCGGCCAATCGCTTGCCGATTACTCGCCCTGCCCGCTACGATTCCACACGCTACGAGTTGCTGCTCCGCCTGAAGGAAGTGCAGCCGTGGCGCGGACTGAACGATTGTTTCAAGTGGGACCGAATGCCAAACAACAAGACGGATGTGAACAACAACGGTGCGTTTAGTACCGACATGATAGGCGAGAACTGGGATTACCCCGAGGCGAGCTACAAGAAACGCGAGCGCCTGCATCGCGCCCACCTCGACTACACGCTGGGGCTGCTCTACTTTGTCGGTCACGATGCGCGTGTGCCTGAATTTGTGAGGCGCGAGATTGGCGAGTGGGGCCTGCCGCGCGATGAATACGAAGAGCACGGACACTTTACGCCGCAGCTATACATCCGCGAGTCGCGCCGCATGGTGGGACCGTACGTGATGACGCAGGGCGACTGCCTGCGCGAGAAAGTGCCTGTCTCGGACGCCGTGGGCTGGGCTGCATACAATATGGACTCGCACAACACGGGTCGCTATGTGGTGAATGGCATGGTGAAAAACGAGGGCGACGTGCAGATTCGGCTGCCGGGAGCCTACGGCGTGTCGTATCGGAGCATCACTCCGTTCGAGGCGGAAGCCTGCAACCTGCTGGTTCCCGTGTGTCTTTCGGCCTCGCACATTGCGTATGGCAGCATCCGCATGGAGCCGGTCTTCATGGTGCTGGGCGAAAGCGCGGCCATCGCAGCCAGTCTGGCTATTCGCAAGTGCGATGGGGTGGTGCAGCGCGTCAGTCACGAAGAGGTGATGCAGCGCTTTGCTGAAATTAAGTAACGTCGCATTGAAAATTGCGACGCGTCGCATGACGAAAAACTACGTGTAGTTTCGAGCAAAACTACACGTAGTTTTTTTCTTGCCACACGGTGGCGTCTCGGCTGTTATGCGCAGAATATGTGAGCGGCAGGCTTCAGCGTGGCGCAAGCTACTTTCTTCGTAGTCTCTGCGTCGTCCGTCTCCTCGAGCTGTGGCACGGACTTTCCTTCGCGCAGCAGTTCCAAAGCCTTCAGCACGGCCGGGTCGTCCTCATTGAGAAACTCGAT